>Ga0207657_10002705_pt1 | contig 19114 bp, 19 predicted proteins | sample KBSC33metaG_FD_184316 | JGI IMG/M metagenome (GOLD analysis project Ga0207657, IMG submission 184316) | Corn rhizosphere microbial communities from Kellogg Biological Station, Michigan, USA - KBS C3-3 metaG (SPAdes) (version 2) | ecosystem: Host-associated > Plants > Roots > Rhizosphere > Soil ... | reverse complement strand
CCCGTCAGCTTGCCATTCCCCATTCCGCCGCCCGGACCGCGAGCTCGGTCCGGTTGCGGGCACCCGTCTTGTTGTAAATCCGGTTGAGGTAGACCTTCACCGTTCCCTCGGTGAATCCGAGCTTTTGAGCAATCTCGCGATTGCGAAGACCGGCTCGAACGAGCTTCACCATGTTCCGCTCAATCGATGAAAGCAACGGTTCGCTGCCGTTCACAACTCTCCCTTTCCTGCGGCGTCGATAAGGATTCCGGTCCCGCGTTATCCGCCCGGCCACAAGGATTTTTGTACGACTATGCGCAACCGCCGGACGAGTCACCCCGGTTTCGCCGCCGTGCGTACAGACAGGGGTTTGCGAGCTAGGCAACCGGGTCCGGGTGCTGCGCTGTTGAAAAACCGGGTCCCGAAGCTGGAGGGCCAAGGGCAAGGCTCTCGATTCGACGATCTTGGGGGTCAGTCCCCAAGTCTTGTCGGGCTCTCCGCCGCCCAGCGCTCGACCAGCGCCCGCTCGGCCGCAGTGAGGGGCCGGGCCCCGAAACCCGGCCTGCGCTTCACCGGCGGAGGCGCGAGCCGGCGCTCGGGCGAGGGTATGTGGCGAAGAAGCTCCAGAGGCGAAAGCACGGAATCGAAGGCGATTCCGGCAAAATCTCCATGAGTCCAGGCGACTCGGGCCGGAGCGCTGAGGCCCTGACGGTGAAACACGACCCGCTCCATTTCGGCCGGAAGCTCGGCCCCCTGGACAAGGGCGCCATCATGCGAAAGGTTCCGGAGGGTCACCGGCAGCGAGACGTCGCCGGTCTCAAGCGCCGCCGTCAGAAGGACGTTGGACCGCGGATTGCGTCGACTCTCCATCCGGGACATTCTTCCCATTCCACCAGCTCTAGGCGTCAAGGGTAAAGCCCGGCTTAATGTCAGAAGCGTCGATTTCGAGCTGTAGCGCTTGCGTCAAATCATCGGCGATGCGCAACAAGCCGATCCTGACCGGCAATCTCACGACCCCTCGTTGAATGCCTTCACCAGCGTGATCGGTCCCATCGCGATCATCCCGGGCTGGAGCGTGCCATTCCCCTGCAGCATCCACGCGCCGATCAGCCCGCACAGCAGCCAGAGGACCACGGCAAAGGCAAGAAAGGATTTCATCGGGCACCTCCACTCGAGAAGGAGACTTCCCTTCGGGCAGCGCTTCCACCAGGCAATCGCCGCAAGCGGCCTCAATCCAGAATGGAGCGAAAGCGAAGGCAAGTCCATGCGCAACGGGCAATCGACCGGACGAGCGCAATTCGGGGCGCTGTCCGGGCTTTGCCCGACAAAAGGGCCGCTTCTCCAGCTGGACTAGCCGGGCTCCTAGGCAGCCTGTCGTTCCACCTCTTCGAGCAGCGGATACAACAGCCTCTTTTCCAGCGCGACGGCGCCGATCATCTTCTGCAGCAGGTTGGATTCGGCCGCCCCATAGATCCTCCAGGCTGCGATCGCGTCGGCGGGCTTCCAGGCGGCGACATGGTTCACACTGGCCTTGAGAAGCTGGATGTCCTGTTCCTGGACGAAGCGCAGGTCCGCCTCGCCCCGCCCACGAACCAGAGGAGCCAGTCGCGCCAGAATGCGTCCCCAGAGAAGCCGCCTGGACAGGCTTGCCCCGCTCACCCGCCAGCGCGCGTTGACCAGCTCTACCTCCGAGGGCGGCTGACCGCTCCTGATCCGGTCAAGCTCGCCGATCGCGAGCAGCAGGCTTGAGTGAGCCTGCTTCAGCTCTTCAAGGAGCGGCGGTGCCGACGATCCGCGCGGGAGCATGGCTGCTCTCCTTTCTCGCCCCTGTTCAACCTGCCCCTGGCCGACAACACCGGCAGGCAAGCTGTCGTTCCACGGCTCCATACATTGTCCCGATCCGGTGCAAGGCAGATTTCGGCTCGATCGTTGCGAAGTCGGCGGGACCAGGCTGTCATGATCGGACCGGCATATCGGCGCCGGCCGGCCCGTCGGACCCGGCAGAAGCCAGGGCGCGTTCCGGCGCCTCCCTCGAGGCAATTCCGAAGCAAAAGGCGGACCGCTGGCATTGCTGACCGGCTTTGGACGCTGGAGGATATTGTGACCAAGATCGCCGAGTCGGCACCGGCGCCGAAGCCGCGCTATCCCAACAAAAAGCGCGGAACGCCTTAACCACTTATTGATTCGACGCAGAGTCGTCCGGTCCTGATTATATTTGAACGACCCTGCATTCCCCAGCTACAGCGGGCCTGCTCGGACATGGGTACCGGCCAGCGCCTGAGGAACGCTCCGGACGGGACCACGGCGGAAGGACGCTGCGGCGGCAAGGGCTTGGAACGCTTGCCCGCAGCGTTGCGGGGAAGCCGCAGCGGGGGATGTTCAATCGCGTAGAAGTATTTGTCCGCAGCATATGCAGGCTCACGAATGAAGAGCAGCTTGCCGAGGCGCTCGACAGCCTCACCGCGGAGCTCGGGCTCCGCTATTTCGCGCTCACCCATCATGTCGACGTCCGGCGCTCGGGCGATGCGATCCGGATCCACAATTATCCGGCGGGCTGGGCGGAATGGTTCGACGACCAGCGCCTCGGGTCGACCGATCCCGTGCACCGGGCAAGCAATCTGACGAGCGTCGGCTTCGCCTGGTCCGAGCTCGAGCGGATGCTGCCCCTCACGGCCGAGGACCGGCGCGTTCTCGACACAGCGCGCCGCGAGGGAATCGGCGACGGCTTCACGGTCCCGGCCCATGTCCCGGGCGAAGCACATGGCTCCTGTTCCTTCGCTTGCGCGGCAGGCGAACCCCTGCGCGAGGACCATCTGCCGCTGCTACAGCTGGCGGGCGCCTTCGCCTTCGAGGCCGCCCGCCGAATGCGACGCCTACGCCTCGCGCCCCCTCCAGTCATGCTCACCGACCGCCAGCGCGAATGCGTGATCTGGGCGGCCCGCGGCAAGTCCGACTGGGAAATCGCCCAGATCCTTGCGATCAGCCGAGAGACGGTGATCGAGCATCTCAAGCAGGCCCGCGACCGCTACGGGGTCGGCAGGCGGACCCTCCTTGCTGTCCATGCCTTGTTCGACGGAACGATCGGCTTCCTCGACGTGCTCCGGCGCTGACACCCCCATTTGTAGGGATGGCGCGCTCCCGGCCGCCTGACGATGCTTGCCCCTGCAATCTGAGGGAGGCTTGCCGCAATGATCATCGTCCAGAGCGGACCGGGAGAGATGCACTCCGGCCGTGCCCTGCGGACCATGTTCGAGGATCGAAAGAGCGTGTTCGTCGATCTTCTGGGCTGGGACGTGCCCGTTCTCGACGGCCGTTTCGAGATCGACGAATTCGATGACGGCCATGCAACCTATGTGATCGTCGCCGACGGCTCCGGAGACCATCTTGCTTCGGCTCGGCTCCTGCCGACGACCCGCCGCCACATCCTCGGCTCGCTCTTTCCCCAATTGTGCGCCGACCGGCCGCCGACCGGTCCCGACATCGTCGAAATCACGCGCTTCTGCCTGTCCCGCCGCCACAATTCGAAGGAGCGGCGCAACGCTCGCAACCAGCTTGTCGCCGCCCTCGCCTGCCATGCGCTCGACAGGGGCATCCGAATCTACTCCGGCGTCGCCGAGCTTGCATGGCTCCAGCAGATCCTCGCCTTCGGCTGGGATTGCCGGCCGCTCGGGCCTCCGGCCAGGTTCGACTGCGGGTTCCTCGGAGCGCTCGCGATCCACATCACGCCGCAAACCCCGGCCCTTCTCGCCGCCAACGGGATCGGGGAGCCGGCCGACCAACCGGTCCTGAGCGCCCAGGCCGCATGACAAGGAGACCCGCGATGAACTTCAAACAGGGCCTCGCCTACGCCATCGACCATTGGTCGGCGCTCCTTCTGGAACAGGGCTGGTGCGTCATTCCAGGGCTTCTGGAACCCGAAACAGTCGCCGCGCTCGATCGCGACCTCGCCCCGGATTTCGAGGAAACGCCCTTCTGCAGGGGCGGCTTCTACGGCGAGCGCACCAAGAGGTTCGGCCGGCTGCTCGCGCGTTCGAAGCGGGCAGCGAGCCTTGTCCAGCACCCGCTTGTCCTCGGCATCGTCCGAAAGCTGCTCGAGCCCTGGTGCGACACAGTCCAGCTCAACCTCACCCAGGCGCTGGCGCTCTATCCGGGCGCTCCGCCGCAGCTGCCCCACCGCGACCAGGACATGTGGCGCGGCGCCATCGGTGAGACCGAATATCTGGTCAACGTCATGTGGCCGTTCACCCGTTACACCGCCGAAAATGGGGCGACGATCGTCTGGCCGGAGAGCCATGGCCAAAGGGCCCTCGACCCGGAGCCTCAGGGCGGCGCATTTGCGGTCGAGATAGAGCCCGGATCGGCCCTCCTGTTCCTCGGCTCGACGCTCCATGGAGCAGGCGGGAACCGGAGCGACGAGGTCCGGCGCGGAGCGATCGTCAGCTACTGCCTCGGCTGGCTCAAGCCCTATGAGAACCAGTGGCTCGCCTATCCGCCGGAGGTCGCGCGCGCGTTCGACCCCGACCTTGCGGCTCTGGTCGGCTATGCCCAGCACCGGCCCAATCTCGGCAATTACGAGGGGCAGTGCCCGTCCGTCCTGCTCAAGCACCGGGTTCCCGACCGGCTTGCTGCAACCGACTCGCTTCGTCCCGACCAGGAGGAGCTCGTCTCCGAGTTCGTCCGCAAGCAGGACTGGCCGGCCCGGCGCCTCGCCGGCTGATCCCGCGATGACCCGGCCCGGGACCTTCGAGCGAGTCTATGCAGCGATCAAGGACCGGCTTCGCCAGGGACTCTTCCGTCCCGGCGACCGACTCGAGCCGGCGGTGCTGTCCGACGAGCTCAACTCGAGCGTCACCCCGGTTCGCGATGCCTTGCACCGGCTGACCGGCGAGCGCCTGGTCGAAGCTCCGCGTCATGACGGGTTCCGGGTGCCGCTCGTCACCGAATCGATGCTTCGCCACATGTACGCCTGGCACCTCGATCTCTTGCTGCTGGCGCTCGCAAGGCGGCCGCGCACTCCGGCCACTTCGGCCGACTTCGAACCGCCGGCCGCGGAAGGTCCTCCGTACCGGGCGATGAATGCCCTCTGCCTGCGGCTTGCCGGACAGACCGGCAATCCCGAGCATTCGGTGGCGATGGCGACCCTCACCGATCGGCTGGAATCCGTCCAGAGACTCGAAGAAGTGTTGCTCGACGCGGCCGAATCCGAGACAGGCGCGATCCTCGGCGCCATCCGGAGCGGCGACCGGGCCGAGCTTCGCCGGAGCCTCACCCGCTACCACCGCCGCCGCCAGAGGATCGTTCCCGACCTTCTCGAGATGCTTCGCGGCTGACTCCCCGGCGACTCCGGCCCCAAGTCTTGTCATCCCGCTCCACAAAGGGGCGCCGCGAAGAAAAGGCATTTGGGCGGGAAAGAAAATGGGTAAGCAGTGGAGACCGTGATTCGACTTTCCCGGTTGACCATGTAGCCCACCCTTGCCGATGCAGTGGTGGGCCTTTTTTCACAGGTGCGAACATTCAAGGCGCCGCGCAGGGGACGAGCGCGCCGCCCGGGCCAGACTCGAACTCGCAAGCCCGCGAAAAGCGGCCACGCCCAAGCCAGGCAGAGAAGCCTATTCAATCGCTCGCCACCGAGAGAAGACGTTCACCTGCGGCCACCAGGGAGCGCGCAATCGGCCGCCCGACGCGGAGCCCCCCGGCGGGCCAGCATTCGCAACCGGGCGGTTGATCGACCTGCAAAACTGAAGCACAAGCACGGGCGCAGCCCCGCAATTGCCGGCAGCGGGCTGCGGATTTGACCGCCAGGCATCAAGCACGGCCGGCCGCGAGGGTCGGACGACATTCCGAGGCAATAGCCCGGCGCCGGGAACATTTCCGTGCGCACTCCATCCTTGCGCGGCGCCCCGATCAGCCCGCGTCCGGCCGGTTCGTGAGATGGCGGACCGGGACGAAGAGACGATGCGCGGCCCAAGCCGCCGGATCGACCTGCTCTACAGGGACGAGGCGGCGACGCTCAGGAGGCGGCTTCGAGCCCGCGTCGGCTCGAGCGAGGAAGCAGGCGACCTCGTCCAGGAAGCCTTCGCAAGGCTCCTCGGCGCCCGAACGGCGACCGGTGTTCGCGATCCGGCAGCGTTCCTCAACCGCATCGTCAGGAATCTTCTCATCGACCGGTCCCGAAGGCAGTCCGCCCGGGCGCCGCACGTCGCGCTCACGGACAGCGATGTCGCGGTCCCGCCGGACCAATGCGAAGCGATCGAAGTAGAGCAGATGCGCGAGCGATATCGCGAGATTGTCCAGTCCCTTCCCGAACGGATGCGGGAGGTGTTCATCCTCCACCGGATCGACGGGCTCAGCTACAAGCAGATCGCCGCCTCGCTCGACATCAGCGTTCGAACCGTGGAATGGCACATCGCGCAAGCAATCGTGCGAATCAGCAGGGGACTGGACGAGGCATGAGCGCCCCCGGAACCGATCGCCAGGCCGAGGACCGGCTGCTCGAGGAAGCGGCGGAATGGTTCGCCCGAATGCGGGGCCCCGACGAGCAATCGGCCCGTGCCGGGTTCGAAGCCTGGCTCGGGCTCGGGGAGGCCCAGCGGAGCGCGTACAACCGGGCGTCGGAAATCTTTGCGATGGGCAAGCTGCTCGGCGAGGACGGTACCCGCCCGGGTGCCGTCGAGAAGAAATCTGGCAAGAGGCGCCTCCCTGCCTTTGCCTCGCTTGGCCTGCTGGTCCTTGCCGCGGCCACGACATGGTTCCTCGTTGCGGATGATCAACGGCACCGATCGAAGGACGGGGTCGAGGTGGCGCTGCTGACGGCGCCGGCCGGCGAGCAGCGGCTCGTCAGGCTGAGCGACGGCTCGCTGGTCAGGCTCGGCGGAGCAACCAGAATCGCGGTCCGGTTCGCCGGAGACCGGCGGAGCCTCACGCTCGATCGCGGCGCCGCTCGCTTCGAGGTGGCGCACGAAGCGCGCCCCTTCATCGTCCTTGCCGGCGGCGGCTCGGTCACCGCGCACGGGACGATCTTCGAGGTCGAGCTTGCAGCGGACCGGCGCGTTTCGGTCCGGCTCTTGCAGGGATCGGTCGATGTCCGGCTCCCGCAGACGGGCCGCCGGGGCCCGACGCCCGTGGTGCGGCGGCTCCGCCCCGGCGAGGGGGTCAGCTTCGCTTCGCTCGAGCCCGCCGGAAGCACCCTGTCCGGGGGCGAAGGAACGGCCGCCCCCGACGGCCCTTCGCCGGGCACGCCAGCGGCACAAGCGAGCGACTATGATTCGATCCGGCTCGCAGACCTTGTCGCGGCCGCGAACAGCGGCGCCTTGCGCCCCATCCTGCTCGCCGACGCCCGCACCAGCGAGCGTCGGGTGTCGGGCCACTTCCGGATCGATGACACGACCCTCCTCGCGGAGCGGCTGGCGCTGCTGTTCAATCTCGAAATCGACCGAAGCAACCCGTCCGCGATACTTCTCAAGATGCGATAGATTTTGTGCCATTTATCCCTTGCGAGATATCCGCATGGCAAAGAGCAGGGAACCGAAGCACTCACTCCAGTTATTTGTTTTAGTCGCCGTGCTCCAAGGCTGCGGGCGCTGCGCTCGGCAGCAATGCCTGACGCGAACCTTTGGTAGATATTCAATCTCGTCCACGTCTTGGACGCCGCGGTGATCATCGACCGCTGGATGAGATGTCGACCTTTATCGATCACCGGCATTCGCCTTGATTCGAGCGGGGCCATGCTTCCGCTCAGGCATCTATTCAATGAGCGGATCTCGTCGGTGAGTTTCTGGCGTGGTGCACGTAGGAGAGCGGTATAAAAAGCTTATTCACACTAGCGTTGTGGATAAGCCCTCTTATTAAAGGCTGTCTTTAATATGGAGCCGGTTGCGCGCCATAAATAAGGCACGCTTTCATAGCCCGGAAAACAGCGAAAAATCGCCGCCTTCGCCACCAAGCGGGCTAGATCGCGGCGCATTTCTTCGCCGATACGGTTCGACAGGAATCGTGCGGTTTTGAAGATCGCGCCCAAAGGGATGGTGAAGCTGGTTGGAGCTGATGCCATGCGTTCGGCCGCTTGGTGACCTCGCTCTGCAGTAGAAGCACTGCGGTAAATGCCATTTTTTTCGGCGCTCACCCAGTAGTTTCGATTTCGCTGCGTCAATCCCCCTGAAGCGGCCGCATCGGCCGCTCAATCGGGGGAAGAGGCAATGCATTGGAACCTTCTATTTCGGGCCGGCCTGGTTGCGGGCGGCCTGCTCGCCGCGGCTGGCGGGTCCTCGGCGGCGGTCGCCGCACAGGCTGAAGCGGCTGCCGACTACGACCTGCCGGCGCAGGACCTTGGCGACACGCTTCGCTCCATCGCACGAATCGCGCAACGCGAGATCCTGTTCGCCGCGGATTCGGTGGAAGGACGCAAGGCCCCGCCGGTCAGGGGGCACCTCACAATCGACGAGGCGATCCGGGAAGCACTCCTGGGAAGCACGCTTGTCGCCGAGCATCGCGCCGGAGCGGTCCTGGTCAGGCAATCCTCCTCCAGCGCACCAACTCCTCCAGCCGGCCAGCCGACCAGCGGGACGATCACCGTCACCGGAACCAGGATCCGCGGCGGCGGCTCCACCTCGCCGGTGATCGTCACGACCCGCCGCGAGCTCGAGGAAGCGGGGGTCTCGGACCTCGCCGGGTTCACCCGAATGCTTCCGCAGAATTTCACCGGCGGCCAGAATCCTGGAGTTGCCGGCGGCGGCGAGCAGGCCGGCCAGAGCAACATCAACAATTCGGCGACCCTGAACCTCAGGGGCCTCGGGCCCGATGCGACTTTGACGCTGATCAACGGCCACCGCACCGCTTATGACGCGCTCAACCAGGGAATCGACATTTCGGCGATCCCGCTGGCGGCGGTCGACCGGATCGAGGTGATCGCCGATGGCGCATCGGCGCTCTACGGTTCCGACGCCGTCGGCGGCGTCGCGAACATCATCCTTCGAAGGGACTATGACGGGCTCGAGACCAGCGCTCGCTCCGGTCTGTCGACCGGCGGCGGCAATGTGCAGCAGGAGTATAGCGCGGTTGCGGGAAAACGCTGGGGATCGGGCGGGTTCATGCTTGCGCTCGACCACAGCCGGGCGACTCCGATCTACGCCGACCAGCGAAGCTACACCCGCAACCTCGATCCCTCGCTCACGCTCACGTTGCGCAACGCGCAGACGAGCGCAGTGCTTACCGGGCACCAGGACCTCACGGGCGGCCTCGGGCTCGAGTTCGACGGCTATGTCACCGACCGCAAGTCGCACAAGCAATCGCCGTTCCTCGCCGACGCCGACGTCCACGTCTTTGGCCTGACGACCGAGCCCCGGCTTCGAAGCTATGCGCTGACCCCGACCCTTCGAGCGGAGCTGCCGGGACAGTGGGAGGGATCGCTAAGCTTCACTCGCGCGGTCAGCCGCACCCGGATCGACACTGCGCAATGGTCGGACAATTCGGCGTTCCGGTCGCGGCTGATCTACCGAAACAGCCTCAGCGGGGTCGAAGCGAACGGGGAAGGCCCGCTGCTCGCGCTCCCCGGAGGCGATGCCCGGCTCGCGGTCGGCGGCGGCCTTCGAAGACTCGCTCTTCACGTCAATATCAGCGATTTCATCGGCGGCGGCCTCGTCCCCTTCCAGCTGTTCACGGAAAGGCGGACCGTTCAGTTCGCTTATGGCGAGCTGTCGCTGCCGCTCGTCGGGCCGGAGCAGGCGCTGCCCTTCGTCAACCGGCTGACTCTGACGGCCGCGCTTCGCTACGAACGGTGGAAGGGAATCGACAAGGACACGACGCCCAAGCTCGGGCTCATCTACGAGCCGAGCCGTGACGTGACCATCCGGGCGACCTGGGGGAAATCGTTCAAGGTCCCGACGTTGAACCAGGTCAACGAGGTGCTCCAGGGAGTCCTGTTTCCCGCCTTTTTCTTCAGTCCGCAGCCCGATCCGCCCCTCCCTTCTGGCGCGACCGTCCTTCTGCTCGGGGGCGGCAACCCCGACCTTCGGGCCGAACGGGCGACGACCTGGTCGGCATCGCTCGAGCTTCATCCGCGCTGGATCGACGGCCTCCAGCTGAGGGCAACCTATTTCGACATCGACTTTCGCGGCCGGATCACATCGCCCATCAGCGACGTCCTCTCCGCACTCGCCAACCCGCTGTACAGCGACCTGATCGTCTTCAACCCCGGAGTCGACCAGGTGAACGCCCTGATCGCGACCCTGCCGCAGGGCCTCAGCAACCAGACCGGCGCGCCGTTCGACCCGGCGAGCGTCGCCGCGATCATCGACACCGCCTTGCGCAACACCGCGAGGGAACATCCGCGCGGAGTGGATCTCGCCGCCGACTACCGCATTGCGCTCGGCCGGTCGGATCGCCTGCTTCTGAGCGCCGCGGCGACCTATCTCAAGAGCGACCTCCAGCTCAGCGATACCCAGCCGCTGATCCCGCAGGTCGGAACGATCTTCAACCCGCCGCACTGGCGCGGCCGGGCGAGCGCGCTGTGGCAGATGGCTCATGGCGACCTGTCCGCCGCGGTTAATTATGTCGGCGCGGTACGGGACAATCGCTATCCCGACTCCAGGCCTGTCGGGCCGTTCGTCACGCTCGACGTCAGCGCGGCCTGGCGAACGGGCGCGATTTCCGGACCGTTGCGGAATCTCGAAATCCGGGCGTCAGCGCTCAACCTCCTCAACGAGCAGCCCGACCGGATCCGCAATCCGCAAGCGAACGCGCCGTCCTACGATTCGACGAACCAGTCGCCCATCGGCCGATTCATCGGCATCTCGCTGAGGAAAGCATGGTGAAGCGCCCGCGCCGGCTGGTGCTCGCGGCGGCCCTCGCCGCGAGCTCGACCGCAGCGCTCGCGCTGCCTGCTTCCAACCCCCCGTGCGGCACCATAGTCCCGCCGGAGCGGCCGGCGCAGGCCGCTCGCCGGCTGGTGCCCGAGGATCTGGTGCGCCTTCGCGACATCGGCCCCGCGGGCGCCGAATCCTTCGCCGCGCCGCTGTTCACGATCTCGCCCGATGGAAAGAGGGTCGCCTTCCAGCTCAGGCAGGCCGACCCGGCAAGCAACAGCTATTGCCTCGCGATGATCGTGCTCGACCTTTCGGGCAATGCCCGGCCGGTCGTCGCCGACGAAGGCGGTGATCTCCTGCTGCTCAAGATCGACAGCGGAGGAACCGCCGATTTCCCGACCGGGATTCCACAGGTGATCACTCCGCGATGGTCGCCGGACGGCCGCTGGATCGCCTTTCTCAAGCGCGTCGGAGCGACCACTCAGGTCTGGCGCGCCGAGGCGGACGGAAGCGGAAGCGCGCCGCTCACCCGCTCGCCCGTCGATGTGGTCGACTTCCGGATCGGGCCGGACGGAAAGAGCATTCTCTACGCCACCAGGCCAGGGCTCGAGAGAGCGAAAGAGGCGATCGCCCGGGAAGGCCTGTCGGGTTATCATTATGACGACCGCTGGGCGCCGACCGACGGCCGCCACCCCTTCCCTGCACCGCCGATCGAACGCCTTGTCGAGGTGCTCGACCTTGCGACTCTCGCAGTGCGCGGCGCGACGTCTGCCGAAAGCGCGGCCCTGACCGCCGATACCGAACTCATCGCCGAGCCCGGAGCGCCCTCGCCGGGCGCGGCCGGGGCCGGGGCCTGGATCTCCGCGACCCGGCTCGCCGGCGGCGCCGAGGCCGGCGCGCTGCACGCCAGGCGGCCCGACGGGACCGTAGCCACCTGCGGCAAGGCGCAATGCGCCGGCGCCTCGGACCCATGGCTTGTGGACGACGGCGCCCGCGTGCGCTTCTTCCGTCGCGAGGGGTGGGCGAACGCGTCGACGGCCATTTACGAATGGCGGCTCGACTCGGGCGCAGTGCGCCGGCTCTACCTGACCGACGACGTGCTTGCCGACTGCTCTCCAACGGGAGAGACATTGCTGTGCCTTCGCGATTCGTCGCTTAGGCCGCGACGGCTGGAGCGGCTCGATCCCTCGACCGGCGAGCGCCAGACCCTGTTCGATCCCAATCCAGAATTCGAGCAGCTGACGCTCGGCAAAGTCCGACGCATGCACTGGCGCAACAGATATGGAATCGAAGCGGTCGGCGACCTCGTCCTTCCGGTCGGCTATCGTCCCGGCAAGCGTTACCCGCTCATCGTCGTTCAATATCGGACCCGCGGGTTCCTGCGCGGCGGAACCGGCGACGAATATCCGATCCAGGCATTCGCCAACCGTGGCTATGCGGTGCTGAGCGTCGAACGGCCGATCCCGATCGCGCTCTTCCGGGGCGCCCGGACCTATCACGAAGGGGATCGCCTGAACCTCGCGGGGTTCGCCGATCACAAGAGCGTCTTCTCCTCGCTCGAGACCGGCGTCCGGATGCTGGTCGCCGAAGGAATCGCCGACCCGAAACGGCTCGGGATCACCGGGCTCAGCAATGGTGCGACGAACGCGGTCTGGGCGCTCCTCCACAGCTCGCTCTTTTCAGCGGCGGCAATGAGCTCCTGCTGCTTCGACACGACTCTCGCCATGCGCGTCGGCCCGGCGAGCGCAAAAGAATATCGCGAGGTCGGCTATCCGGGAATGCTCGAGCGCAACGCGCCCTTCTGGCGCGACATTTCGCTTTCGGTGAATGCGCGGCGAATCCATACGCCGATCCTGGTCCAGGTCGCCGACTTCGAATATCTGAACGCGCTGGAGACCTACACCTCGCTTCGCGAAGCCGGGGACCCGATCGACATGTTCGTCTTCCCGGGCGAGCATCACAACAAGTCGCAGCCCGCCCACCGCCTCGCTGTCTACCGCCGCTCGCTCGACTGGTTCGATTACTGGCTTCGGGGAATCCGGTCCGAGGCTCCCGACCGGCAGGCGGAGCTTGAGCAATGGGACCGGCTTCGAGCAGCCTCGCCCCTCCCGTGAGGCTGAAGAGCGAGCGAGCCCTACACCGCTCGCGAGCGCCAGCTGTCGATCCATGCCTCTGCGGCGAGAAATTCGAGGATCCGGGCCCGTTCCTCGCCCGCTTGAGGTCCTGTCGCCTTCAGCGCCGCCTCAAGCGACGCGCGATCGGCAATCCCCTCGCGCACCAGGCTCCCGCAAAGCAGGCGCTCGCCGATCGGGCCGCGAAAGCGGTCGAGGATAGCGGCCGCGAACCCGTCGGGCCCGCCCTTGACTCGCCGCCGCAAGACGGCGCCGGGAATGGCTCCGCGGAAGGCCCGGCGAGCAAGCGAGCGATCGCGTCCTCCGGAGCGCCATTCCCAGCTCGGAACGCTCAGGCAGAATTCCATCAGAGGCTGGGACATCAAGGGGTTGATCACCGGCAGGTGCCGGGCCCTCCCCGGCTCCAGGCATTGCTGCACCCGAAGGATCGAGGCGATGTGGGCGGCTTTTCCCGGAAGCGCGTCGGCGGGCGAATCGAGCCAGGGGTGCGCGATGGGCTCGCCCGAAAGCGAGGCGATCGCATCGGCATGAAGGAACAAGGCTTCCGGACGAACATGGTAGGAGCGCGGCCCGAGCGCGATCCGAAAGGCGCTCGCCGCCGCACGCAAGAGGCCGCAGCCGGTCTGCCGGGAGACGTCCCGAAGCGAGCCGAACGACGCTCGGCCGATGCCGTGCGCAAGCAGGCAGTCCGCCGCAGCCGCGGCGGACTGCGAATAGCCAAACAGGCTGTCGCCGCCATTGCCGGTAACGAAGGCGGCAGCGCCGACCTCGCGGGCGACGTCGAGATGGACGCGCTCGTAGGATTGGGCATGGGTCCGGTCGGAGGGCCTTGGCAGGTGCGCTCCAAGCGTTGCGATGATGTCGATATGCTCCATCGAATAAGGACGTTCGATGAGCGGGAGGCCGAGATGATCGCACAATGCATTCGCGAACGGCCGCTCGTCGCCGCTCGGTTCCTCTCCATGAAGGGTAAGGCAGACTGCGTCGGCGCCGAACCGCGCCAGGGCCGCCGCAACGATCGATGAATCGAGCCCGCCTGAGACGCTGACCAGCAGGCGCCCGTGAACGGATGCCCAGGCTGCCACGCAGTGGTAGACCGTCTGCGCCAGGCCCTCCTCCAGAGCTTCCGGCCGGGCTTCATCCGAGCCAACATGGTCCCAGGGGGACCAGCATGGCCGCTGGCATTTGGTACCGGCGGCCAGGTCGAGTGCAAATCCGGGAAGCAGCTCCCAAATCCCGCGAAGGCCGGTCGCAGGCGTTGGAACGCCGGCGCGGTAGAATTGCGCCGCGATCGAGCCCCAATCGAGGTCGACATCCTGGTTATCGAGTTCGACCAGCAGCTCTGCGTCGGATGCAAAGGCCACGAACCCGGGCCCTTTCGATACATAGCATTGAAGCGCTGCCGAAGGATCGCGAAGCACCCTTATCGAGTTGCCGGCCGGGACGGCCGCGACATAGCCGCCCCAGAAGCCGGAAAGCAGCGCCTCTCCCCTGCTCTCGACAATCGAGTCAACGTCAGGCGGGGCCAGCGAGGCGATCTGGCCTCGCTCGTAGCGACGGTCGAACAGGGTCCCGAGGATGCACCCCTGCTCCCCGAGGGCGACGCATCGGCAGCCATCGCCGGTGAGCGCGATCATGCCGCGGGCGGAAAAGGCGGGCGAGAGCCCCGAATCCGCGGCGATCCGGTCGAGCCGCGGCGCCCCGCCTGGTTCATGCTCGCAAAGCAGAAGATAGCGGGGCCTCATCCGAAAGCGGCGATCGGTGTAAAGAGGCGGACCTGCTCGAAGTCGCCAATCAGGACCTTTCCGCCAAGCTGGGCCCAGCAGTGCGCCCGGAAGGGATTCATTCGCACCCCGAAAACGAGGGACGGACGAATTCCGTGGCGGCAACACAGGGCGTGGAGCGCAAGGGCGCGCACGAGGCAGCGGTCCTCTGCCGGCAGAAATGCCGAAACCGCAGCGAAGGCGGATGTGAGCTGTGCGATGCGCCGGCTTGCCGCCTGGGTGGACGGACTGCGCCGTCGGGCTCGCCTTTCGAGCCGTCTCACGATGGTCGCCAGTTGCCGCGTCCTTACCAGAAGGCTCCAGCCAAGCTGGCCCGTGACGGCCTGAATCAGATCAGGAAGAGAAGGCTTCGGATAAGGCTCATGGACAAGATCGCCGGAAACCGGCGCAATGCGCGCGGGCCGGTCCCATGGAATTGCACCTGGAGTCTCGATCAGCATTCGCCGGGCAATGAGGGAGCGGAGCCGTTCCGAGTCCTCCGGTCTTGACTGCCCTTTTCCCAGCCGGAGGAAAGCCTCGGTCGCGCCCTGCGAGAGGCAGGAGTAGCGATCCTCAAGCAGGTCGAGAAAGACGATTCGCCCTGCGCACTGGCACCAGTGCAAGCCTTCGCGGAGCCGGTAGGGCATAAGTTCAGGTGACGATGGCGCGCGCGCCGGACCGGCGCGCGCGCTCACCTCGTCAGTCGGCGCTGAGGCCAAGGTGCGGCTGGAGCGTCCGCTCGCTGTCGACAAAGCCGATCGCTCCGCCCTTTGTTTCCCCGGTCGCTTTGCCGAGCTCGACCAGATCGTCTTCATGCTCTTCACGGTTCATGGCTCTTCTCCTTCTTGAGCAGCTGTCATGGCCATGACGGGAAGAATCCTAGGAGCAGCGCACAGCTATAAGGAGCTTATAGGTCGGCGGTTTCACGATTGTTTGCGGTGCCGGATGGATCTTCGCACGAGCCGTTCGCGCGCCTTGGCAACACTGTGATCGCTCTTCGGATGATGATCCCGCAGCTTCGCCGGCGTCGCGGGCGCCGCCCTGCGGATCTGCAGGGTAAGTCCGCGCGCCCTGGAACGGGCGCGCGGATCGCATTTTACTCAGTCGTCAGCGAGACCGAGGCCATTGAGCCACTTCGTGCGCTCCTGGTCCTCAAATCCCATTGCCCCGCCCTTCGTCTCCGCGCTCGCGGCGCCGAGGTCGATGAAGTCGTCGTTCCGATAGTCGCGGTCCATGTCATTTCTCCTTCTGTTGCCATCATGGCCATGACGGTCGGGAGAATAGATCTGCACCGCCGCAATAAGCAGCGAATAGGTCGCATGTGCAGCGATTGTTTGCATTGGAACGAGGCCGTTCGGCGAGGAGACCCCGCTGCCCGCCGGCGCGATGGTTCGGTCTCGATGACAATCGTGGCGGCGACACGGCGGGCTCGTCAGGGCGCCGGGCCGAGAGCCGGGTGTTGAGAACAAGCTTGGACTTGCGCCGCCGCCTTTAACCGCGAACGGTCTGGACATGCGCGAACGGCCACCCGGCCCGTGTGGCGGCCCCTTTTCACACGGGGGCCCTTGCGCCCCGTGCCTTCAACAGCCCACCGAACTTACTGAAATTAGCTAGGAACATGAAATGGGAAAAGCAGTGCGGCCCGGTCACGATACTTCGGTGACGATGAGGATGCCGCTTCAAACCAAGGAGTTGATTGAGAAGGCAGCAACGACAGTGAACAAGACTTTCAGCGCTTTCGTGATTGAGAGCGCCAGAGAGCAGGCTGTTGACGTGCTGCTCGACCGAAGTGCGTTTGATCTCTCTGCCGATCAAGCGGAGGCTTTTGCGCGTGTGCTCGAGGATCCACCGGCGCCAACGGAGAAGCTGAAGGAATTGATGCAAAGCAAGGCGCCGTGGGAGTAGTCGAGCAGCTTTCCACAGATCCTAAGCCCTATGCCGCTCCGCGTCCGATTGAGGATGAGGATTGGATAAAGGATTTCGAATGTGGAAAGCCGCCGCTTGACGACTTTTTGAAGCGTCGCGCCATCAGGAACGAAGGCAGCTTCCCGCACCTATGTCGTGTCTTCGGCGGCAGGCGAAGATGCCGGACTTGTCGTCGCCTATTACAGCCTTGCCGCCGGTGCCGTGGCGCATGATGATGCCCCGGCCTGGGCGAAGCGCAACATGCGCAATCCCATCCCCGTCTTCGTCCTGGGCCGCCTTGCAGTGGACTTGAGCCATCAAGGCAAGGGGCTCGGCAGGGCGCTTCTTAGAGAAGCGATTCAGCGGACGCTTTAAGCGTCGCGCGCAATCGGTGCGCGCGCCCTGGTCGTCCACGCCGTCGACGATGAGACAATCGGCTATTATGCCGGATATGGATTCCGGCGCTTTCCTGCGGACAGCCGAACTTTATTCCTCCCCGTCGAGACTTTGGTGAAGAGTCTCTAGCCGGAACGCCGCGCCCCACTTTCAGTGATGCCCGCCCCCTCTCCGGCTGCGAACGGGCTCGGATGCGTTCCTGTCAATGGTTGCTCATCAGGTGTCGGACATATCGACTATGCTGTGCGTATCGACATTGCTCCAGCCTCGTCATGAAGCGACTTTCGAATAGTCGCTGGTTCGTCGCCCAACTTCGGCCAGCGAACGTTCAATGGGAACTTCCCAGCCCTTGCGCCCCTTCGCTCGAGCGTCCTCGATCGCATCCTCGAGGGCATAAGGATCATTAGCGAGCAGGGCTTCGATCAGGGCATCGGCCTGTGCAAGGTCCTTCTGTCGCTTCAAGCGCATGATCGGATTACGCTTTTGCGCAAGGATGAGCTTGTGAACCGCAAATCTTGCGGGCTGGGGAACTTTGACCGCAACTCCTGCGCCCCAGAGTGCGACCGTCTGCACAGGGTCAGTAATCAGCCAGTCAATATGCTGAAGAGGCGCCGCCCCCGCGTGCAACGCTTTCACATGCACCGGATTTGTATCCGTTCCGCGGCGCTTGGGGGCAATCAGGTCCACCAGGAATCCATCTCCGGTGCTGAACCTGGAAGGCGGGTTTCGCGGATCGAGCTGCATCACGGACCGGAACGTCGGATCGCCTCGCTTGAGAATGTCCTCGAAGGCTTCGGGCGGATCCGCGGCCAGGGCGAGGTTGGCCGTCGCAAGGTCGAGGTCGCCCGTCATGAGGGTCGGTCTGGGGAGGAAGTGCCCGACCAGAGGTTCGCACATCATATAGGCCCCGGTCCCCACCAGGACGGCGCCGGCTCGAAACAGGCCCGACTGGGCAATCGCGTCGAGCGTTGCGCCGATGGTCCTGTGAGGGGCGGCAATTCCTTCCTTTTTGAGGATTGTGACGAGCTTGCGCCGATCCCGAGCGAGATTCATCCCTCGACGGAGGCTTTCCACCGCCTCTTCAGCCGCGGGATCTCCCATCTTGCCGATGAATGAGTCGACGCGGATCATTCCAACTGGCATTTTGACATAATAGTAGCAGGTGCCGTCCCGTTCGCGCGTGTAGATGCTTCCATTAGGTGGAGCAGACGCGACCTGCTGCGAGAGCTCGGCACAGAGGGTTAGCAGAGTTGGCGTTAGCGCTTTCATGTACAGACGCTTTTTACGAATTTGTCTGTACAGGTCAATGTACAGACATATTCACCCATTGTGTCTGTACAGCATCACGCTCTTCGCCCAAACGGCCGGCGCCATCAAGCCTTGCGGCATCGAGCTCGTACCGATCAAACGATCACTCGCCTCGGCCCGGCTACCGCAAACGGGTCCCGGGTCCGGTTGAATCCCGAGCGCTGTTGAATGTAGCCGATATTGTACCGTTTACCGAGTTATTCCTTTGTTGCAATCGGTTGTCTGTCGAGAACACGGGTGCAGCTAAGTGACTGATTTAGTTATATTTAACGGTGACTCCCATACAGGCTCGCAGCACATCACAACGCTGCATCAGAAGCCGGACAGATGGCAGCAGCCGACCACCGTGTCAGACCATCCAAAATATCACTTGCGCCGTAGGGGGCGTCCACAGATGGAAAGCTGACAGTCGAACTCCTTCCATCACCGATGGAAGACCGGCCCCCAAATTGTTGATACGACGACGAGGCCGAACAGCCCGACAAGGAAAAGCTCGCTGGCGGTGAACACGAATGCAAAGAACCAAAAATAGGCCGCGTCTTCATCCAGAGAGTAGATTATCGGACCGTATTTGAAGTGCTTATAGCTCCAAGCTCTCCACAGCACGAAGCTAATGTAGCCAATCGCCAGCACAAGAAATAACCATACCCACACCGGCATCGCCTTCTCCTTACCTTTGCAAGCTTAGCCAATCATCGAACGTCGGCAATGGGTCGGACGCGACTGATTGCTGATGGCAGAAGTGGGTCGAACGCTGCCGCGACGGCAATGGGTAGAAAACTGCCGCGAGAATATGTTCAAGACCTGCAGGAAGCTTGATTTTCTCACGGCT
>Ga0207657_10002703_pt1 | contig 19119 bp, 15 predicted proteins | sample KBSC33metaG_FD_184316 | JGI IMG/M metagenome (GOLD analysis project Ga0207657, IMG submission 184316) | Corn rhizosphere microbial communities from Kellogg Biological Station, Michigan, USA - KBS C3-3 metaG (SPAdes) (version 2) | ecosystem: Host-associated > Plants > Roots > Rhizosphere > Soil ... | reverse complement strand
TGCTGGCGATCACCGCGAGCAGCACCTGCGCCGTGCAGATGTTCGACGTGGCTTTTTCGCGGCGGATGTGCTGCTCGCGCGTCTGCAGCGCGAGACGGTACGCAGGCTCGCCGTTGCCGTCGACGCTGACGCCGACCAGCCGCCCGGGGAGACTGCGCTTGAATTCGTCGCGCGTGGCGAGGAACGCGGCGTGCGGCCCGCCGAAACCCATCGGCACGCCGAAGCGCTGGCTTGAGCCGACGACGACGTCGGCGCCCCACTCGCCGGGCGGAACCAGCATCGTCAACGCAAGCAGATCGGTCGCGGCGATGACCAGCGCGCCCTTGGCGTGCAGCCTGGCGGTCAGATCGCGATAGTCGCGCACATCGCCGTCGGCACCCGGGTATTGCAGCATCACCGCGAAGCAGTCGGTGTCCGCCGCCGCATCGGCGGGTCCGACGGTGACCGCGATGTCCAACGGACCGGCCCGGGTGCGCACGACGTCGATCGTCTGCGGCAGCACGTCGGCGGCAACGTATAGCGTGCGGCTCGATTGCTGGCTCATGCGCCGGCACAGCGCCATCGCTTCGGCCGCGGCGGTCGCTTCGTCCAGCATCGAGGCATTGGCAATCGCCATCGCGCAGAGGTCGCAGATCATCGTCTGGAAGTTGACCAGGGCCTCGAGCCGTCCCTGCGAGATTTCCGGCTGGTAAGGGGTGTAGGCGGTGTACCAGGCGGGGTTCTCGAGCACGTTGCGCAGTATCACGCCCGGCGTGTAGGTGCCGTAGTACCCCTGTCCGATGTAGGTCGTATAGACGCGGTTCTTCGCCGCGAGACTGCGCAACTCCTCGAGCGCCTCCTCCTCCCCCTTCGGGGCCGGCAGGGCCAGCGGCTTGCGGCTTCTTATCGTCGCCGGGACGATCGCATCGATCAGCGCGCCGCGCGTGGCGAAGCCGAGCGTGCGCAGCATCGCCGCCTGATCGGCCTCGTCGGTGCCGATGTGACGGTCGACGAAGCCGCGATGCTGCTCGAGCTCGCGCAAGCTCGAGCGCGGGTGCGCGGGTCCCGGTCCGGGTTCATTCATAGCCATCGTCTGTCCTCGGTCGATCAGGATTCGCCGGCCACCGCGATATACCCGGTTGCGTCCAGCAGCTTGGCCACGTCGCCCGGATTGGCGGGCTTCAGCCGGTACAGCCAGTTGCCGTAGGCGTCGGCGTTGACCTTTTCGGGCGCGGCGACGACTGCCTCGTTGACCGCCAGCACGACACCCGCCACGGGCGCGTACACATCGGAGGCCGCCTTGACCGACTCGACGACCGCGCAGGCTTCTCCGGCCTTGAGCGTTCTGCCGACTTGAGGCAACTCGATGAAGACGAGGTCGCCCAGCGCCTGCTGCGCGTGATCGGTGATGCCGGTCGTGATCGCACCGTCCGGTTCGCTGCGGACCCATTCGTGGCTTGCGGTGTATTTGAGCTCGGCGGGTACGTTCATCGGGTAGCGCTCCATGCGAGGGTGGTGGATCGATGCGCGGGCGGCGTCATCGCGGTTGGCTCAGTCGATCAGGCTCTTGCCGTTGCGCACGAACGGCGGCTTGACCACGCGCGCGGCGAGCGGCTTGCCGCGCACGTCGACGTGCACGATATCGCCTGGCGCGACGCGAGCCGGCAAACGCGCCAGCGCGATCGAGCGGCTCAGGGTCGGCGAATAGCTGCCGCTGGTGACTTCGCCGTCGCCATGCGCCGTGCTCACCCGCTGGTGGCTGCGCAGTATGCCGCCCTGGTCCTGCAGAACGAGGCCCGCGAGCTGCCGAGACGGGTGCGCGGCAAGCAGCGCGGACTTGCCGACGAAGTCGCGCGCACTCGTCAGGTCGACGGTCCATGCAAGACCGGACTCGAGCGGATTGACGGCCTCGTCCATATCCTGGCCGTACAGGTTCATTCCGGCTTCCAGGCGCAGCGTGTCGCGCGCACCGAGACCGCAGGGCTTGACGCTTAGCGCCAGCAGCGCCCGCCAGAAGTCGGGCGCGAGCGCGGCAGGCAGCGTGATCTCGAAGCCGTCCTCGCCGGTATATCCGGTGCGTGCGATCAGATACTCGCCGGCCTGCACGGCGTTGAAAGGTTTCAGCGATTCGCTCGCCGCGCGCGCCGCGGGGACGACCGTCCACACTCGCTCGCGCGCCTGCGGCCCTTGCACGGCGATCATCGCGAGGTCCCGTCGCGGCGTCAGCTTGAGCTCCGGAGCGCGCTCGGCGACGAGCGCGCCGAGCCACGCCAGGTCCTTGTCGGCCGTGCCGGCATTGACGACCAGCCGGAACCAGTCTTCCCGCAGGAAGTACACGATCAGGTCATCGAGCACGCCGCCGTCGGGACGCAGCAGGCACGAATAGAGCGCCTTGCCCGGTACGGTCAGCTTGTCGACGTTGTTCGCAAGCGCGCCGCGCAGGAAGTCGCGTACGCCGCTTCCGCGCGCGGGCTCGCGCGGCTCGATGTCGACCGCAAGCATGTGCGAGACATCGAACATCCCGGCGCCGCGCCGCACCGCATGGTGCTCGTCGATCTGCGACCCGTAGTGGACCGGCATGTCCCAGCCGCCGAAGTCGACCATCCTCGCGCCGGCGGCGCGATGAATCGCATGGAGCGGGGTTTGCTTGAGCAACGCGCCTCCCAGGCAGGAAAAAGGGCGAAGCCACGATTTCAGCCTCGCCCCGTCTGTCCTTTTACCTGAGAGATTGCAGCGTTCGCCTTGCGGCGTTGGCCGGTGCCCCTTCGGTGGGCCGCTGCATCTCGCGCGCGGCCGCTCTCCAGAGTGACTTACGGCTCGCGCAGTCCTTTTGCCTGAGCGATCGCGGGAGTTACGCCTTCGGCGGCAGCCGGTCCAACTGGGGCTGCCCTCTCCTGCACGAGCCGGGCAAGCTTACCGGCCGCGTCGGCGGCTGTCAAAATGCCGGCGGCGCGCGGCAGGTGTGTCGGCGCTTACTTCTTCAGCGCCAGAATCCAGCCGACCAGCGTCTTGATGTCCGCGTCGCTGACCTGGGCGTTCGGCGGCATCGGGACCGGACCCCAGACGCCGCTACCGCCTTTTTTCACCTTGTCGCTCAGCTTGGCCAAAGCATCCTTGTCGCCCTTGTATTTGGCGGCGACGTCCTGATAGGAAGGGCCGACGACCTTCTTGTCGATCGCATGGCAGGCGGTGCAACCGTCTTTTTGCATCAGTGCCTGCGCAGCGGCGTTGTCCAGCGCGGCGTGCGCGTTGCCGGCGGCGAGCAGCGCAGCGGCGAGCACGATTGCGTGGCGTTTCATGTTATCTCCGTAGGTGATGGCGGTCGGTCGCCATGGTACCGGACGACGCTCGCGCCGCCAAACCGCGCACCGTTCAGGACGCGAGCACCGCGTCCAGGTCGGAAAGCGCGTGCAGCGCAGGCAGGCACACGGTGCCGCGGCAAAGCCACGCCGTCACCTTGCCGGCAGCGGCGTCGTGCGGCTTCGCCAGCGCATCCGGCAATGGCTGCTGCTGCGACAGGTTGAGCGTCCAGAGCGAGGGCCGGTAGTGGCGTTCGACATCGCGTTGCCACGTCGCGCAGGCGGCGGGCTCGCCGCGCAGCACCAGCAGTGCCGGGGGCTCGAGGCAGGCATCGAGCGCAATCAGCAACGACGAAAATCCGGCGGGCCGGGCAGCGAGCTCGCGCCCGAATGCGCGCACGGTTCGCTCGGCGCTGTCCAGATAGCGCGGCTCCGACAGCCAGTGGCCGAGCGCGATCAACGCCTGCGCGGCAACGCCGTTGCCCGACGGTGTCGCATTGTCGTGCCCGGGCTTCGGCCGGAGCAGCAGACGTTCGTGGTCGTCGCTGGTGAAAAAGAATCCGCCCCCCACGCGGTCCTCGAAGCGTGCGAGGAGGGCATCGGCAATCTCGATCGCCCACGCCAGGTCTTGCGCGCGAAACGAGCTCTGCAAAAGCTCGATCAAGGCGGCGAGCAGAAAAGCGTGATCGTCGAGATAGGCGTTCAAGTGCGCGCGCCCATCCTTGTACGTCGCCAGCAGCCGCCCGTCGCGCCACATCGCCTGCCGGATGAAGTCCGCGGCCTGCTGCGCGTCGGACAGCCACGACGGTTCGTCGAACACGCGCGAAGCACGCGCCAGCGCGGCGATCATCAGGGCGTTCCACGAGCAGAGGAGCTTGTCGTCGCGGCCCGGCCGGACTCGCCGCGCGCGTGCCGCCAGCAGCTTGTTGCGCGCCGTCTCCAGACGCGCTTCGACCTCGGGCAGCGGCAGCGAAAGCTCGCGCGCGACCTGCTCGAGCGGCACCGTGACTCGCAGGTGCCATGCCGCGTGCTCGAAGTTCGGCGGCCGGTCGAGCCCCCAGTGGCGCGCCGCGACCGCGTACTCCGCCGGATCGAGCTCCGCCTTCACCTGGTCGGGCGTCCAAACGTAGAACTTGCCCTCCTCGTGCTCGCTGTCGGCGTCGAGGCTCGAATAAAAACCACCCTCGGGCGCGCGCATCTCCGACTGCAACCACGCCACGATCCCGCGCGCGGTTTTCTCGAACGCAGGCTCGCCGGTGGCGCGCCACGCATCGGCGTAGAGCGCGAGCAGCGCAGCGTTGTCGTAGAGCATTTTTTCGAAGTGGGGAATCGTCCATTCGCCGTCGACGCTGTACCGGGAAAATCCGCCTGCCAGCTGATCGTGGATGCCGCCTTCGGCCATGCGCAGCAGCGTGACGCGGACGATGCGCAGCGCATGCTCGTCGCGAGTCGCGGCGTAACGGCGCAGGCAAAAGTCGAGCTCGGCCGCGTGCGGAAACTTCGGCGCGCTGCCGAAGCCGCCGTCGACCGGATCGAACGACTGGGCGAGCGATGCATAGGCGCGGTCGGCTGCCGCCGCGGGCAGCGCCGCCGTGGGCTCGGCCGGCTCGGGCAAGGTCAGCGCCAGCGCGGCCTTGAGCCGCTCGTTCTGCTCGGCGATCGCCTCGCCTTGCTCGCGGTACGCCTGCGCGAGTTGCGGCAGCAGGTCGGCGAAGCCGGTCAACCCGTAACGCGAGGTCTTGGGAAAATACGTGCCGCCGAAAAACGGCTCCTGTTGCGGCGTCAGGAACATCGTCAGCGGCCAGCCGCCGCTCCGGCGCGAGAGCATCGCATGCGCGGTCTGGTAGATCTGGTCGAGATCCGGCCTTTCCTCCCGATCAACCTTGACGTTGACGAACAGCTCGTTCATCAGCGCAGCGACGCCCTCGTCCTCGAACGATTCGTGCGCCATCACGTGACACCAATGGCACGCCGAATACCCGATCGACAGCAGGATCGGCTTGTTCTCGCGCCTCGCCTTGGCGAGCGCCTCGTCGCCCCAGGGATACCAATCGACCGGATTGCTCGCGTGCTGCTGCAGATAGGGGCTGGTTTCGCCTGCCAGACGATTGGGCATGTCGATGCGAACGGACCGGGAACCCGGTCCGGGGCTAAGGCTTGATTTCGTCGAACGCGACGCGCTCGAAATCGGCGCCGCGCTGCAGCAGGCGCGTCAGGCGGAAGCGCCGCTCGGGGCCGGAGGAGAGGGTGCGAAAGATGCGGCCGGGATTGAACGTGCGCGGCGGCACGAGCATCACGGGCTTTTCGTCAGGCGTCGCGCCGAGGATCACCGTCGGTATCGGGGCCTCTTCGACCAGCATCGTCGTCAGCGCGCGCACCGCGATCGCTGTCGGCGCCCCCGACCACAGCTTGATTCCCAGGTTCAGATGGTCGCGGCTGTCGAGCGCGACGTGCACGACGTGCCCGCAGCGCAGGCGCTCGTCGTCGCGAACGATGACCAGCTGGTCGAGGTGCCAGCGGTACTGGCCGACCGCGGGGCGATGCAGCATCGCGCCGCTCCACTCGTAATTTCCCTGCCAGCGCTCCCATGCCCATGAGCGCTCGGCTTCGTCCTTGTTGCGATCGTAATCGGTAAGCGCGCCCAGCGTGGCCAGGTGCTGCGTTCCCTGGTACGACAGGTGGCCGACCAAATCCTTGCTGTTGAAGGTTTTCCCGGAAACCCGGAAGTACGCCGCCCCCAGACCGCCTGCGCAAAGCTCGAGACCGGTTTGCGATTCGCCGCCCGCGCCGCGCTTGAGCGGCAGCGCGTACCAGTGCGCATCCAGTTGCGCCAGCAGCGTCGAGCACGCATCGGCCGAGACATCGTGCCCCAGCTGAAGCTCGGCCGGATTCGCTCCGCTGGCGAGGCGTTTCAGTCGTCCGCGCACGCTCGCCGCGAGCTTCGCCGGATAGCAATAGCGCGTCGACTGGCTGCCGTGGCGCGGCTCGCCGGCATGGAGCGTCGCGCCGCCGACGCCGTCCAGATCGACGGTGATCACCGGACCTTCGGTTTCGCGCTGCTGCGCATACGGAAAGATCTTGCGCGCCCACATCGCCAGCCAGCGGTCGGTCAATTCGATCTGACGCACGGTCATGCCGCAAGGGTCGGCCAGATCGAGCAGCAGCGCATGCGCATACGTCGAGTAGCACGACAGGCCGATGGCGTTGGGCATCAGGTCGTCCGACACCGCCGTGACGGCGCACTCGAGGATTTCGGCCAGCCGGAAATACGCGTGCAATTCCTGCCAGACGGTCGCAGTTGGCGTGCGGCGGGCCAGTCCATGCACCAGCAGCAGTTGCTTGCCCACCCAGAGGCCGCGCTGCAGGACCTTGGCCTTGACGCCCTGCAGCTCGGCGTCGCCTTCGAGCAAGGGCTTAAGACACGCCGAGTACTGGACCCATAACGCCTGCCAGAGGGCAAGCGCCTGGTCGGCGGCTTCCTTCTCGCGCGCGGCGGACGGCTGCGGCTTGCCCGCGTAACGGCGCGCGAGCTCGGTGTGCAGGAAGCTCACCGGCTCGCGCATCAGCTCGGCGATTCGGCCGCGCTCGCGCGGGGCGAACTCCGCCTCGCCGACCCGCCGCAGCTGGTCGAGAATTTCTTCGTAATACCGCGCGATATTCGTTACCGGAAGAGTGCGCAGCCACGTCGCGCAGCCGTCGGCATCGGCGAAGGCGAGCTGGCCAAGGGGCGGGTGGCCCTGCGCCTGCACTGGCGTGATTGGGTTGGTCACCATGACAGCGCCATATTCAGGTCTTTATAGCACAACTGCCCTCGCGGGCCGAGGGCCGGCCGCCGCACGGCGCCCGCTGGGCGCGGAAGCGTGAATAGTCGGGTTTTCGGGTGCGCAATCTGCCGGCGCGCCGGCGCGCTGAGGCGTCCAGACTGTGTACAACAGAGAAAGGGCCAGCAACCGACAATCCGTCCGCGGCCGGCTCGATCTGGAGACGAATATGTACACCGACTTCGCATCCAACCCGCCCCACCCGCTGAACGCGCGCGAATCGCCGCCGCGCAGCGGATACGCACACCGCGAACTTCGCCCGGCCGGCCGGCGAGCGTCGGAAAACGCCCGCCGCGACGCACCGTCGCGCCGCCACCGCTTGCCTCCAACCCGCGCTGCGCGATCCCCGCGCAGTCGCGGGGTCTTTTTCGCCCCGGGCAAGCGCATGCTTTCGGCGGTCGTGATCGCAGCCGCGTTGTTCACGCTGGCGGCCATGCTGGGCACGACGACAGTCGTCGACAGCGCCACTTTCAATGCCAACGCGGGTCCTCGCCTGGTCGCGTCGGCTTCGCTCGCGCCGGCGCCTATTCTCGCGCTTTCCCGCTAGCGCCTTCGGCGACAGCGCAGCAGCGGTTGATGCTGCCGACTCACACGAGCACGCGCTCGATCCCGCCGTTGTTCGCGGCCTTGACGTAATCCGGCAGCCAATCGGGTCCGAGAACGCGGCGCGCGATCTCGACGACGATATAGTCGGCATCGGTATCGGCGTCGTCGGCAAACCGCGCCAGCCCCTGCAGGCACGAGGGACACGAGGTCAGAACCTTCACCTTGCCGTCGAAGCCATCGCCGCGCAGCGCCGAGGCGCCCTTCTTCATCTCCTCCTCCTTGCGGAAGCGGACCTGGGTGGCGATATCCGGCCGCGTCGAGGCGAGCGTTCCCGATTCTCCGCAGCAGCGGTCGTTCAGCGCCACGTTCGCTCCCATCAACTCGTTGACCACCTTCAGCGGCTGGTAGGTCTTCATCGGCGTGTGGCAGGGGTCGTGATACATGTACCGCACGCCGGAAAGCTCGCCTTCGCCCAGACGGACCCCTTTTTCCAGCAGGTATTCGTGGATATCGAGCAGGCGGCAGCCGGGAAAGATCTTTTCGAACTCGTACTTCTGCAGCTGGTCCATGCAGGTTCCGCACGACACCAGCACCGTCTTGATATCGAGATAGTTGAGCGTGTTGGCAACGCGGTGAAACAGCACGCGGTTGTCGGTAATGATCTCCCGTCCCTTGTCTTCGTTGCCGGCCGAGGTCTGCGGATAGCCGCAGCAAAGATAGCCCGGGGGCAGCACGCATTGCGCGCCGATGTGATAGAGCATCGCCTGCGTGGCGAGTCCTACCTGCGAGAACAGCCGCTCGGACCCGCAGCCGGGGAAATAGAACACCGCATCGGATTCCTCGGCGGCGCGCGACGGGTCGCGGATGATGGGCACGACCGTCGAATCCTCGATGTCCAGCAGCGCCCGGGCCGAGCGTTTCGGCAATCCGCCGGGCATCGGCTTGTTGACGAAATGGATCACCTGCGTCACCAGCGGGGTGCCGCCGACGGTTGCCGGCGGCCGTCCGGTCTGCGCCGCGGCGACGCCGATGCGCTTTGCGACCCAGTACGCCAGGCGCTGCAGCCGGTATCCCCAGACCATCATCAGCTTCCGCGAGAGCTTGATCCGCGTCGGGTCGGTCGCGTTCAGGAAGAACATCGCCGCGGCGGTTCCCGGATTGAATTTGGCATGACCCTGGCGGCGCAGCAGGTTGCGCATCGCTATCGAGACGTCGCCAAAATCGATGTCGACCGGACACGGGTTGAAACACTTGTGACAGACGGTGCAGTGGTCGGCGACGTCGCCGAACTCGTCGAAATGCCTGAGCGACACGCCGCGCCGCGTCTGCTCCTCGTACAGGAATGCCTCGATCAGCATCGATGTCGCCAGGATCTTGTTGCGCGGGCTGTACAGCAGGTTGGCACGCGGGACGTGGGTCGCGCACGGCTGCTTGCACTTGCCGCAGCGCAGGCAGTCCTTGATCGAGTCGGAGATGCGGCCGATCTCCGACTGCTCGAGGATCAGGCTCTCGGCGCCGAGCAGGCTGAAGCTCGGGGTGTAGGCGCGCGCGAGGTCGGCCCCGGGCAAAAGCTTGGCACGGTTGAAGCGCCCGGCCGGATCGACCTTCTGCTTGTAGGCGATGAACGGCGCGATCTCGTCGGCCGTCAGGTACTCGAGCTTGGTGATGCCGATGCCGTGCTCGCCCGAGATGACGCCGCCCAGGCTGCGTGCCAGCACCATGATCCGCGCCACCGCCGCGTTGGCCTGCTGCAGCATCGCGTAGTCGTCGGAGTTCACCGGGATATTGGTGTGGACGTTGCCGTCGCCGGCATGCATGTGCAACGCGATGAAGACTCGTCCGTGCAGCACCGAGCGATGAATGCCGGCGCAGCATTTGAGTATCGGCGCGAACACGGCGCCGGCGAAGATCTCCTCGAGCGGCGCCTTGATCTCGGTTTTCCAGGACACGAGCTCGGCCCGGCTTTGCAGCGCGGGAAAAGTCACGTCGAGCCGGTCGAGCAGGTCCTGCCACCGCGCGCGGACCGCGGCGATCAGCGCGCGCGCCTCGTCGACCTTCGCATCCAGCACATCCTGCGCCGGCGCGGCGTCGGCATCGGCGCTCCACAGCGTCGCCGGCAGCGGTCCGGCGAAAAATGCCGAAAGCGCGTCGCACAATGCGAGCTTGTTGCCGATCGACAATTCGATGTTGATGCGCTCGATGCCGTCGGTGTAGTCGCCGAGCCGCTCGAGCGGAATGACGACGTCTTCGTTGATCTTGAAGGCGTTCGTATGCCTGGCGATCGCCGCCGTGCGGGCGCGGTCGAGCCAGAATTTCTTGCGCGCCTCGGCCGAGACCGCGACGAAGCCTTCGGCGCCGCGTGCATTGCAGATGCGCACGACCTCGGACGCCGCGCGCGCGACGGCGTTGTCGCTGTCCCCGACGATGTCGCCGATCAGCACCATCTTCGGCCGGCCGTGGCGCTTCGCCTTGGTCGCGTAGCCGACCGCCTTGACGTAACGCTCGTCCAGGTGCTCGAGGCCGGCGAGCTGCACGCGTTCGCCCGGGGCCGCAGCGGCGAGCGTGTCGATATAGCGCTTGATCTCGACGATCGCCGGCGTCGAGTCGCGAACCTGGCCGAAGAATTCCATGCAGACGGTGCGAATCGCGGGCGGCATCGTGTGCAGAATGAAGCGCGCCGAGGTGATGATGCCGTCGCAGCCTTCCTTCTGCACGCCGGGAAGGCCGGCAAGAAACTTGTCGGTCACATCCTTGCCCAGCCCGGTCTTGCGGAAGCGCTCGCCCGGAATCGACAGCGTCTCGGTGCGGACCGGCGCACCGAAGCCGCCGTCCGCCGCCGCCGCATGATAGGCGAGCTCGAACCTCGCCACATCCGCGTCGTGGATCTTGCCGACGTTGTGGCCGATCCGCGTGACCTCGAGCCACTCGGCATCCGGGGTCACCATCCGCCACGACGCGAGATTGTCGAGCGCGGTGCCCCAGAGCACCGCCTTCTTGCCGCCGGCGTTCATCGCGACGTTGCCGCCGATGCAGCTCGCATCCGCCGAGGTCGGATCGACGGCGAACACGAGTCCCGCGCCGTCGGCCGCGTCGATCACGCGCTTGGTCACCACGCCCGCGCCGGCGTCGATCACCGGCGTGGCATCGCTGCGGCCGGGAAGGACGACCCTCTCGATCGCCGACAGTCGCTCCAGCTTTTCGGTGTTGATCACCGCTGCCCTGGCGTCGAGCGGCACGGCGCCGCCGGTGTAGCCGGTGCCGCCGCCGCGCGGAATGATCGTCAGGCCCAGCTCGATGCAGCCCTGGACCAGGCCGCGCACTTCGTTCTCGGTGTCCGGATGCAAGACGACGAACGGGTATTCGACGCGCCAGTCGGTCGCATCGGTGACATGCGAGACGCGCGCCAGGCCGTCGAACGCGATATTGTCCTTGCGCGTGTAGCGCGAGAGCACGCGCCGCGCGCGCTTGCGCAGCTCGGCCGTCTCGCGAAACGAGGTCTCGAAGGCTTCTACCGCGGCGCACGCGCTGTCGACCAGCCGCCCGACCTTCACATCGCGGACGGCATCGTCGATCGCGCGCCGGCGCTTGTCGATCTCGCCCAGGCGGTGGCGCAGCGCGCCGATCAGCAATGCGCGGCGCTTGGGATTGTCGAGCAGGTCATCCTGCAGATACGGATTGCGCTGGACGACCCAGATGTCGCCCAGGACTTCGAACAGCATGCGCGCCGAGCGTCCGGTGCGGCGCTCGCCGCGCAATTCGACCAGCAGCAGCCACATCGGCTCGCCGAGCAGGCGAATGACGATCTCGCGGTCCGAGAACGACGTGTAGTTGTACGGGATCTCGCGCAGCCGCGGCGCGTCGGCCGGTGCGTCGGAGAGCGTGGCTTCGGGATCGGCGAGAGCATCCATCGCCGATCGATTTTACCGCATTGCAGCATCGGCCGAGCGCCGTGGGAAGCGCATCGGTCGCGCCCGCGCTTATTGCCTCGGCGTGCGTTGCGCTGCGGCCGGCGGCGCTTCGCAATTGCTGCGGAACGGATTGATGTCGATGCCGCCGCGGCGGGTAAAGCGTGCATAGACGGTCAGGCGCTCGGCCCGGCATCGGGCCAACAGATCGATGTAGATCCGCTCGACACAGCTTTCGTGGAATGCGGCATGACGGCGATACGACAACAGGTACGAAAGCAGCGACGCGCGATCGATCCGCGGCCCGCGATAGCGCACCATCACGTCGGCGTAGTCGGGCGCTCCGGTGACCGGGCAGTTGGAACGGAACAACGCGCTGGAGAGCGTTTCTTCGGCGGTCGCAGAGCCGACCGCGAGCAACCCGGGCTCGGGGGCGGCCGTGTCGGCGGCGCCATCTTCGTCATCCACCGAGACGCCCGGCAGCCCGGCGATGCCCGGCGCCGCCGACGCCGTCGCCGGATGCAGAACGACGTCGATCCCGGCCCCGCAAATGCGGTTGAGGTCCACGCGGATCGTCTGCGCCAGGCGCTCGCGCGTGGCAACGGGCTCCTGCGCGAACGAGCCCACGTACAGCTTCAGCGATTTCGATTCGACGGTGGCGGGAGAATCCGCGGGGATGCGGAATTCGCCGATGGCAAGCTGGGGCCTGTTCCGCGCATCGAGCCAAGAAATCTCGTACGCGGTCCACAGATCCGCTCCGGCGAACGGCAGCTTTCCGCGAAGTCCGAGCGCCTGGCGCTGCGCGGCCCGGCCGATTGGAAACAGCAGGCCCGGATCGTAGCGATCGGGATAGCCGGTCGCCTTGCCGAGCGGGGAGGTGTCGTTTGAATTCATCGCTGGACTTCGGGGTGTTCGCGCGCCTTGGCGCGCAACGCGTACGCGGCGGCATCGCCGACGACGATCGGCATGATACGCTCGAATGCACGCGCGATCATGACGGCCGCCCTTCGCACCAGTTACGACGAATTTCCCTATCAGAGCGTGCCGCTGCGGCAGACGCATCCCGATCATCTGGCCACGGTCGCGGCGCTGTTCGGTTTCGACGCTCCCGACGTCGGCTGCGCCCGCGTGCTGGAAATCGGCTGCGGCTCCGGCGGCAACCTGATCCCGATGGCGGCAAGCTATCCGGGATCGACCTTCGTCGGCATCGACCTGTCCGCCGTCCAGATCGCGCACGGCGCGGCCGAAATCGAAGCGCTCGGATTGCCCAACATCCGCCTGCGGGCGATCGATGTCATGGCCTTCGACGAAGCGGAAGCCTTCGACTACATCATCGCCCATGGCATCTATTCGTGGGTGCCCGCGCCGGTGCAGGACAGGATCCTGGCGCTTTGCGCGTCGCTGCTCGCTGCCAACGGCATCGCGTTCGTCAGCTATAACACGCTGCCGGGCTGGCGGATGCTTTCCACCGTGCGCGAGGCGATGCTCTACCACACGCGCGACGTCGAGGATCCGCAGGCACGCATCGCCAAGGCGCGCGCGACGCTCGACTTCCTGGCCGAGGCGGTACCCGAGCGGGACTCGGCTTACGGCCGGCTGCTGCGACTGGCTGCCGAGCACATCCGGCAGAAGCCCGACTACTACGTCCTGCACGAATACCTGGAGGAGGCCAACGAGGCCGTGTATTTCGAGCGATTCGTCGAGCGCATCGGCGCACACGGCCTGCGCTATCTGGGCGACAGCGATGTCAGGACGATGCTGCCGATCGGGCTTCCGCCCAAGGTCGAGGCGACGTTGAACCGGATCGCGCCCGGGCTGATCCGCCGCGAGCAGTTTCTCGATTTCCTGAAGAGCCGCAGCTTCCGGCAGAGCCTGTTGCTCCGCGCGGGCGCGGCGCTCGATCGCAAGCTCTCGGCGGTGCGCGTGACGGCGCTTCGCGTCGCGGCACCGGTGCAGCGCGGCGAGACCCCGGTGGACCTCGCATCCGATCGCGCCGAGACCTTTCGCTTCGCCGACGGACGAAGCGTCGAGGCGTCGAGCCCTATCGTCAAGTCCGCGCTGGCGGTGCTGGCCGCGCAATGGCCGCTCCCGATCCCCTTCGACCGCCTGTACGAGGAAGCCGCCGCCGCGATCGGCGCGCATCGCACGCCGGCCGAGCGAGATCTCCTCGCCGCCGAGATCCTGCGCCTGCACGTAGGTGGCGCGGCGGAGCTGCATCGCGCCGTCCCGCCGTTTGTATTGGTCTCCGGGCCGCGGCCCGAGGCGAGCGCCATCGCCAGGCGCGACGCACCGCGCGGTGAGGCGAGCGCCAATTTGCGGCACGAGCCGATCGTCTTGCGCGAAGGCGAGCGCGCGCTCCTGCCGCTGCTCGACGGCACGCGAACGCGCGCCGAGATCGCTGCAGTGCACTGGCCGGCGCTGCCCGAGCCGGAACAGCTCGCGGCGCTCGCCGCGGCGCTCGCCTCGCTGGGACGGCAGGCGCTGCTGGTGCGCTGAGCGCCCGCGCTTTGGAGCTGGCTCGCGGCCGCGCCGTTCGATCGTGCGCTTTAAGCGATCCGATCGAACCGCCGGTAGCCGATCGCCTCGGCGACGTGCGTCGCCGCCAGCGCCTCGCTGTCGGCCAGATCGGCAATCGTGCGCGCCACCTTGAGAATGCGGTGGTAGGCGCGCGCCGACAGCGCGAGCCGCGCGAACGCGCTTTTCAGCAGCGCGTCGGCGTCGGCATTCGGCACGCACCACTGCTCGATTTCCTTGACGTCCAGCCATGCGTTCGCCTTCGTCTGCCGAGAATGCTGCCGCGCCCTCGCCGCGGCGACGCGTCCGCGCACCACGTCGCTCGTCTCGGCGCTGACGGCGGCGCGACGCCGTCCCGGCAATGCGTCGGCCGCGAGCGAAGGCACCTCGATCTGGAGATCGATGCGGTCGAGCAACGGACCTGAAATGCGCGCCCGATAGCGCGCGACCTGGTCCGGCGTGCATCGGCATCTGCCGCTGGCGTGCCCCAGATAACCGCATGGGCAGGGATTCATCGCCGCGACGAACTGGAAGCGGGCCGGAAACGTCGCCTGCCGGGCCGCGCGCGAGATATGGATGCGGCCCGATTCGAGGGGCTCGCGCAGCACTTCGAGCACGCGCCGGTCCCACTCCGGCAACTCGTCGAGAAACAGCACGCCGTGATGGGCGAGCGAGATTTCGCCGGGCCGCGGATCGCTGCCGCCGCCCACCAGCGCCACCGCGGACGCGGTGTGATGCGGCGCGCGAAACGCGCGTCGCCCCCAGTCGTCGGGGCAGAAGCGACCCGTCAGCGATTGCAGCGCGGCGGATTCGAGCGCCTCGTCCTCGGCAAGCGGCGGCAGCAGGCCCGGCAGGCGCTGCGCGAGCATCGATTTGCCGGTTCCGGGCGGACCGATCATCAGGATGCTGTGCGATCCCGCGGCCGCGACCTCGAGCGCGCGCTTGGCGCGCGCCTGTCCGCGCACATCGACCAGATCCGGGCCCGCGACCGGATCGCTCGGCAGGTGCGGCGCCAGACAAGGGAGCAATGTGCGACCGGTCAGATGCGCACAGACCTCGAGCAACGATCCGGCAGGATGGACGATCGCGCCGCGTACCAGCGCCGCTTCGGCGGCGGACGCTGCCGGAAGCACGAACGCGCGCCCGTCGCGACGCGCGGAGAGCACCATCGCCAGCGCGCCGCGAATCGCGCGGAGCTCTCCGGTCAGCGCGAGCTCGCCGGCGAATTCGTACGGCGCGAGGGCGGGCGCGGGAATCTGCCCGGTCGCCGCCAGAATGCCCAAGGCGATCGGCAGATCGAAGCGGCCGGATTCCTTCGGCAGATCGGCCGGCGCGAGATTGACGGTGATCCGGCGCGCCGGAAATTCGAACTGTGCATTCTGCAGCGCCGCGCGAACCCGGTCGCGCGCTTCGCGGACCTCGGTCTCCGGCAATCCGACCAGGTGCACGGCCGGAAGCCCACCGGCCAGGTGCACCTCGACGGTGACTCGGGGCGCGTCGACGCCGGACAGCGCACGGCTGTGCACGACGGCGACTGCCATGACGCATGCTCCTCGCGCTTTCGATCGATTCGAGAGATTAATCAGTCGGCGGGGCAGGCGATGTCGACCATTGGGCCTAGCCGGAAAAGCAGCAGGGAAAATAGCGGCCGGTCGTTCGGCGAAGCGCAGGCGCTCGCGGTGGAGCTCGAGATGCGGCCGCTCGAGGCCCGGTGCCGACTCGGCATCGGCAAGCTGCTGCTCGAAACGGGCAATAGGCGCGAAGCGGGTATCGTCTTGTCGAGCGCGATCGCCATGCTCGGCGAAATGGATATGCGCTTATGGCTTCCGGAGGCCGAGGCCGCGCTCGCGGCTGCCGTCGCAGCGCCGCTGCAGCTAAAGCGCGTGAGTCCGGTGGCCTAGCGGTTACCGGCCGCCGCGCGCCGTTCAAGCGCGCTTGGGTCCCGGCCGCGCCTCGAGTTCCGCGACGCGCGCTTCCAGCGCTTCGAGCTTTTCGCGTGTTCGCAGAAGCACGCGCGCCTGGATATCGAATTCCTCTCGCGTGACCAGATCGAGCCTGGCCAAGGCGCCGGCCAGCATCGCCTTCAGATTTTTTTCGGCGTCCCGCGCCGGGCTTGCCGCGAATGCCGCGGCCACGCGCGAACTTAAGTCATCCAGAATTTTGCTGTCGAGCATCGGGCCTCCTTGCCGATCGATGATCGAGTCTAGCAAAGCGCAGCGGGAGCCGGCATGCATCGCGGCAGCGCGTCCCATAGGCGTGCGGCGGCCTCAATCGCCGCACTAACTTGGGGCAAATTCTGGTGCATTGCAATACCCCTCGTCGGGCCTGTCGAAGATAACCAGCTGAATCTAAAAACAATAATGGTATGGCATGGCTCGTGCTGACTGGTCTAGGAAAGCTTGTTCCCATTCAGCCAAGGAGAAAGCGATGTACGCAAAATTGCGCCAGATGTTTTCGCTTGCCGTGCTGGCCGCCGTTGGCGCAGGCACCGCGCAAGCGCAAACCCCCGCCCCAGCGGAGGCCAAGCCCGACTACACGATCACCGGCAATTTCGGCATCTACAGCCAGTACGTTTTCCGCGGACTGACGCAGACCGATCGCAAGCCCGCCGCCCAGGGCGGATTCGACTACGCGAACACCAACGGCATCTACGTCGGCACCTGGGCGTCGAACATCAGCTGGCTGCACGATGCCGGTGTCTGCAATCACGGCTGCAGCCTGGAGTGGGATATCTACGGCGGCTGGAAGTACGCGATCAACGACGATTGGGGCACCGACATCGGCGTGCTCTATTACTACTACCCGGGCAGCTACGTGGCCGGCGCGACCAAGCCCGACACGACCGAGGTCTATGGCGCGATAGCGTGGAAGTGGCTATCGCTCAAATATTCGTACAGCGTCGATCACACGTTCGGCGTGCCCGACACCGCGGGATACATCGACCTGTCGGCGAACTACCCGCTCAACGATGCATGGACGCTCAACGCCCACGTCGGCCGGCAGGACTACCAGGGCAGCACCAACGGGGTCAGCAACGACGTCTTCGACTACACCGACTGGAAGCTGGGCGTGACCTGGACGGTCAACGGCTACAACATCGGCGCCTATTACACCGACACCAACGCCAAGGACGCCGGCTACACGCTGGCCGGACGCAACATCGGCAAGGCGACCGGCACGGTGTTCCTGCAGAAGACGTTCTGATTCGAAGCGCCGCAGCGCGCGCATTCACCTAGGGGTAAACCATGAAACTGGTCACCGCGATCATCAAGCCGTTCAAGCTGGACGAGGTCCGGGAGGCCCTGTCCGCGATCGGCGTGCAAGGCATCACCGTCACCGAGGTCAAGGGCTTCGGGCGGCAAAAAGGACACACCGAGCTCTATCGCGGCGCCGAATACGTCGTCGATTTCCTGCCCAAGGTCAAGATCGAGGCCGCGATCAAAAGCGACCTGCTCGACCGCGTGATCGAGGCGATCGAAAAAGCCGCCAACACCGGCAAGATCGGCGACGGCAAGATCTTCGTTTTCGAGCTCGAACAAGTCGTGCGCATCCGGACCGGCGAGACCGGTGCCGATGCGCTCTAAGGGGAACATCATGAAGCGATCGTTTGCGTTGCTCGCCGTCATCGGCGCGCTTTGCGCGGGAGGCGCCGTATTCGCGCAGGACAACAAGGCGGCGACGACACCGCCGGCAGCAACCGCGCCGGCAGCGGCACCCGCGGCGGCGGATAGCAAAGCGGAACCCGCGAAGGCCGATGCGGGGGCACCCGCTGCCGCTGCGGCGCCGCCGGCGCCGACCTCGCCGCAGCTGGTCGGCGTCGACAAGATCAGCAGCGGCGACACGGCCTGGATGCTTACGTCCACCGCGCTGGTGTTGCTGATGACCATTCCCGGACTCGCGCTCTTCTACGGCGGCATGGTGCGCAAGAAGAACGTGCTGGCGACGCTGATGCAGAGCTTCGCGATCACCTGCCTCGTCACCGTGCTCTGGGTGATCGCCGGCTACAGTCTGGCGTTCATGCCCGGCGGCTCGTTCGTCGGCAGTCTCGACCGGCTGTTCCTCAACGGCATGCTGTTCCAGAAAGACGCCGGAAAGATCAGCGTGTCGCACCTGGGGCTCACGATTCCCGAGTCGGTCTACATGACGTTCCAGATGACGTTCGCGATCATCACGCCCGCGCTGATCGCAGGCGCTTTCGCCGATCGCATGAAATTCTCGGCGATGCTCTGGTTCATGGGCCTGTGGTCGCTACTGATCTATTCGCCGATCGCGCACATGATGTGGGAGCCTTCCGGTTACTGGGCGGGCAAGGGCGTGCTCGATTTCGCCGGCGGCACCGTCGTGCACATCAACGCCGGCATCGCGGGCCTCGTCTGTGCGCTGGTGCTCGGCAAGCGACTGGGCTACGGCAGGGAGCCGATGGCCCCGCACAACCTGACGCTGACGTTGATCGGCGCTTCGCTTTTGTGGGTAGGCTGGTTCGGCTTCAACGCGGGCTCGGCCGTTGCGGCCGACGGCCGCGCCGGCATGGCAATGGTCGTCACCCAGCTCGCCACCGCGGTCGCCGCACTGGCGTGGATGTTCACCGAGTGGATCGCCAAAGGCAAGCCGTCGGTGCTGGGCATCGCCTCGGGCGCGGTTGCAGGGCTGGTCGCGATCACGCCGGCATCGGGTTTCGTCGGGGTTGCCGGGGCCTTTGTCATCGGGATCGCGGCGGGCGTGCTTTGCTTCTTCGCCGCGACGGCCGTCAAGCGCATGTTCGGCTACGACGATTCGCTCGACGCCTTCGGCGTCCACTGCATCGGCGGTATCGTCGGAGCGCTCTTGACCGGCGTGTTCAATGTCAAGGACCTCAGCGGCGCCGACGGGGACTTCCTGGTGCAGCTGGGAGCGGTCGCCACGACGCTGGTCTACAGCGGCGTGGGCAGCTTCATCATCCTCAAGGTCATTGACATGGTCGTCGGCCTGCGCGTCTCCGAAGAAGAGGAACGCGAAGGGCTCGACATCAGTCTTCACGGCGAGCGCGTGGAGTAGGCCGGTACCGATCTTTCGGCC
>Ga0207657_10002701_pt1 | contig 19127 bp, 17 predicted proteins | sample KBSC33metaG_FD_184316 | JGI IMG/M metagenome (GOLD analysis project Ga0207657, IMG submission 184316) | Corn rhizosphere microbial communities from Kellogg Biological Station, Michigan, USA - KBS C3-3 metaG (SPAdes) (version 2) | ecosystem: Host-associated > Plants > Roots > Rhizosphere > Soil ... | reverse complement strand
AAGTGACAAATGCTCAGGCCGACCCAAATCCCCGCAGAGCTGTTCGTGCCGCCGCCGCCGGACCACCCGGGGCAGGCGGTCGCCTACGTCTCCGATGTCCAGCGTGGCGGCGGCCTGCCGCCACACCATCATGAGCGGGCGCAATTGCTCACGATCGTTGCCGGGTCTATCGCCGTCACGACCCAGGAGGGGACCTTCGTGGTGCCGGCGGAGCGCGCGCTGTGGATTCCTGCGCGGACGATCCATGAGACGCGACATCTGTCCTCAACGCGGGTGCATACATTGTACATCGCGCCGGACGCCGCGCCGGCGCTTCCGGAGCGCACGACCGTGCTTCAGGTCAACCCGTTGCTGCGCGCGATTGTCGATTCATTGATGTCGAAGCCGCGGGACAGTCAGGGGGAGGAATCCACGAGTCGTCTGGTCGGGGTTCTGCTCGATCAGATCACGTCATCCCGGATACTACCCCTGCATTTGCCAATGCCCCGGGACAACGCACTTCGCCGGATCGCGGAGTGTATCGTCGAACAGCCGACCGACGCGCGGACGATCGAGGCATGGAGCGCGCTGGTCAATATTTCGGTGAGGACGCTTGAGCGGCGTTTCAAATCGGAAACAGGGCTCTCGCTGCGAAGCTATCGGCGGCAGGCCAAGCTGTTCAAGGCGCTTGAGCTGCTATCGACCGGAATTTCGGTGAGCGAGATATCGGATCAACTCGGCTTCGAGGAACCGAGCCCTTTCATTGCGATGTTCAAGGCCGCATTCGGCGTCAGCCCCGCCCGCTATCGCAAAGAGGTCAAGTCGGGCGCGTTTTAGAGGCCGTCTTGCCCGTCGAAGGCCTAGGCGGCCTTCTTCGTGAACATCGTCAGGATGCCGTTGTCGTCAACATTGATGGCTACGACCTGTGCCGAAGTGCGACCTTTTGCTTTCAATGCGGACACCGCTGCCGGTGTTGCGTCGATGCTTTCGCGCAGGGATTTGATTTCGTCCTCCTTCGTATTTGCGACAAGGGCATCCAGCTTCGAGCGCATGTCCGCTTGCAACTCTTCAACATCAACCACCTGGATACTCCGGATTGTCACGCTTTGCTGAGGCGCTGTCTCGGACTGTGGCGCGGCCTGAGACTGTGAAGGCGCGGGTGTGGCTTGCGCCAGCGCCAATGCGGGAGATCCAGCCAAAAGCAACGCGGCGACGGTAGGCAATGCAAAAGTGCGCATGATCCGCTCCAATTCGTTTGTAGGCGGCACCAGATGTAACGCCGAAAGGTGTCGAGCGCGGGAGTTTTATGCGTTCGTTCGGTGGATCTGATGTGACGACAATGCGCAATTTTCTTGGCGCAGCTTTAGTCAGGCGCAACCACCAATTTCTGGCACTCTGATGCCGAGATAGCGGGGCTGTTCCAGAACCAGATTTCCTAGCTGACGGAGCGCGGGCCCAAAGATCCAAAGGCGTCGGGGTCGTAGGCCAGCTTGTACCGCATGTCGGCGGCGACGATCGGTTCCTTGCAACGGTCGCAAACGACTGAGGCGTGGAAGTCGTGTCCGCAGGCGATGTGCTTGAGCAGGAGAGGAGGCTTGCCCTTGGAAAGCCAGCGGTCGCCCCATCGCAGCATGACGATGAAGGGGCCGTAGAGGTCGCGTCCCATGTCGGTGAGGAGATATTCGTAGCGGTCGGGTGAGCTCTGATATTGCCCCCGATGGAATACGCCGTTCGCGACGAGGCGGGACAGCCGGTCGGTCAGGATATTCGGAGCGATCGCAAGTTCGGTCAGGATCTTGTCGTAGCGCCGATTGCCGAAGAAGGCCTCGCGAACGACCATGAAGCTCCATTTGTCGCCGATGATCTGCAGGGCGCGCGAAACCGAGCTGGGGCGCCCGAGCAGGAAGCGGTTTCCGTCGGAGGCTCGTCGGGTATTGCGGCCAGCCTTCGCGGGATGGCGGCCGGCGCCTGGTCCGTCCCGGTACTTCACGTCCCGCGCAGTGACGCGTTCGCCGCAATGGGAGCACGCGACCAAAGGGTGACTGTCGCAGTTGCAACTCATGTGAACCAGCGTCAGGGGAGCGGGCTTGCTATTGGCAAGCCAGCGATCCCCGAATTGCATCAGCGCTATGAAGCTCGGATAGAGGTCGAATCCCATCTTGGTGAGGCGATACTCCTTACGCTGCGAGGAGCCGGTCGCAACCTGACGAAAGATGGCGAGCTGTGTCAGCTTTTTCAGACGATCCGTGAGTGTCGCCCGCGGGATGCCGAGCGCTGAACGGAACGCCTCGAATGTCCGCGTTCCGAAAAATGCTTCGCGGATTATCAGAAATGCCCATGCGTCGGAAACGATGTCGAGCGTTCGCGCGACCGAGCAATTCCTCTCGCGTCGCGCGCCGCCCGATCGGGTGCCGATCGGTCTCGGACTCGAACTGGCTTGAGGTCTCGCTGCACGAACTTTGGCGGTGGCAGGCATGTTCTGAAGTTCTTGTTGTCGGCCTGGAGGTCGCCGGCCGTTTCGAAAGGTGCGCTCGTTTAACACATCATCGCAATTGACTCCCAGAAATTTTAAGTCTAGTTATGCATGTAACAAAAGTCTAGATATGCTAGTAACAAACCGGGACGAAACGGATTTAGGCCATTCCAGGAGGAACGAGATATGACGGCCGGAATACAGAAAACCCTGATCGCCGCAGCTGCGGCAGCTCTCTTCGTCAGCCATGCCGCGGCACAGACCGCCACGGTTTCTGATGATGTCGTAAAAATCGGTGTGTTGACCGATATGTCCGGTCAATTCTCTCACGAATCCGGCGAAGGTGCGGTCACCGCGGTCAAGATGGCTGTCGAGGATTTCGGCGGCAAAGTGCTGGGCAAGCCGATCGAGGTTGTGGTCGCCGACCATCAAAACAAACCCGATGTCGCTTCGTCATTGGCGCGCAAATGGTTCGATGTCGACAAGGTCGACATGATCGCCAACCTGATCAATTCATCGATCGCGCTCAGTGTCTCGCAACTTGCGAAAGAGAAAGACCGGATCGCTATCATCAATGGCTCCGGCTCGTCGCGTCTGACCAACGATGCCTGCACGCCCAACAGCATCCACTATGCGTATGACACCTATGCTCTCGCCAAGGGAACGGGCGCGGCGATGCTGAAGGCCGGCGAGAAGAGCTGGTACTTCCTCACCGCCGACTACGCGTTTGGACATGCGCTGGAGGCCGACACCAGCGCGATCGTCAAGTCGCTTGGCGGAGAAGTCGTGGGCTCAACGCGCTATCCGCCGGAAACCTTCGACCAATCGTCGTTCCTGCTGAAGGCGCAGGCGTCGAAAGCGAAGGTCGTCGCGCTTGCCGGTTCGGGAACGGTGCTGGTGAATGCAGTGAAGTCAGCGCAGGAATTCGGCATCCGGAAGGGTGGGCAGGAGCTGGCAGGATTGCTGGTCTGGATCACCGACATCAAGAGCATGGGACTCGATCTCGCGCAGGGGCTGGTGTTGACGAACGCGTTCTACTGGGACCGCGACGACGAGACGCGCGCGTGGTCGAAACGCTTCTACGACCGGATGAAGCGGATGCCGCATATGGGTGACGCCGGCGATTATTCGTCGACCATGCACTACCTCAAGGCAATCAAGGCGGCCGGCACGGACGATGCCAAGGCGGTGATGAGCAAGATGCGCGAACTGCCGATCAACGACTTCTTCGCCAAGAACGGCAAGATCCGCGAAGACGGGCGAATGGTGCACGACATGTATGTGTACGAAGTGAAGAAGCCGTCTGAATCGAAGGGCGAATGGGATTACTACAAACTGCGCGAAGTGATCCCTGGAGATCAGGCATTCCGTCCGCTGAAGGATAGCGCCTGCCCATTGGTCAAGAAGGGTTGATGTCGGCGAGTCGCAGGGCGGTCCCAAGCCCTCGCTAAGCAACAGCAAGACGTGTGCCCACCTCACAGGGGTGGGCACGTCAACGAAGGCTTTCAAGATGGATCAGGAATTGGTTGCGGGCGTCAACGCAGCGCTTTCGGGAAACCCGATCAGATCGGGGTCCGAATATATCGACAGCCTGAGGGGCCGGAATCTGAAGGTTTATCTGATGGGCGAACAGGTCGCCGAGCCGGTCGACCACCCGATCATCAGGCCTTCGATCAACGCGGTCGCGGAGACCTACGACCTCGCGAACAGCAATCCCGAACTCGCTTCGGTCATGTCGCCCCTGACTGGTGAACGCATCAATCGCTTTCTCCATATCGCGACGAGCCCCACCGATCTCGTCATGCAGAACAAGATGCAGCGTCGTCTCGGACAGTTGACGGGAACCTGCTTCCAGCGCTGCGTCGGCATGGATGCGCTGAACGCGCTGCATTCCGTAACCTTCGACCTCGATCGCAAGCATGGCACTGCCTATCACGGCCGTTTCAACGACTTCCTCACTCGGATACAGCGCTCCAATCTGGTCATCGGCGGCGCGATGACCGACGTGAAAGGCGATCGCGGCAAGTCTCCATCCCAGCAGGCGGACCCGGATCTTTTCGTGCGTGTGACGCGCCGCACTCCGCAGGGCGTCTACATCAGCGGCGCGAAGGCGCATCAGACGGGCTGCCTCAACTCTCACTGGCTCCTCATCATGCCGACCATGAGGCTTGATGCTGCAGACAAGGACTACGCCATCGTCGGTGCACTGCCGGTCGATGCCAAGGGCATCACCTACATCTACGGCAGGCAGTCGTGCGATACCCGGAGTGCCGAAGCCGGAGAAATCGACGCAGGCAACGCCCGGTTCGCAGGGCAGGAGGCGATGATCGTGCTAGAGGACGTGTTCATCCCCAATGAGCACGTCTTCATGGACGGCGAGGTGGAGTTCGCGTCCGCGTTGGTCGAGCGGTTCACCTGCTATCATCGTCGCAGCTACGTATGTAAGACCGGCGTGGGCGACGTCCTGATCGGTGCCGCGGCGACAATTGCCGACTACAACGGCGTTGAGCGCGCTTCCCATGTGCGGGACAAGCTCGTCGAGATGACCCACCTTAACGAAACGATCTACGGGGCGGGCATCGCCGCAAGCCATCAAGGCACGGCGATGAAATCTGGCGCCTATCTGCCTGACGAGATGCTCGCCAATGTGTGCAAGCACCATGTCACGCGGTTGCCGTATGAGATCGGCCGGTTGGCTCAGGATCTCGCGGGCGGGTTGATGGTGACGTTGCCGTCGGAGCGTGAACTGCGACACGAAACGATTGGGCCGATGATCGAAAAATATCTGAAAGGGCGGGCCGAGATCGCCACCGAGGACAGGATCCGGATTCTGCGCCTGGTCGAGAATATGACGCTCGGTCGTAACGCCGTGGGATATTTGACCGAATCCATGCACGGTGCGGGGTCGCCGCAGGCGCAGCGGATCCAGATCGCCCGCTCGATGGAGATCGAGTTCAAGAAGGAACTGGCCAAGACGCTTGCCGGCATCAATTCCGCCTCGCGCGACGAGATCGCAGACGACCTTTCATCCTACATGGCACGGGTGTTCGCACCTGTCGGAAACCAGTAGGTGGGCCTGCGAACCTGCGCGAGGCAACCAATGCCGGCAATCTACGGAGTTTTGCTGTGAGCGATCGAGCGAGACCAGAGGCCAGAGCCGCCTTCATGCATTTCCGCGTGATGACGACGCGGTGGGGAGACAACGACGCTTACAGCCATATGACAAACGTCACATATCTGTCCTTCTTCGATTCCGCCGTGTGCCAGTACCTGATGGAAAACCGTGTCCTCAATGTTGAAACCAGTTCGGTCATCGGTTTGGTAGCGGAGACCAACTGCAAATACTTCAAGCAGATAGCCTTCCCATCGATCGTCAATGTAGGCTTGCGGATTGGTCACCAGGGCAACAGCAGCATTCGGTATGAGATCGGCTTGTTTCGCGACAATGACGAACTCGCTTGCGCTCAGGGGTTTCTGGTTCACGTCTATGTCGAGCGCAAATCCGGTCGTCCGGTATCAATTCCAGACAATATCTGTAAGGCGGTCGCGCCGCTTCGTCAGCATTACGCCGCTTGATTGGGGGAGTGTAGCTATGGACATGTCAGGCAAAATCAAACTGAAAGCCCCCAAGCAACGTGTATGGGAAGCGCTCAACGATCCGGAAATTCTCAAGGCTTGTATTCCGGGCTGTGAGAGTCTCGAAAAGACGTCAGATGAGGGATTTGCTGCGACCGCAGTGCTGAAGGTCGGACCGATCAAGGCTAAATTCCAGGGCAAAGTCCGTTTGCTGGATATCATCGCACCCACGAGCTACACGATCACCGGCGAAGGTCAGGGCGGGATCGCCGGCTTCGCGAGTGGCCGCGCAAAGGTTGTTCTCGAGGAAATCGATCCGGAGACAACCGAGTTGTCCTACGATACCGAAGCCAAGGTTGGCGGCAAAATCGCGCAGCTTGGCGCGCGTCTCATCGATTCCACGGCAAAGAAGCTTGCCGGTCAATTCTTCGAACAGTTTGGTGCGCAGGTCTCAAGCCAGGCGGCAGCCGGCAGCGGCAATTGAGTAGCCGCCGCACGAAACAGAGGACACAGGAAGTGGCTGATATTGATTGCGCGATAGAGGGCAGTGTTGCAACGGTGACGTTGAATCGTCCAGCCGTGCGCAATGCGATGACTCTATCAATGTGGAAAGACGTCGCGCGCATTTTCCGAGAGCTTGGTGAAAACCGTGAGGTTCGCGCTATCATTTTCACCGGTGCCGGCGGTAATTTCAGCGTCGGAGCCGACGTCTCGGAATTCTCTTCCGTCCGGTCAAACGCCCAGGATAGCACCGATTACGAAATTGCCGTCGATGCATCGTCCGATGCGATTGCGGGGGTTCCTCAACCGGTTATCGCGGTTATCGCCGGATATTGCCTTGGTGGTGGCTGCCATCTTTCGATGGCGTGTGATTTCCGCTTTGCGCATCCGACCGCCGACCTCGGAATTCCAGCAGCCAATTTGTCAATTATTTATGGCGTCCGAAGCACAAAGCGACTTCTGGCGCTGGTCGGCGTCACAAATGCCAAGCGGATTCTATATGCGGCTGAGCGCGTCGGTGCTCATGAGGCCATGCGCCTGGGTTTGGTTGATCGTCTCAGCGACGATCCGGTCGGTGAAGCGCAGAGTTTTGCGGCGCGGATGGCGGAGAAGGCGCCGCTTTCAATTGCAGGAGCCAAATACATCCTGAACGAAGCCTCGATGGGAGAAAGCGGCTCGCTTGCGCAAGCGATGATTGATCGCGCCTCCGATAGCGAAGACTATCGTGAGGCCAGGAGCGCGTTCGCGGAGAAGCGACGCCCAGAGTTCAAGGGACGCTGACGATGAAGCCGCCGCCCTTTGAATATCTTGCTGCCGATAGCGTCGACGCCGCAGTCCAGGCGCTCGCCGATTCCGGTGGCGACGGCAAGATTATCGCCGGCGGTCAAAGCCTGTTGCCGATGCTCAATTTCCGACTGCTCCGGCCATCCGTTCTGGTCGATATCAACCGGATTCCAGATCTTGCCTATGTGCGCGACGATGGCGATCGAATCCGCATCGGTCCGCTGACGAGGCATCATGCCCTGGAAACTTCAAACATCGTTGCTACGGAGCTTCCAGTGCTGCATGAGGCGATGGGTTACGTTGCGCATCTGGCCATCCGCAATCGCGGCACGATCGGCGGGAGTCTGTCGCACGCCGACCCTGCGGCCGAATTGCCGATGATGTCGCTGCTGCTCGACGCCCGCCTGGAAGTTCAGTCGCTGGCCGGGCGCAGGACGATTGAAGCCCAAGATTTTTTCCTTGGTGCGCTGACCACCGCGCTCGAGGACGGCGAAATGCTCGTCGAAGTGAACCTGCCGAAATTGCGGAAAGGAACAGGGTGGGCGTTTGAGGAGGTCGCGCGACGTTCTGGCGATTTTGCGCTGGCATGTGTCGCAGTCACCTTGAACGCCGACGGCGGCAAGATTTCCGATGTTCGCATCGGCATGATGGGCGTTGGCGAAACACCGATGCGCGCAACCGAGGCCGAGCGCCTTTTGGCAGGGCAGCGCTACAGCGATGCCGTGGTCGCCGCGGCCGTCGAAGCGATCCGTGTCGCGGTCGAACCCAATACCGATCTGCACGCGTCGTCGGCTTACCGCAGACATCTGGTTGGTATCCTGGCGCAACGCGCTATCGCAAAAGCCTGGGATCGCGCGATGGAGGCCGCCCATGGTTGAGCCGGTAGCTATCCGCATCACCGTCAACGGTGTTGAATATGAAAAGTCCGTCGAGCCACGGCTTCTGCTGTCCGACTTCCTGCGGAACGATCTTGGCCTGACCGGCACGCATGTTGGGTGCGAGCATGGGGTCTGCGGCGCCTGCACGGTGCTGGTTAACGGCGATAGCGCCAGATCCTGCCTGTTTCTGGCGGTGCAACTTGATGGCGCACAGGTGGAGACGGTGGAAGGGCTCGGCACGGTCCATGCGCTGCATCCGATCCAGAAGGCATTCCATGATTGCCATGCGTTGCAATGCGGCTTTTGCACGCCGGGAATGTTGATGACGACGATCGATCTCTTGAAGAAGTCACCGCTGGCGAACGACGAACAAATCCGAGAAGGCTTGTCCGGAAATCTTTGCCGTTGCACCGGCTACGAAAACATCGTTCGCGCCGTCCGCATGGCCGCCGACGAATTAAAGGCACGTGAAGCGAACGAGGCCGCATCATGAAAATGCACGTTCTGTCCGGTGGCCGCTTGAAAATGCGGAAGCACATTTACTTTCCGGACGCCGACCGCAACGAGACGATCGAACTGCCGGTCAATTGCATTCTGCTCCGGCACCCGAAGGGCAACGTGCTGTTCGACACCGGCTGCCATCCCGATGTCGCTGACAACGCCGAAGGGCGATGGGGGCCGCTGGCGCGTGTCATGACGCCGCTGATGCCGACCGGCGACAACGTGCTCAATGGACTGAAGGCGATCGGTCTCACACCGGACGATATCGACGTCGTGGTGTGCTCGCATCTGCATCCCGATCACTGCGGCTGCAATCAGTTCTTCCGCATGGCGCGCATACTGGTTCGCCAGGAAGAACTTGTGGCGGCAAAGAGCGACGACGCCGTCAGTGCCGGCTACCTGCCAGCCGAGTGGGATCATCCCCTCAACTATCAGGCGGTAACAACCGACCTCGATGTGTTCGACGACGGCGCCATCCGGTTGGTGCATCTACCCGGCCATACGCCGGGAACGATGGGTGCGTTGGTTACACTGAAGAACAGCGGTCGCTTTTTGCTTGCGGCAGATGCGGTCAGCGTTCGCGAAAATCTGGACGCCGACATCATTCCAAAGAACACCTGGAACAAGGAGCTTTGCCGCGAAAGTTTCGCAAAAGTCCGGGCCATCGAAACCGAGGGGGCAACGGTGATCTGTGGACATGATGATGCCCAATGGTCATCGCTGCGCAAGTTGGCTGATTGTTATGACTGAGGCGCCATCGAAACCATCCGGCAAGCGTCAGGGCAGTGTGGCCGAAGAACTCGCCACGCGTCCCAAGATTATTGGCGCGAGCGTCAAGCGAACCGAAGATCCCCGCCTGCTCACCGGCAAAGGTGCCTATGTCGATGATCGCAAGGTTCCCGGCATGCTGCACGTCGCATTCCGGCGTAGCGATCATTCCCACGCGCTGATCAAGTCGATCGATTGTGATGGAGCCCGCAACGCTGCCGGCGTCGTCGCGGTGTTTACGGCTGAGGATATGTCGGACGTCAATGCGGTGTTCGCCACATCGCGCATGAGGGATTATCACGCCACGCCGATCACCGCGCTGGCGAGCAAGAAGGTGCGTTACGTCGGTGAGCCGATCGTCGGCGTGATAGCGCAAAGCCGCTATCTTGCCGAAGATGCGCTTGAGTTGCTCAATATCGAGTTCGAGCCGCTTGCCGTGGTCATTGATCCTGAAGAAGCGGTGAAGCCATCCTCCGCGGTTCTTCATGAGGATGCCGGAACCAATGTCCTGTGTTTTCGCGAGTTCAAGACCGGCGATGCGGACGCTGCAATTTCGGACGCTGCGGTTCGCGTGTCCGGCCGCTTCCGGTTTCATCGCAAGACGCCGGTGGCGATGGAAAATCGCACCTACCTCGCCGAATACGAGGCCGGTCGTGATGAATTGACCCTTTACACGTCGTCGCAGGTGCCGGGAATCATCCGTGACGCCTTGTCGGACGCGCTCGACATGCCGGGAAGCCGGCTGCGCGTTATTGCCCCCGACGTCGGCGGTGGTTTCGGTGGCAAAGCCTCGCTCTATCCTGAAGAAATTTTTGTTGCATTTGCCGCGCGCCGTCTCGGCCGGGCGGTGAAGTGGACCAGCGACCGGATGGAAGATCTCGCCTCCACCAGCCAAGGCTTTGACCAGATCGTCAACGCCGAACTGGCGCTGGATGCCGACGGCAACGCCGTCGCGCTCAAAGCCGACGTGATCGGTGATGTTGGTGCCTATTCGATCTATCCATGGACGGCGGTCATCGAGCCGGTTCAGGTCGTGAGCTTTCTTCCCGGCCCCTACAAGATTGCCAACTATCTCGGGCGCGTGCGCGGCGTTGCGACTTCCAAGCCGCCGACCGGACCGTATCGCGGCGTGGGCAGGCCGACGTCTACCTTCGTCACCGAACGCTTGATGGACATGGCCGCGCAGCGGCTTGGCATGGATCCGGTCGCGCTGCGCTTGCAGAACATGATTCAGCCTGACGAGTTCCCGCACCGCATCGGCTCGGGTATTATCTGGGATCAATGCGCCTTCACCGAATGCCTCAACGCCGCTTGTGAGAAGGTGGACTATCCTGCGCTGCGCGTCAGACAGGCAGAAGCGCGTGCCGCCGGTCGTTGGTTCGGCATCGGTGTTGCCTGCTATGCGGAGTTGACGGGCATTGGCTCGCGCATCTCCGTGGCGCCGGGAATGCCGCTCAATACCGGCACCGAGACCGCGAAGATCACCATCGATTCGACTGGCGGGGTTACGGCAGCATTCGGCGTCACTGCGATGGGGCAGGGCCTGGAGACGACGCTGGCCCAGGTGGTCGCCGAACATCTCGGCGGGCGCGTCAAAGACATCCGCGTGATCCAGGGTGATAGCGCGGCAGTTCCAAACGCCACCGGAAGCTATGCCAGCCGCAGCGCCGTGCTGGCTGGTGGCGCGGCAACGCTTGCCGCGAAAGAAGTCAAAGAGAAGATTATCCGCGCAGCGTCACATCTTCTTGAGACCGGACCGGAGGATCTCGTCGTCGAGGATGGCAAGGTCTCGGTTGTCGGCACGGATCGGGCTTTGACCTTCCGGCAACTGGCGCGAGCGGTCTACCTGGAGATGGGGCGTATCCCGGCCGACAAAAGAGAAGAGCTGGCATCGACCAAAACCTACGATCCAGTGTTCGGCACCAGTGCCACTGCAGCGCATCTGGCGGTCGTCGATATCAACCCCGACACTTATGAAATCAAGCTGGAGCGGTTTGTGGTCGCCGAAGATTGCGGCCGACTGATCAACCCGATGATCGTTGACGGTCAGGTCCACGGCGGCGTTGCCCAAGGCATCGGCGCCGCGTTGTATGAGGAAGTCGTCTACAACGACGAAGGCCAAAACGTAACCGCCAGCCTCGTCGATTACATCATCCCAACCGCAACCGAAATTCCGTCGATCGAAGTGGTGCATATCGAAGCCGCATCGCTGACGACGCTGGGCGGCTTCCGCGGCATGGGCGAAGGCGGCACGATCGGCGCGCCTGCCGCTGTCGCCAACGCCGTCGCTGACGCCGTTGCGCCGCTAGGCATCGACATTCTGGAACTTCCAATTTCCCCCGAACGGCTTTTTCGACTGATCGAAAACAGCAAACATCGCAAGGATTCAGCGCATGGACATGAAACTTAAAGGCAAGGTCGCACTCGTCACGGGCGCGGCGCGGGACGTCGGGCGCGAAATCGCACTCAGCCTCGCAGCCGAAGGCGCGGCTGTTGCCGTGAACTATCGCGGTTCGAAGGATGCAGCCGCGGCGGTGGTCGCCGAGATCGAGCGGGGCGGCGGCAAGGCGATCGCTTACGGCGCCGACGTTGCGGATTTCGCTGCTGTGCAAAACATGGTCAGCAAGATTGTTGCGGATTTCGGTGGGTTGAACATCGTCGTGAACAATGCCGGTGTCGCGTTGCGCAATCGATTCACCGAGACCACGCCCGAAGAATGGCAAAAGCAGATCAACATCTGCCTCTACGGCGCCATTCATGTTTCAAAGGCTGCCGCGCCGCATCTGGAAAAAGCCGGCGACGGCCGGATCATCGCCATGATCGGAGATTCATCACGCGTCGGCGAATCCGGTCTGGCGATTGTTGCGGCCGCACGCGCCGGTGTCATCGGATTGATGAAATCGCTCGCGCGCGAATTCGGCCGGTTCGGCACGACTGCGAACACGATCTCGCTTGGGCTTATTGAGACCGCGCACGATCGTGCCTGGGTTGATGCCAACCGCGACAAGCTGACCAAGTTCTATCCGCTTCGCCGCCTCGGCATGCCGCAGGATATCGCGCCGACCGTGACGCTGCTGGCATCGCCGCATGGTGGTTGGATCACCGGACAAGTGATCAGCATCAGCGGCGGATTCAGTATGGTCTAAAGAAAGCAAGCCTACTAAGGGGAGACAAATGCTACGGACGGATTTGATCGCGTCGGTTCCGGCGCTTATTCAGCGCCACGCGAATGAGCGTGGCAGCAAGCTGGCGTTTCAGGATGCCACCAACAAGGTCACCTATGGCGAACTGGCCAGCCGCACCGCCAACCTGGCGGGGCATCTGGCTGATCTCGGCGTCAACGCTGGCGACACCGTGGCTATTTTTCTCCCCAACGGCGTGAACTGGGTCGAGTCCTGTTTTGCCATCACGCGGGCTGACGCAATTGGCGTACCGATCAGCTACGACGCGACCGAGAGCGAGATTGCGTATCGACTTCAGGATGCGGCCTGCAAGGTTATTATCACCACCGATGAGCGCGCCTCGGTGCTTGAGACGATCAAGGCAAAATGTCCGACGGTAGCGACAACGATCCTGGTTGAGCGCGGGGCAGGCCGCGGCGCTGGCTTGCGCTACGATAGCCTGGTCTCGGTGAAGCCTACATCGAAGCCGCGCGATCAGTTGTCGATTCATGCTCCGGCCTACATCATCTATACATCGGGAACGACAGGCCGCGCCAAGGGCGTGCTGCTGTCGGTTCACAGCATGCTGTGGATCACGGCTTCTTGCTGGGCGCCGATCTCGCTGCTGTCAGATCAGGATCATGTGCTTTCGCCGTTACCGCTGTTTCACTCCTACGCGCTGAATCTGTCCGTGCTCGGCATCCTTGCGGCCGGTGCCAGCGAATACATCATGGAGAAATTCTCGACCAGCGAAGCGTTGCGGTTGCTGGAAAGCGGCACGTTCACCTTGTTTCCGGGCGTGCCGACCATGTTCCACTATCTGCTTGAGACTGCCAAAGGAAATGCCAGGACCGGCAAGACGAATCTGAGAGGGCTTCGGCTGGCGGTTTCGGCCGGCGCAATCATGCCGGCGACACTCAACCGCGAATTTGAAGCGCATTTCGGCATCAAGCTGCTTGATGGATACGGCATTACCGAAACTGCGACGATGGTGACGATGAACTGGCCGTCCGGCGGCCGTGTGTTGGGGTCTTGCGGCTTGCCCGTACCCGGTCTCGCTGTTCGTATTCTCGATGCGGCGACAGGGAAAGATGTGCCGATCGGCAGCGAGGGCGAGTTGATCGTGCGCGGCCCGAACGTAATGATTGGATATCACAACAAGCCGGAAGAAACGGCTGCAGCACTTCGCGACGGCTGGTATCATACCGGCGACCTGGCCAGGAGCGATGAGAACGGCTTTCTCACCATTACCGGCCGGCTGAAAGAATTGATCATTCGCGGCGGGCAGAATATCGCACCGGCCGAAATCGAAGAAGTCGTCAGCGTCATCGACGGCATCCTCGATAACGCGGTTGTCGGCGTTCCTCACGAACATCTTGGTGAGATACCAGCGCTGTTCGTGGTGAAGCGTGGGGGCCACGACCTCGGAGCCCAGCAAATTCTCGATCATTGCAGGGAGCGGCTGTCATCCTACAAGGTTCCGTATTCGGTGCATTTCGTCGATGAAATTCCGCGTACGGGCTCGGGCAAGATCATCCGCTTCAGATTGCGCGATATGCTGGTCAGGCCAGCCGACAAAGCATCCTGAAAATGACAGGCCGACTCGCTCTGAAGACAAAATAATATTGTCCATCCGGCCAGGTAGAAAAGAAGTTATCCCCCTCGCGAGGTTCAGTTGGCGCTGCAATTTGTCGAGCGTGATCGGCAGGTCGCGTACGCGCTTTCCGGTGGCGCGATAGACTGCATTGGCGGTCGCAGCCGGTACGCCGACGATGCCGATCTCACCCAATCCCTTGATGCCCAAGGGATTGATTCCGCCCGATATCATTCGGCGCTGCTGACCAGACGGAAGCGTGGCGTCGCCTTGTCGATCAGGCTGCGATACGCGGCCATGTAGTCCAGCGCCATGCGGCGCGCGGTGAAGCGCGCCTCGAACTCCCGCCGGATTCGCGCGCGATCGAGGTCGGCAAGCCGGCCGACGTCGGCGACGGCGCTGGTCTCATCCTCGACGATGAAACCGGTGACACCGTCCTCGATGATCTCGGCGGCTGAACCGCGGTTGTAGGCGATCACCGGGGTGCCGCAGGCCATCGCTTCGATCATCACGAGGCCGAAGGGTTCGGGCCAGTCGATCGGCAGCAGCAATCCGATCGCGCCGCTGAGGAAATCCGACTTTTCGTGATCGCTGATCTCGCCGATGTATTCGACCAGCGGGTGATCCATCATCGGACGAATGAGTTCGTCGTAGTAGTCCTGATCGGCACGGTCGACCTTGGCTGCGATCTTCAACGGAATGCCGCAACGGATGGCGATCTTGATGGCGCGGTCGACGCCTTTCTCCGGCGCGATGCGGCCCAACACGGCAAGGTAGCTAGGCTTCACAGGCTGCGGTGTCAGCAGGTTTTCCGGCAGTCCGTGGTGGATGGTGCGAAGCCAGTTGGCCTGCGGCACCGGCCGCCGCTGGGCGTTGGAGATGGAAATCACCGGAATGTTCGAGAAGGTAGAGAACACCGGCTGGTGCTCAGGCAGATCGAGCCGGCCGTGCAGGGTGGTGAGGAAGGGTGTCGGTTGCCGGACAAATAGCGAGAAGGGCATGTAATCGAGGTGGAAGTGGAGAAAATCGAATTCTTCCGCGTCGCACTTCTGTCGGACGCGCTCCAGCATGACCATGTGCAACGCGTTCGGATCGCGGACCGATCCATCGAGCCGCAGCGCCTTCGGCCACGTCGCATCGAGCTTTGCCGATGTGTGTGAATCTCCGCTAGCGAAAAGGGTGACGTCGTTTCCCAGAGCGACGAGTTCTTCGGTGATCCAGTGGACCACCCGTTCGGTGCCGCCGTAGAATTTGGGAGGAACTGCTTCTGTCAGCGGGGCAACCTGCGCGATGCGCATCCATCCGTCTCCTGTCTAACTTGAGTGGAACGCCCCTCACGTCGATGGCATCGACAGCCATGCGTGGAACGTTTCTCTTCCTGTGAAGTTCCAAAACGAATTCTAAATCGTCCACACAATGGTCTTGGTGATGCCACGACGTTCCATGAAATTCTGCATGAGTGAATCTTCCATCGAAGTTTTTCGTCAACATCGATGTGCCGTGAAATTGTTGCGTCGCGAGGGCCGCGCCGTGAGCTCTTTGTGACGAAACGTCAGTGGCCGAGCGCGGTGCGTTCGACAAAAACCGTTATCCCTCAATAAGGTTCGAGGTCCCATGAACGATCTGTCAGGATATGCGCGGCGCCCGTTTCCATTCGTCCTGCGCTATCTGCGCCGGCATCTCGCTGCGCATCTGGTGATTTTCGGCGCGGTTATCGCTGCCGTTGCCTGTTCGGTGGGCACACAATACGGCGTCAAGTTTCTCGTCGACGGGCTATCGGCAGGGCCGGCCAACGCGAGGGACGTATGGCTGGCATTCATTTTTCTCATGTCTCTTATCGCCGCCGACAATTTTCTATGGAGAGTTGCAAGCTGGACTGCGAGCTTCACGTTCGTTGATGTCACCGGCGATCTGCGCAAGGATATTTTCCGCCATCTGACGGGTCACGCGCCGAGCTACTTCACGGATCGGTTACCGGGAATGTTGAGCAGCCGCATCACGGCGACCGCGAACGCGGTCTACACCGTCGAAAACATGTTTGTCTGGAATGTATTGCCGCCCTGCATCGCGACCTTCGCGGCGATCGCCCTGATCGGAACCGTTAGTCTGACCATGGCTGCAGTCCTGACCGTGGTGGCGGGCGCCGTCGTCATCGCGATGTTTCATCTCGCCGCCGCGGGCAAGCCGCTGCACGACGGATTCGCCGACACGGCCGCGGCCGTCGACGGCGAAATGGTGGACGTCATCAATAACATGCCGCTGGTGCGATCGTTCTGCGGCCTCGGCTACGAGCACAAGCGGTTCGACGCCACCGTCAACCGCGAGTTGTCGGCACGCGGCCGCAGCTTGCGTTATCTGGAACGCCTGCGGCTGATGCATGCCGGCGTCACCGTGATCCTCACCATCGCTCTGCTGGCATGGGTGGTCTCGCTGTGGCAAGCCGGCCGCGCCACGACCGGCGATGTCGTGCTGGTCTGCACGCTCGGTCTGTCGATTCTGCATGCCACGCGCGATCTCGCGGTGGCACTGGTCGATGTCACCCAGCATGTTGCGCGGCTGTCCGAGGCGATCGCGACGCTGCTGGTTCCGCACGAATTGCGCGATCACCCCGAGGCCGGACCGCTGGTGAAGAGCGGCGCGGCGATCGCTTTCAATAATATCTCGTTTCAATACCCGGGCGGGTTGCAGGTGTTCCAGAATTTCAGCCTTCGGCTGCAGCCGGGCAAGCGTGTCGGCCTGGTCGGCCAGTCGGGCGGCGGCAAGTCGAGCCTGTTCGCGTTGCTGCAGCGGTTCTACGACGTCGAGGAGGGCAGCATCACCATCGACGGTCAGAACGTCGCTCATGTCACGCAGCGCAGCCTGCGCGAAGCCATCTCCGTGGTCCCGCAGGACATTTCGTTGTTTCAACGCAGCATCCTGGAAAACATCCGTTATGGCCGGCCGGAGGCCTCAGACGACGAGGTGCTGCGGGCGGCGATTGCGGCGCGCTGCGACTTCATCGAGACGCTGCCGGAAGGTTTCGAGACCATTGTGGGAGATCGCGGCGTGAAGCTGTCCGGCGGCCAGCGGCAGCGCATCGCGATCGCGCGCGCCTTCCTGAAGGACGCGCCGATCCTGCTGCTCGACGAAGCTACCGCCGCGCTCGACAGCGAATCAGAGGAAGCCATCCGTGAGGCACTCGGGCGTTTGATGCGCGGACGCACTGTGGTCGCGATCGCGCATCGGCTGTCGACATTGCGAAATTTCGATCGCGTCATCCTGCTGAAAGCCGGCAAGATCATCGAAGATGGTCCGCCCGGCCGCCTTATGCAGCGTCAGGGGCCGTATCGCGAACTCGTGACGCAGGAAATGACCCGTCTCGCTCACCACGCGGCCTGATGCGGCCACGCTTTCGGTCTATGCTGCGTCCATCGTTCCGCCATCGACAGCCGAGGTTACGTGTCAGTCAAAGTGGGAAGCCAAACCAAGATTGAGGTCGTCGCGGCCGTCGCGGAGTCGCCGTTCTACATTCCGATGACGGGGCCGGCGTCGCGGCCGCGCCGCGTGCTCAAGCACAACGACACCTTCATCGTTCTCGACAGCCACGGTGACATCGGGGCGTCGTCGGGTGGGCCGGATGGCTTGTTCAATTGCGACACCCGCTATCTGGCGCGCTGCGAACTGGTGCTCGACGACGTGCAGCCATTGTTGCTCGGCTCGAATTTGCGCGACGACAATTCGGCGCTGACCGTCGACCTCACCAATCCCGATGTCTATCGCAGCGGCCGCATCGTCCTGCAGAAGGACATGCTCCACATCCTGCGCACGATTTTTCTTTGGCGTGGCGCGGCCTACCAGCGCATCGGCGTGCGCAATCACGGCGATCGGCCCGCGACCTTCGACCTCTCGTTGCTGTTCAACAATGATTTCGCCGATCTGTTTGAGGTGCGCGGCGAACGGCGACCGCGCCGTGGCATCGCCTCGAACCATTTGCTGGGACACGACGGAGTCGAACTGGATTATCGCGGGCTGGACGGGCAGGCGAGAAACACGCTGGTTCACTTCGATCCGCAACCGACGCAACTGACGACCAGTGCGGCCACCTATCGCTGCAATCTCGCGCCCCAGCAGTCGACATCGCTGTTTGTCGCGGCGGCATGCAATCAGCCGTCGACCTACCGGCCGGCCCCGTTCTTTCGCGGGTTGCTGGCGCACCGGCGCGAGATGCGAAGCTCGACCAACGGCGCGACCAGCATCGAGACGTCGAACAATATCTTCAACGAGGTGCTGTGCCAGGCAATGGCCGACCTCAACATGCTGACAACCGAGACGCCGCAAGGCCGTTACCCTTACGCGGGAATCCCGTGGTACTCGACGACGTTCGGCCGCGACGGGCTGATCACGGCCATGCAGATGTTGTGGGTGGACCCGCGCGTGGCGCGCGGCGTGCTCAGCCGCCTGGCAGCGTATCAGGCCAAGGCGTTCGATCCGTTGAACGATGCCGCGCCCGGAAAGATCCTGCACGAGATGCGTGGCGGCGAGATGGCCGCGCTGCGTGAAGTGCCGTTCGCGCAATATTACGGCAGTGTGGATTCGACGCCGCTGTTCGTGTTGCTCGCCGGCCTCTATGTGGAGCGGACCGGCGACGTCGAGACGCTGAAGGCGTTGTGGCCTGCGGTTCAGGCGGCGCTGCGCTGGATCGATGGCCCCGGCGATCCGGATCGCGACGGTTTCGTCGAGTACCAACGCGCCTCCGAGCAGGGGCTGGCCAATCAGGGTTGGAAGGATTCCTACGACGCCATCTTCCATGCCGACGGCAAGTTGGCCGAGGGCTACATCGCGCTCGCCGAGGTGCAGGGATATGTCTTTGCTGCCAAGCAGCTCGCGGCGCGCTGTGCCTTGCGGCTTGGACTTCAGGACGAGGCGCGCAAACT
>Ga0207657_10002700_pt1 | contig 19128 bp, 18 predicted proteins | sample KBSC33metaG_FD_184316 | JGI IMG/M metagenome (GOLD analysis project Ga0207657, IMG submission 184316) | Corn rhizosphere microbial communities from Kellogg Biological Station, Michigan, USA - KBS C3-3 metaG (SPAdes) (version 2) | ecosystem: Host-associated > Plants > Roots > Rhizosphere > Soil ... | reverse complement strand
CCAAGTTCATGGCATTTCGCCTGCGTGAATTCCCAAAAATGTTTCCGGACGGAAAGTATCCGCCGAACACGCTTCTCATGGTCGACCGGCTGGTCAAGGAAGCTTTCCTGGTCGAGGTGCAGACGATCGCCGCCGTTTGATCAAGTGGCCGCCGGTCCGCCGATGGGGGTACGGCCGGACCATTGCATTGGCGGACGCGCGAAGCCGCGACGCGCGGTCACTGGCCTCGCATCTTCATTTTTTCGTCTTGCTGTCATCAGCCCCCGAATTTGGCAAAGCCTTGGGCGCTGCTGCCGGTCCTTTCGCAGCCGGGCCAAGCACATCGAACGACACGGTGGCTTGACCGGCCTTTTCAAACTCAAGCCTCATCGATACCTTGGTCCCCTTCTTCAGTGGGCTCTTGAGCTTCAGCAAAGCGAGGCGATAGCCGCCGGGCGCCAACACCACCTTCTCGCCCGGGGAAACCGCCAATCCCCCGTCAACGGGCTGCACCGTCGTTGCGCCGCCGACCTTGCCAATTTGCTCGATTTGAAGTTTTTCGGCTGCGTCTGCCGATCCTCCGACCAGGCGGTCAGCGGTGGTGCCCTTATTTTCGATCGTCAGATAACCGGTGGCCACCTCCGCGCCGCGCGGTGCCGCACGGCTCCAGGGCTGTGAAATCACGAGATCGCCCAGCTTTATCTCTTGCGATTGCGCGGGTGGGCTGTCGAGCGCGCCGGCAATGAGCATGCAGACAAAGAGATATGTGCTTAATCTCAATTTCTTCTCCATTGTCCTTCAGTTTCGGTCGCCGTGAGCGGGATTGCTGGATGCATGATGCCAAGTTCGCCGACGATTGCAATGATCCCCAATGCTAAAAGGAGTCGCCCTTGCTCGCACGTTTGGGACATGCCGACGGACACTGAAGATGTCACCCCAGCGGCTTCAAGCCCGCCTCGATTTGGGCGCGGCGCGGCTCTAGAAACGGCGGCAGCGCCAGTTTTTCGCCGAGCGCTTCCATCGGCTCGTCGGTGGCAAAGCCCGGCCCATCGGTGGCGATCTCGAACAGGATGCCGTTCGGCTCGCGGAAATAAAGACTGCGAAAATAAAACCGGTCGATCTCGCCGGAGTTGCGGATCCCAAGTTCGTTCAGCCGCCGCGTCCAGGCATGATATTGCTCGTCGTTGGGGGTGCGAAACGCGACGTGATGCACCCCGCCCGCGCCCTGCCGCGCTTCCGGCAATTCCGCACTCTCGATCACGTGCAGCTCGGCTGCCGGACCGCCCTCGCCCATCGCAAATACGCAGATCGGCGCGCGCGCATCGGGAGCCGCATAGTCGCGCACCTTGCGCATGTTCATGACGCCGGTCAGAACCTGCTCGGTGCGCGCCAGATCGCGCACGTTCAGCACAATCGGACCCAAGCCCCGAATTTGGTGCCCCGCCGGCACCGCGCTTTTCTCCCATGGCGAGGCCGAACCCGCCCCGCCGTCATCGACCAGCACCAGCCGCTGGCCTTCGCCATCCTCAAACGGCAGCGTCAGCCGGCCGTCGACTTCGGTGACCGCGCCGGTATGGCTGCCGGCTTGCTTCAGGCGATCGCTCCAAAACCCAAGGCTTTTCTCGCCGGCGACGCGCAGTGCCGTGCGCGAAATGCTGTTGGTTCCGCGCCGCTCCGGCGCTGCCGGAAAATCGAAGAAAGTGAGGTCGGTGCCGGGGTTGGCCTTTCCGTCGGCGTAGAACAGATGGTAGGCGCTGACGTCGTCCTGATTGACGGTCTTCTTGACCAGCCGCATCCCGAGCAGGCCGGTATAAAAGGCCAGATTCTCGTGCGGTTTCGCGGAAATCGCGGTCAAATGGTGAATCCCGGTCAACTGCATTTTCATGTTCCTCGCGCGTCACTGCGCCACCGTTGAAAACCGGCGTGGCCGGTTTGGGGCGCCGTGGAGATGATGTAGGATATGGTTCGAAGACTCGCCAGCGGTGCCCTTTCGCCCGCTTGTTTCAAGGACGGCTTCATGACCGGACACCTGATCGTCACCGACGAAGGCGCCACCCGCGTGATCAAGCTGCGGCGGCCGGAAAAGAAGAACGCCATCACGCAGGAAATGTATCGCGCGATGAGCGATGCCATCGACACCGCGCAGAACAATCCGGAGATCCGCTGCATCATCATCACCGGCGGGTCCGGCGTATTTACCGCCGGCAACGATCTCGAGGACTTTCTGAAGGACGGCACTTCCAACGCCGACACCCCCCGCGCCTCCAACGCCACCAAATTTCTCTATTCGCTCGCCCACAACGTCAAGCCGATCATCGCCGCGGTCGATGGGGTAGCGATCGGCATCGGCACCACCATGCTGTTTCATTGCGATTACGTTCTCGCCTCTACCACGGCGACGTTCTCCACCCCGTTCATCCATCTGGGCCTGGTGCCGGAAGGCGCCTCCAGCCTGTTGATGCCGCGCGCCATGGGACACCAGCGTGCGTTTTCAACGCTGGTGATGGGACGCACGGTCAGCGCCGAGGATGCCCGCGTCGCAGGCTTCGTCAACGTCGTGGTGGCGCCGGGCCACACCGAAGCCGAGGCGCGCAAGGTGGCGCGCGAGATCTGCGCGCTGCCGGCGGAAGCGGTCGCGATCTCGCGAAAGCTCCTGAAACTGCCGCCCGAGGACATGACCCGCAGGATCGATCAGGAGGGCCATTTGTTCGGCGAGCGGATGCGCTCCAAGGAAGCGGTGGCCGCCTTCCAGGCGTTCTTCTCGCGCAAGAAGCCGTAGGCGAAGCTTTGCTATGGCAAAGCTCGTCATGCCCGGCCATAGCAGTCGGCTTTGCGCAGACTGCGTAAACTTGTCTGCGGTGCCGGGCATCCACGTCCTTGTAGCGAGCAGGAAGAACGTGGATGGCCGGGACGAAGCCCGGCCATGACGGATACTGTAACGCCATGAGACATTCGCTTTCGCCGATGCTCGCCGCTGTGATGTGGGCGATTGCGCTTGATCCAGCCTCACGCGTCATGGCTCAGGCCGCCTCCGTTGACCTGAGGATTTTGGCCATCAACGATTTCCACGGCAACCTTCGGCCGCCGGCGGGCGGGATCAGCATCGCCGATCCCGGCGACAAGACCCGAAAGATCAATGTCGCGGCCGGCGGCGCCGAGCACATGGCCACCTTGGTCAAGCAACTCCGCCAGGGCGCCAAAAACACCATTTTTGTCGCGGCCGGAGACCTGATCGGCGCCAGCCCGTTTCTATCGGCGATGTTTCACGATGAGCCGACCATCGAATCGCTGTCGATGATGGGGCTTGAGGTCGCTTCCGTCGGCAATCATGAATTCGATGAGGGCATGGACGAACTGCTTCGGATGCAGAATGGCGGCTGTCATCCCGTCGATAAATGCCAGGGGCCGCACCCGTTCCCGGGTGCAAAGTTTCACTACCTCGCCGCCAGCACCATCGAGAAAAAGACCGGCAAGACCGTATTTCCTCCCTACGAGATCCGGGAGTTCGAGGGCATTCCCGTCGCCTTCATCGGCCTGACACTGAAGGGCACGCCCGACATCGTCTCGCCGGTCAGCGTCGCCGGGCTCGAATTCCGCGACGAGGCCGACACGGTGAACGCACTGGTGCCGGCGCTGAAGGCGCGCGGCGTCGAGGCCATCGTCGTGTTGATCCATGAAGGCGGATTTCCGACCGGCGATTACAATGAATGTCCGGGAATATCCGGGCCGATCGTTGACATCGTCAAGAAGTTTGACAAAGCGGTCGACGTCGTCATCAGCGGTCATACCCATCGGGCCTATGTCTGCAAGATCGACGGACGGCTCGTCACCTCGGGCGACAAGTACGGCACCATCGTCACCGCCATCGACCTCAAGCTCGATTCCGTCACGCGCGATGTCATCAGCGCGCGTGCCGATAACGTCATTGTCCGCACCGGCGCCGATGCCGGGGATGCGGAACAGACCGCGTTGCTTGCCTCCTACGATAAATTTGCCGCTCCGATCGCCAACCGCCGGGCGGGGTCGATCATGGGAACGCTGTCGCGCGTGCCCAATGATGCCGGCGAGAGTGTGCTCGGCGACGTTATCGCCGACGCCCAGCTGGCCGCGACCCGCACCGACACAAAAGGCGCAGCCGTGATCGCATTCACCAATCCGGGCGGCGTCCGCACCGACATTGCGAAGAAGGAGGATGGCGCGGTGACCTATGCCGATGTGTTCGCCAGCCAGCCGTTCCGGAACCAGCTGGTCACGCTGACGCTGACGGGAGCGCAGATCAAGAATATGCTCGAGCAGCAATGGCTCGATCCGAACCGGCCGCGCATCCTGCAAGTCTCGAAAGGCTTCAACTACACATGGGATAATGCAAAACCGTACGGCGACCATGTGGTAGCCGATCGCATGTCGCTGAATGGACAGCGTGTCGATTCCGCCACACGCTATCGCGTGACGGTGAACAATTATCTCGCGGTCGGGGGCGACGGCTTCACCGTCTTGAAGCAAGGGACTGCGCCGCAATTCGGCATCTACGATGTCGATGCCCTCTATGGATATTTCCAGGCCAACAGCCCGATCGCACCGGCGAGCGCCGATCGCATTACGCGATTGAACTGAAATGCAGAGCCATATCCGCGAGCCCGGCTCTTTCCGAGCGGCCGGCGACCCCCTAGATTAGCCCCTTCTCGAGAAAGCGCGGTTCACGCGCCAGGGTATTGCATGACCACGCTTCTTCTTACTCATCCGGCATTTCTCGACCATGTCACGCCTCCCGGACATCCGGAACGCGCTGACCGGCTGCGCGCGGTCGGCGAGGTGCTCGCCGAAGAGCGCTTCAGCAGGCTGGTGCGCGGCGAGGCGCCGCAAGGCGGTCTGGATTCGGTCACGCTCTGCCACAACGAGCATTACGTCAGGGAACTGCGGCAGATCGCGCCCTCGAGCGGCCTGCTCTATATCGACGGCGATACTTCGATGTCGCCGGGCACGTGGGAGGCGGTGATGCGCGGCGTCGGCGGCGCGGTTGCCGCCACCGACGCCGTGATGTCGGGCGCCCACGACAATGCGTTCGTCGCGACCCGCCCTCCGGGCCATCACGCCGAAATCAGCAAGCCGATGGGCTTTTGCTTTTTCGATAACGCCGCGATCGCCGCGCGTCACGCCCAGCGCAAATACGGCATCGCCCGGGCGGCCGTGGTCGATTTCGACGTCCATCACGGCAATGGCACCCAGGATATTTTCTGGGCCGACCCGACGGTGATGTATTGCTCGACGCATCAGATGCCGCTGTTTCCCGGCACCGGCGCCAGCCGCGAGCGCGGCGAGCACGACACCATCGTCAACGCGCCGCTGGCGCCGGAGGACGGCAGCGCCAAATTCCGCGCTGCGTTCGAAAACGTGATCCTGCCGCAATTGCAGAAATTCAGTCCCGAACTGATCATCGTCTCCGCCGGCTTCGATGCACACTATCGGGATCCGCTGGCCTCGCTCAATCTCAAGGCTGAAGATTTCGGCTGGGTCACTCGCAAACTGATGGACGTCGCCGATGCCAGCGCCGGTGGCCGAATTGTCTCGGTGCTTGAAGGCGGCTATGATCTGCAGGGCCTGAAAGAGTCGGTCGCGGCCCACGTCACCGCATTGATGGGCGCGTGAATTCCCGCCACAATACGCCCGCATAAGTATCTTTGAATTGGCGCCGGCGAGGCGCATCCGGAAAAAGCAATATGGCCGAAAACACCCAAGTGGACGTCAGGAAGCTGAGCTTCGAGCGCGCGATCGAGGAGCTTGAATCGATCGTCAAGCGGCTTGAGGAGGGCAAGGTGCCGCTGGAGGAGTCCGTCGCCATTTACGAACGGGGCGAATCCTTGAAACGGCGCTGCGAAGAACTGCTGCGGCAAGCGGAAGCGCGGGTCGATAAGATCACCACCGACGCCAACGGCGAGGTCACCGGCACCGAGCCGCTCGACGTACAGTGACGGCCGGGCGCGGGGCGGCGAGAGGCACGTCGCTCCCCGGCAACAGGTGGGAATATTGGGCCAATTCGGCATTTGCGCGTGTTCCGCAAAAAGTGGGTACCGGTTTTGCTTCGCAATCAAGTTTTACGCAGATTGCGTAGACTTATCTGCGGTAGAACACGCGCAACCTATTAAAGTAGAGCATTTTCTGGCGGCAAACCGGCTTCCACTTTGCCGGAAAATGCTCTGCGCGACCCCGACGAGAGCCGAAATAGCTCTTGGCGCGTTACGTGGGCTGATATAGTCCCCCGGTTAATTCGGGGATCAGCCGTAAGTGCGCGTTCAGCACCGCCATATCATCTATGTGCAGGGATACGATCCGCGGGGTCTCGCGCAGTATTACCGCATGTTCAGGACGGAATTGCGGAAGTTTGGCCGGCTGTATCAGCTCAGCGCCACCATCAGCCGTCCGCAGGTAGCAGCCGATGGCGAGACCGCATCCTGGACGATCGAGACCAAGACCAGCGACTGGCAGACCCGCACCAGCTACGATTTTCTGCGATGGGAAGACCTGATCCAGCGCGACCTTGCCGCGCCAATCTGGCACACGGTCTTTCATGCCATCTGGATCTATTGGCGGCTGGTCTTCAGCGGCACCATTGCACGATTCTGGAAAGCGCATTGGCGGTTCGCGACTTTCATCACTTACCCGCATTTCCTGCTGCTCATCGAAGCGCTGGTTGCTCTCGGCATTGCCTTCGGCTTCGGGAAAGGTCTGCAGGCGCTGGGGATTCCCGACCTGCTCAGCATTGCCGCGGCCGCGGCGCTGTTCGTCGCCACCCTCGGCACCGTGCTGAAATACACGGAAAACATGACATATCTGCTTTATCTGCTGTCCGACACGATCTGGACCTGGGAATTTTCTCACCGCCAGCGGCCCGAATGGGACCAACGCATCGACCGTTTTGCCCAATACCTTGCCAAGGTCGCGCGCGAGAGCGACGCCGAGGAGATCGTTGTCGTCGGTCACAGCTCGGGATCGTTTTTGGGGGCGGAAATTCTGGCGCGCGCGCTCAAGCTCGATGCGGCTCTCGGGCGGCACGGTCCGCGCATTGCCTTGCTTACGATCGGCGGCAATTTCCCGATCGTCGGATTTCATGCCGCTTCGCAGGATTTCCGCGACCACCTTCGGCTGCTGGCGATCGAACCTTCGATCGACTGGATCGACTGCCAGTCCCGCAAGGATGTGATGAATTTCTACCCGTTCGATCCCGTCGCCGGCCACGGCATCGATGCCGGCGGTTCCAGACGCAACCCGACGATCGTGTCGGTCCGGTTCCGCGAAATCATCAAGCCCGAGCACTACAACCTGTTTCGCTGGAAGTTCTTTCGGGTCCACTTTCAGTTCGTCATGGCCAATGAGCGCCCGCACGCCTACGATTTTTTCATGATCGCCTGCGGGCCGATCCTGTTGCGCGAACGCATGGCTCGCCCCGAGGCGGCGCTAGCGATCGCGACTGGCGACGTCGCGATGCGCGAATGGGCCTGGAAAAGCCTCGAAACCGCGGTCGTTACCCGCCCGGATGCCGCCGATTCAGACGAAATGGAACCATCCGCGCGCCGCAGGGGTTAAGAGCCGGGCCTGCGCTGGCCTCGATCCAGCGCGCCCAGCGGTTCCATTGGGTTGGCTTTGACCGTAGCTTTAGTGTAAAGCTTTAAGGCTATGGGCTGTTGAAAGCGACCCGCCGCTGCCTATCTCGTGGTGGTAAGCGCTTCAATTGGCTGACAAAAATGATTGAGAAGGGTGGAGCCGCCAAGAGTGATATACGTCACATTGAACGATCCGGAGCGCATCCAAGGTTTCAAATCGGGCTTCGGCCCACTCAGGTGACATCTGGCGTCTGGGTTTTCGCTGCGCTGATCCTGCGCAACCCATCTCAAGTCTGGCCGTTGGCCCCGACATGCAAAATTGGAATATCGCCGTGACCGCATTTAGTAAAACGCCGCTTCTCGACACGATCCGCACCCCGGCCGATCTGCGCCGGCTCAAGGTGGGACAGATCCGGCAAGTCGCCGATGAGCTGCGCCAGGAAACCATCGATGCCGTCTCGGTGACGGGCGGACATTTCGGCGCCGGCCTCGGCGTCGTCGAATTGACGACCGCCCTGCACTACATTTTCGACACCCCGCGCGATCGTCTGGTCTGGGACGTCGGCCACCAGGCCTATCCGCACAAGATCCTGACCGGCCGCCGCGACCGCATTCGTACCCTGCGCACCGGCGGCGGGCTGTCGGGGTTCACCAAACGAACCGAAAGCGATTACGACCCGTTCGGCGCCGCCCACTCCTCGACCTCGATCTCCGCGGCGCTCGGCATGGCGGTGGCGCGCGACCTCTCCGGCGACAAGAATAATGTCATCGCCGTGATCGGCGACGGCGCGATGTCCGCGGGCATGGCCTACGAGGCCATGAACAACGCCGGCGCGATGAACTCCCGGCTGATCGTCATCCTCAACGACAACGACATGTCGATTGCGCCACCGGTCGGCGCGATGTCGGCCTATCTGTCGCGGCTGTATTCAGGGAAGACCTATCGCTCGCTGCGCGAGGCCGCCAAGCAGCTCGGCAAGCATCTTCCGAAGGTGATCGCGGATCGCGCCAACCGGGCCGAGGAGTATTCTCGCGGCTTCATGGTCGGCGGCGGCACGCTGTTCGAGGAGCTTGGTTTCTATTATGTCGGTCCGATCGACGGCCACAATCTCGACCACCTGCTGCCGGTGCTGAGAAACGTCCGCGACATGCAGGACGGCCCGATCCTGGTCCATGTCGTGACGCAAAAGGGCAAAGGCTACGGCCCGGCGGAAGCATCCGCCGACAAGTTTCACGCAGTGGTCAAATTCGACGTCGCCACGGGCGCGCAGGCAAAGGCCAAGCCGAACGCCCCTGCCTATCAGAACGTATTCGGCCAGAGCCTCGTCAAGGAAGCGGAGAAGGACGACAAGATCATCGGAATCACCGCGGCGATGCCGTCCGGAACCGGGATCGACATTTTCGCCAAGGCTTTCCCGAAGCGCACCTTCGATGTCGGCATCGCCGAGCAGCATGCGGTGACATTTGCTGCCGGTCTTGCGACCGAGGGCTACAAGCCGTTCTGCGCGATCTATTCGACCTTCTTGCAGCGGGGCTATGACCAGGTCGTCCACGACGTAGCGATCCAGAGCCTGCCGGTGCGCTTTGCGATCGATCGTGCCGGACTTGTCGGCGCAGATGGTGCGACCCACGCCGGCTCGTTCGACAACGCCTATCTCGGCTGCCTGCCGAATTTCGTCATCATGGCCGCCTCCGATGAATCCGAACTGGTGCACATGGTCGCGACCCAGGTCGCGATCAATAATCGTCCGAGCGCGGTACGCTATCCGCGCGGCGAAGGCCGCGGCGTCGAGATGCCCGAAGCCGGCGTGGCCCTCGAGATCGGAAAAGGCCGCATCGTTCGCGAAGGCACCAAGATCGCGCTGCTGTCGTTCGGCACCCGCCTCGGCGAATGCGAGAAGGCCGCGGACGAGCTGGCCGCGCATGGACTGTCCACCACCATCGCCGACGCCCGCTTCATGAAGCCGCTCGACGTCGAGATGGTGCTGAAACTCGCGCGCGACCACGAGATCCTGCTCACCATCGAGGAAGGCGCGATCGGCGGGTTCGGCTCCCATGTCATGCAGACGCTGGCGGAGCACGGCATGCTCGATGGCGGCCTGCGGATGCGCGCGATGGTGCTGCCCGACGTGTTCTTCGATCACGACTCGCCGAACGCGATGTACGCCCGCGCCGGTCTCGACGCCAAAGGCATTGTCGCCAAGGTGTTCGAAACGCTCGGCAAGGATTTCAAGGCCGAAGCGGTGAAGCTGGCCTGACGCGCAGCTCCAGCGCCGCCCGAGCATTTGCCGGAACCGGCGCTGCCTGCAGCTCCAGGGATCGGCACTTTCCTTCTTGTCGGTCACCCCTGAGGCGCTCGCCATGCTCAGGCCTTGCTTTCGCAAGACCCTCGAACGTGCGCAGAAGCCGCGCAAGCCAAGATGAAGGTTTACCTGGCTGGACCCGACGTTTTCCTGCCCGACGCCGTTGATATCGGGCGACGCAAGGCCGACCTGTGTACGCGTCATGGGCTGATCGGACTGTACCCGCTGGACAATTCGGTCGACGTCGCGGCCAAAGCCGCCTCGCTGAAGATATTTCGCGGCAATGAGGCCATGATGAACGAGGCCGACGCCATTATCGCAAATCTCACGCCGTTTCGCGGACCGGGCGCGGATGCCGGGACGGTCTACGAACTCGGCTATATGGCGGGACGCGGCAAGCTCTGCCTGGGCTATTCCAACGATCCTTCGACGTATGCCGAGCGCGTGCGCAAATTCACCGACGTAAGTTCGGGCGACAGGCGCCTGGTCGATGCGCAGGGACTGACCGTTGAGGATTTCGGCTTGAGCGATAACCTCATGATGGTTCATGCGCTCGATCTGCACGGCTGCGCGCTGGTGACGCCGCCGCAGATGCCGGCCGACATCTGGCACGATCTGGGCGCGTTCGAGACCTGCGTGCGGATGGTGGCGGAGCGACACGCCGCTGCACGCACGCGTGCGTTGAGTTGAACCTGGCGAAGGACGAGCATGCCCCCTCCCCGCAAGCGCGCGGATATGTTGCTGGTCGAGCGCGGCCTGTTCGAGAGCCGTGCGCGTGCGCAGGCCGCGATTGAAGCTGGCCTCGTCACGGCCAATGACAAGCAGGTCATGAAGCCGTCCGAGAGCGTTCCCACCGATGCCGTATTGCAGGCGCAGCCGGCGCATCCCTTCGTTTCGCGCGGCGGCGTCAAACTGGCGGGCGCGCTGGAGCAATATCCGATCGACATCGAGGGCCACGTCTGTCTCGACGTCGGCGCATCGACCGGAGGGTTCACCGAGGTATTGCTCGCCAACGGCGCCAGCCTGGTGTTCGCGGTCGACGTCGGGCGCGAGCAATTGCATCCATCGCTGCGCAGCCATCCCAACGTGGTTTCCATGGAGGAGACCGATATCCGCAATTTTGAAGGCAAGCGTTTGCCGGCGCGGCCGGACGTCGTCGTCATCGACGTCAGTTTCATTTCGCTGAAGGCCGTCCTGCCAGTGGCCCTATCGCTGGCCGCCGCGCCGATGCACCTGCTGGCATTGATAAAACCGCAGTTCGAGGCGCCCCGAAAACATTCCAAGCGCGGCATCATCCGCAATGCGATGGTGCACCAGGAAATCTGCGACGAAATCGCGGCGTACGTCGCTTCGCTCGGCTGCACCGGGATCCAGGTGTTTCCGTCATCGATCAAGGGCGGCGACGGCAATACTGAATTCTTCATCGGCGCGCGCCGTGGTTGAACACCTCATCATCGATCACGTCGGGCATCGCGGCGACGGCGTAGCCTTCGCCGACGGGCAGACGGTGTACGTGCCATATGCGCTCGCGGGCGAGACCGTCGAGGTTGACGCCGTACCTGATCATCCCGACCGCCGGCGCCTGCTGCAGGTCGAGCGTGCAAGCCCGCAGCGGGTCACGCCATTTTGCCGGCATTTTGCAGTCTGCGGGGGATGCGCGATCCAGCACTGGGAGGCCGAACGCTACCGCGCCTGGAAGCGCGATATCGTGGTCGAGACGCTGGCGCAGGCGAAGCTTGATTGCGAAGTGGCGCCGCTGATCGATGCCCATGGCCTCGGGCGCCGGCGGATTACGCTCCACGCCCGGATCGGCACCCATGACGTGCTCAAGGTGGGGTTTGCCGCCGCCAACTCGCACGACATTATTCCCGTCGATCGCTGCCCCATTCTCGCCCCCGGCATGAGCGGTGCGCTCGACGCGGGCTGGGCGATCGCCGAGCCGCTGATCTCAATCGGAAAGCCGCTCGATATCCAGATCACCGCCACCGAGACCGGTCTGGACGTCGACGTGCGCGGCTCGGGGCCGCTGCCGGCAGCCACCATCGCGATGCTGTCGCGCGTGGCCGAGCAACATCGCCTGGCGCGGCTGACGCGCCATGGCGAACTGGTGCTGATGCGCACGCCGCCGACGATCGCGATCGGCGCCGCACAACTAACCCTGCCGCCGGGTTCGTTCCTGCAGGCCACAGCCGCCGGCGAGGCAACGCTGGCGGCGCTGGTATCGCGACATTGCCAGCGCGCCAGGCACATCGCGGATCTGTTTTGCGGGGTCGGACCGTTCGCGTTGCGGCTTGCGGCCAAATCGCGGATTTCGGCATTCGACAACGATGCCGGCGCGGTAATCGCGCTGCAGAAGGCGGCGACCTCCACTTCCGGACTGAAACCGATCAAGGCCGAGGCGCGCGATCTGTTCCGGCGTCCGCTGATGCCGCAGGAGCTGCGCGACTACGACGCAGTCGTGTTTGATCCGCCGCGGCAGGGCGCGCAGGCGCAAGCACGGCAGCTTGCGGCGAGCAAGATTCCAGTGTTGGTTGCGGTGTCATGCAATGTCGCGACGTTTGCGCGTGACGCCCGGATTCTGGTCGATGGCGGCTACACCCTCGAGGGCGTGACGCCGGTCGACCAGTTCCGCCACACCCCGCACGTCGAGCTGGTGGCGCGGTTCATACTGACATTGAACTAAAGCGTTGAACTGAAGCGTTGAACCTCTCGTGCGGCCGGGTGACATATCCCAAGCGAAGGACTCAACCGAGGCGACCTGTCGCTGCTTGATTTTCGCGACCGCCGGCCCATGATCCGCACCATGCGATCAAGCCACCTCAAATCCGGCATTCAAGGGAGGCCATCATGGACGACGTCAATCCCGACAAACTGAATTCTTTTATAGGAAGGATGCTGGGAGATGTAGGTGCGGCGATGAACGCCTCACTGATGCTGATCGGCGACAAGCTCGGCCTCTACAAGACGCTGGCCGAGAAAGGCCCGATGAAATCGTCGGAACTTGCACAGGCCACCGGTACTAGCGAACGCTATGTCCGCGAATGGCTCGCGGCGCAGGCCGCATCCGGCTATGTCGAATATGACGCCGCTTCCGGTAAATTCTCGATGCAGCCCGAACAGGCCCTGGCGCTGGCCGACGAGGACAGTCCGGTTTTCATGGGCGCCGTCGGCAACCTGGTCGCGGCGACGTTCCTCGACGAACCGAAGATCTCCGAAGCGTTCAAAACCGGCAAGGGTGTCGGCTGGAACCGGCGCAGCGAATGCCTGTTCTGCGGCACCGCGCGCTTCTTTCGCACCGGTTACAAGCACCATCTGGTGCAGGAGTGGCTGCCCGCGCTTGATGGCGTTGTCGAGAAACTAAAGCGCGGCGCCAAGGTCGCCGACGTCGGCTGCGGACACGGCGTGTCGACGCGGCTGATGGCGGAGGCCTTTCCGAACTCGCGCTTCTTCGGATACGACTATCATCCGGGCTCGATCGAGGCCGCGCGCCAGGCGGCAGAGGATGCCGGACTTGGCGATCGCCTGCGCTTCGACGTCCATTCCGCCAAAACCTATCCGGCGGAGGGCTACGACCTCGTTTGCTTCTTCGACTGCCTGCACGACATGGGCGATCCGGTCGGCTCGATGAAACATGTGCGCGAGACCATGGCGGCCGACGGCACCTGCATGCTGGTCGAGCCTTTTGCCAACGACCGCCTGGAGGACAATCTCAATCCGGTCGGGCGCATCTACTACGCCGCGTCGACCGTGATCTGCACGCCCGCTTCGCTCGATCAGGAGGTCGGCATGGCGCTCGGCGCGCAGGCCGGCGAAGCTCGGCTGCGCGATGTCGCCAACAAAGGCGGCCTGACGCGTTTCCGTCGCGCCACCGAAACGCCGTTCAACCTGATCCTGGAGGCGCGGGTATAAGGCGGTTGGACCGCTTTCACCGTCCCCACCTGTCCTGCCAGATTTTCTCGCCGATCAGGCAGGGAACGCGCGGCTCCTTCTCGGCGGCCGGGACAATCCGGCGCTCCGGGGTCCGCCCGGCGACTTCGAGCAAAAGCTTGGTACGGATCGCCTCCTTGAACTTGTCGCGATCCTTGATCGACACCACGAAGGAACCGGGGCCGCCGATGACGCAGTCTTCGTAGTAGAAATCGAGGTTATCGATGTCCATCGTCGAATAGGATGGCTCCTTCACCATGATCGGCAGGCCGTTGATGGTGATGCCCTTCTCCAGCGCCACGTCGCGTGCCCCGGTGACCGGCGAGCCATTGTTATTGGGGCCGTCGCCGGAAATATCGATGACGCGCCGTAGGCCCCGATACGGGTTCTCGTCAAATAGCGGCATGGCGAAATGGATCGCGCCGGAGATCGAAGTGCGCGAGGCGCGGCGGATCGGGGTCTTCATGATCTCGTTGGCGATGGCATCCGCGGTTTCCGGACCGTCGATCACCCGCCAGGGAATGATGACCTTCTGATCGTTCGATGCCGCCCATTCGAAATAGGTCACGGCAATCTTGCCGTTCGGGCCGGTCTTCAACGCCTGCAGAAATTCCTTGGAGATGATGGCCTGCGCGTAACCCTCGCGCTGTATCGCGAGTTCATCCAAATCCATCGAGTAGGAGACATCGACGGCGAGAATCAGTTCGACATCGACGGAGGGCGCGGCTTCCTTCTCCGCCGACAGATTTCCGGGATTCGGCGCGGCGACACCCGCGACGTCGCCTCCAGCCATCGCTCCCGCGACAAGCACCGCCCCGATCGAGACACACCAGCGCATAGCGGCCCTCCCGTCGTATGACGCGATGGTGACACGCAAACAGGCCTTCGCAAAGCGGGAACATCGGTTGTCCCTACACATTCAGGTTAGCCGGCTGCCATAATTTCGCCGAGGCTTCCGCTTCGCGCGCCGCTGCTTTGTCAAGATGAACGCCGAGCCTACGGCCCTTTCCGGCAACGGCCTCTCATGCGATATAGCGCCTCCGTACGGTGCCGCTGCTGCAATGACGCCATCGCAAAACAGCCGGTTCCGCGGCAGGCCGGGCACGGTCCTGGAATTCCGCTGCTGATCAAGCAGCCGGAGTCGTATCCGAATATCCACTCACAATCGTCTGCCAGCGGGCCGCTATCTCTTCTGGTCCAACCGGAATGCTCCCCAGATCGATCCCGTCGCTACCGGTCCACCAGGTAGCTGAGAAGCGCCCACCCGCTGCCCGCAGTACCATTCCCGAAGCAACGCAGGCCGACGACGCGAGGAACCCCACCCCGGGGGCCACCAGCTCGGGCAACATTTCGGGTGCACGCCGCCTAAGGACGCGCGTGGCTGCCACAGGGGAAATTGCGTTGACCTTAATGTTGGTGTCCCGCAGTTCCGCAGCCACGCCGACCATCAGGCCTATCTGCGCCATTTTGCCAACGGTGTAGGCAGTAAGGCCGGGAGCACAATTGCCAACACTGAACGCACGGCCAGATGTCGTAAGAACGATTCGTCCGTAGTTCTGCCGGTGCATATGCGGAAGTGCAGCCTGGATGAGGTGAAAGGGAGCGTGCACACCGATGTTGATCATCCGATTCCAAAATTCCGGTTCAGTCTCTGCAAGCTGGGCAAAAACTACCAACCCCGCGTTGTGGATGAGCATGTCAAGACGACCAAATCGATCAATTGCGAACGCAACGACACGGTGACACGCTTCGGCGTCCTCCAGATTCTCACAACACGCGGCGGCAAGGCCACCGTCAGATCTTATCTCCGACGCAATACTGTCCGCCACCGCTGGATCAAACCCGCTTCCGTCCTGGGCAACACCGGCATCATGCACAACCACAGCCGCGCCGCGAGCCGCAAGAAGGCGAGCGTAAGCAGCACCAAGGCCGCGACCGCCGCCAGTGACAATCGCGACTTGACGGTCGAAGCGGATCATTGACAGCCTAGCGGAGGTGGTCATCAAGCGGCCCTCGACGGTTGAAGCAAATAGAGTCCACCGGACATCCTATTTCATCTTGAAAGTCTGCCTAAGCGACATGACGGTATATTTGAGTCCGCACCGCGAAACGGATAGCAGGAATAAGCCTTAATCCAATGACTACGCGCCCCTAGCCAATATCAATCTCGGCGCTAGCCATTACTGCAATTTTTCGCCGTGGATGCGCCAAATTCGACAAGGTTATGGTGTTGCACGACGATACTGGCCTTAGCGACAGCGTCCATCGTGGTGTGTGCGTCGGCGGCTAACACAATCTCAAATTCGCGACTAAAAGCTGCCCGGCAAGTCGCATCTACACAGAATTCCGTCTGTAGCCCGCAGATTACCAAACGCCCAACCGCCAAGCGCTCAAGTTCTGATTGCAAGTTAGTCTGATAAAATCCATCTGAAGCGGTCTTCTCGATGACCAGTTCGCCCGGCTCCGGGGCCACGCTCGTGTGAATGAGCCACCCAGGAGCGCCCTTCATCATAGGCGTATAAGTCGCGTGGCAGTGTTGCAAATAGATAACCGGGGTGTTGACGGCTCTAGCACGCTCCACCAAGGAACTGATCGCCGCGAGAACCTCCGCCTCACGATCAGCCCTCGAGATGAGTGCTGATTGAACGTCAATAACAAGGAGGGCAGTTTTCGGCATCCTTGTGAGGATAGCCTAGGCCGTTGGAGCTAGTCTAGTAACGGACCTCAGGTATCCTATCTGCGTACGGTACCGCCGTTGCAATGAAGCCATCGCAAAACAGCCGGTTCCAAGGCAGGCCGGGAGATTGTATTCTGGTGCAGGCCATCGCGCCGCCGTCAGGAGGTGCTTCCGCAAATGATCGACGCCGTTACCAAGCCGAAAACCAAGGTCAAGACCAAGACCGAACGGCCGCGCCTGCACAAGGTCATCCTCGTCAACGACGACTTCACGCCGCGCGAATTTGTCGTCACGGTCCTGAAGGCCGAATTCCGCATGAGCGAGGACCACGCCCACAAGGTCATGATAACCGCGCACCGGCTCGGCGTATGCGTGGTCGCCGTCTTCACCAAGGACGTTGCCGAGACCAAGGCGACGCGCGCCACCGACGCCGGCCGCGCCAAGGGCTACCCGCTGCTGTTCACCACCGAGCCGGAGGAATAGCGCGACGAGTTGAGCGGCGGTCAGCGGTCAGCCCACAGGCGTTTCGTCCAGCAAGCCGTAGACACGTTCGGCCCTTGAAAAGCCTGCGATCGGAAACTCGCCAAGCTCGCTCCAGCCGCCGGCGCAAATCCCGGCGAATCCGGCAGACGCCACGATCGTGCGGTTGAGGCGGCCGGCGATTTTTTCCAGCCGCGCCGCGAGGTTGACGGCGGGGCCGATGCAGGTGAAGTCGAGCCGGTTGCCGCCGCCGATATTGCCGTACAGGATTCGTCCGACATGCAACGCGACCCCGAAGCGGAAACGCTCCACGGTTTCTCCAATCGGGTAATGCATCGCCTCGACGCTGGCGCGGGATTCACGCGCGGCTTCCAGCACGCGCGCACAGACCTGCTGGATATCGCCGACATATTCATCGATCGGAAATACCGCGAGCAGCCCGTCGCCCATGAACTTCAGCACTTCCCCGCCATGGGTCCTGATCGCGGACACCTGGCAGTCAAAGTAGTTGTTGAGAATATCGACCACGGTTTCGGCCGGCAGCCGGTCCGACAGCGCGGTAAAGCCGCGCAGATCCGACAGCCAGATCGCGGCATGCATCGAGTCGGCATGGCCGCGGCGAATCTGGCCGCCAAGAATGCGCGCGCCGGCGCGGTTGCCGACATAGGTGTCGAGCAGGATCGACGCGGTGCGGCGCAAGTCGACGATCTCGATGACCCGCGCCAGCGGCGCCACCAACGATCGCAGGCCGTTCAGCTGTTGATCACTGAATCCGCCCGGTTGCCTGGTGGTCCAGCTCGAAGCATGAAACGAGCCGTTGATAAACAGCAGCGGCAAGGCAATATAATCGGTGACGCCTTCCGCCCGCATGTCGTCGAAAAATGGAAAACGCTTGCTCGCGGGATCGTCGAGACGATACCGGACCTGCTGTCCCTTGTCGTACAGGATCGCCAGCGGACTGTTTCTGAATTCCGGCGAATCCTGAATATCGAAATCCGCGCTGTTGACGACGACGTCGGCTCCGGGCCGCCAGACGAAACTGTGGCCGAAAATATCGGGATGCAGCGTGCGGACGAAGATGCCGACACGCCACAGCGGCAAGCCCGCCTGCACCAGGCGTTCGCAAGTTTCCGCCATCATCCGGGGCGGGCTCGATGCGGACCTCGCCCCGTCGATCAGCCAGTCGGTGATTTTCTGCAAATCCGGTGCGTTCATGAGGGGCGCATTTGCGGCGCAAGTTGGGGAAACGTCAAGGCGGTGGAATAAGCTTTGCTATTCCGTCCTACCGGCTACGGGCTGCTCCGGCGACGGATAGCAGAACGAAAACCGATAAGAGCAGCGAGGAGCACAAGTCGTGTCATGCGCCGAGTTCTGTCAGCATTTGTGCCACGATCGGTTGCAATTGGGGCAGGTGAACCGTCGCGATTTGCCAAAGCTGCTTGTCGTCGAGGCGCTGATATTCATGCCGCAAGATGTTGCCGATTCCGACAATGGAGGTCCACGGCGCATTGGGATATTTGGCGAGGTAATCCGGAGGCAACGCTTTCGCGGCTTCCGAAACGATCTGCACGGCGCGTTCCACCGCGCGGCGATGCAAGTAGCTATCTTGGTACTGCACGAACGAAAGGCCCCGAACGATCATAGCGACGCCCTCGATCCCATCGCGAATGTGAAGCAGACGGGCGCGGGGCTCTTGCTGGTAACCATCAAAAAATTCGCACAGCCTCCCGTTCGACATCACTCAGGATGTAAGGGGACAAGCCTGTGCGAGTCGAATAACCGACCTCGACGGCGTCACCAAACGCCTTTTGGATGGTTTCATACGCGTCCATGAACGGCAGAAATCCAAAGTCGCGGTTGGGAGCCGGGTCGACAAAGACATCCATGTCGGAACCGGATTTGGCTTCATCGCGGGCATGCGATCCGAACAGGTAAAGCGCCGCCACCCCGAAACCCCGCAGGGCGGGTTCAGTTTCCTTCAATTTTGCAATGACTTCATCGCGGCGCATGTCCTGAATATATGCCAAGGGACATGAATTTTCCAAGCCGTCGCATTCGTCATTTCCAGGTAAAATCAATGCCCCAGCCGACGAATCTTCGTCGGCTTGAAGGCGCACCGCGCCCGTTGTCATTGCTCCTGTCAAATTTCGCGGCGGTGGCGCCG
>Ga0207657_10002699_pt1 | contig 19136 bp, 10 predicted proteins | sample KBSC33metaG_FD_184316 | JGI IMG/M metagenome (GOLD analysis project Ga0207657, IMG submission 184316) | Corn rhizosphere microbial communities from Kellogg Biological Station, Michigan, USA - KBS C3-3 metaG (SPAdes) (version 2) | ecosystem: Host-associated > Plants > Roots > Rhizosphere > Soil ... | reverse complement strand
CAGCTCGCGTCCGCAATGGAATTTCGAACTCAAGACCCTGCCGCGCCCGACCGGCCCGGCCACCCGCGTGATCTATACCGAATACGATCTGCCGCGCGAGACGATCTCGCCGCATGACGTGATCGTCGATGCCAGTGGCATGGTCTGGTATTCCAGCTTCGGCGAGCAGAACCTCGGCCGGCTCGACCCCAGCACCGGCAAGGTCACCGAGTTTCCGATTCCAGAACACAAGCCGGGCTTCCCGACCGGCCTGCTTGGCCTGCGCAGCGATCCCCAGGGCAATCTGTGGCTCGGCAACATGTATCAGGCCACGATCGCCAGGTTCGACCGCAGCACCGAGACCTTCAAGTTCTGGCCGCTGCAAGGCGACGAGAACATCGACGCCGCGCAGATCAACATGGCCAGTCCGCAAAGCTCCGGTGTCGACGGCAAGGTCTGGGCGCAGAACAATGGCTTTGCCGGCGTTCATCGGCTCGACATCGCGACCGGCAAAATCGAAACCTGGGAGCCGTTCAAGGGCGTGCCGGGCCCGCATAATATTTACGACGTGATTCCGGACTCCCGAAACAACGTCTTTTTCACCGACTTCCGCCAGCGCCATATCGGGCGGATCGACGCCAAAAGCGGTGAGGTCAAGCTCTACGAGATTCCGACGCCGGCCTCGGCGCCGCGCCGCGGCACCATGGATGCGCAGGACCGGCTGTGGTTCGGCGAATATCGCGGCGACCGCATCGGCATGCTCGACACAAGGACCGGGCAGTTCAGGGAATGGCAGGTCACGCCGCGATGGTCGGCGCCCTACGACGTCGTCACCGACAAGAACGAAGAGGCCTGGACCGGCTCGATGCTGAGCGATCAGGTCACGCGGCTCAACACCAAAACCGGCGAGGCGATCAATTATCTGCTGCCGCGCACCACCAATATAAGGCGGGTGTTCGTCGACAATTCCACGACGCCGGTCACCTTCTGGGCCGGCAGCAACCACGGCGCGTCGATCGTCAAGGTCGAGCCGCTGGAATAATGCGACGGCGAGCCGGCCTGAAGGTCTGCGGTTCAGGCCAGAGCTTCACGAAGGCCGCGCAAATAGCCGGCAGAAAAGGCTGCGGCGCCGGGGCCGTCGGGCCAATAGTCGAACGGCTCGACGGCGACGGTGCCGTCGTAGCCATGTCGCTTCAAGGCGGCCAGGATCGGTGCGAATTGCAGGTCGCCCTGACCCGGGCCGCGCCGGTTTGGATCGTTGACCTGGACATGCGCGATCAGGCCGGTCGGCAGCCAGCGCTCGATCAGCGAGGCAATCGAGTCGGTTTCGGTCAGGCCGGCGGCGCTGCAATCGATCATGGTTCGCAGGTTGGGATGATCGATCGAACGCACCAGTTCGGCCGCCTCGGCGATGGTATTCACCAGTTCCGTTTCCCGCCGCGACAACGGCTCGATGCAATAGATGACGCCGACGCGGGCCGCGGCCAGCGCGACCTGCGCCAGGCCATCCTGCAGCCGCGCCAGTGCAATCGCATGGGTTTCTCCCGGCGCGATCTGCCGCTGCTTGGGCGAGCCATGCACCAGAACGGCGCCGCCGAGTTCCGCGCAAAGGCCGATGAGGTGGGTCATCACCGCCAGCGTGCGGGTGCGCACCGCAGCGTCCGGGTCGGTCAGCGACAGGCCTTCCGGCTTGACCAGGAGCCAATGCAGCCCGGTGACAACGAGGCCGGAGGCTTCGACGGTTGCACGAATTTTCGCCGCATCCGCCGCGGAGATTTTCTCCGGCGACGTGCTCAGCGTAAACGGAGCGATTTCGAGGCCATCATAGCCAAGGGCGGCGGCGTACTCGCATTGCCGCTCCAGCGCCATGCCGCCGAGAACCTCGTTGCACAAGGCGATCCGCATTTTGAAAACTCCGGTCGTTCAGGCTTGCCGGGAGACAAGGCGCTGGATCTGCTTGCTGACGGTCCCAGTGATCGTGGAGAGCAGCGACTTGAACGCGGGAATATAGAGCAAAAGAATCAGGATCGTCACGGTGGCAAAGCCGATGCTGATCGGCCGGGTAAAAAATGGCTCGATGCTGCCGTCCGACAACACGAGGCCCCGGCGCAGGCTTTTATCCAGCAGGCCGCCGAGAACCAGGCCAAGCACGAACGGCGCCATCTGATATCCGCGCCGGCGCAGGAAGAACGCGCCGATTCCGATCGCCAGCATGCAGTAGATGTCGAACAGCCGGGAGGCGCTGGCGAAGGCGCCGACGGTGCAGAGCAGGAAAATAATGGGCATCAGCACGGTGCGCTTGATCTTGAGCACCAGCAACAGCGGCTTGATCAGAAACAGTCCAAACACCAGGATGCTGACGGTTGCCAGCGACGTCATCGCCACCACGTCGTAAATGAATTGCGGATGTTCGATCATCAGCATCGGCCCGGGCTGAATGCCGTGGATGATCATGGCGGCCATCAAGACCGCCGATGGCGCCGATCCGGGAATGCCGAGCGCGAGCGCCGGAATAATGTGGCCGGGAATGGAGGACATGTCGCCGGTTTCGGCAGACATCAGGCCGTCGATCGATCCTTTGCCGAACTGCTCGCGCTCCTTGCTGACCGCCTTGGCGGCGGCATAGGACATCCAGGCGCCGGCATCCTCGCCAACACCCGGCATCAGCCCGGTCAGAACGCCGATGGCGCCTGAGCGCAGCACGGTACGCCAATATTGAAAAACCTCGCGAAATCGCGGCAGCACGGAGTCGCGCATCTCGACCATTTTCCGTTCGACGGGATCGGCGAGCGTGGTCAGGACTTCGGCAAAACCAAAGGCGCCGACCAGCGCTGGAATCAGCGAAATGCCACCGGAGAGCTGGCTCCATCCGAATGTAAATCGGTCGTGGGCATAGAGGCCCTCCTGGCCGATTTGCGCCACGAAAAGGCCGAGCGTACCCATTAGCCATCCCTTCAGCGGATCGTTGCCGACAATGCTGCCGGACATCGCAACCCCCAGCAAAGCCAGCCAAAAGAATTCGTATGCGCCGAACGAGAGCGAGACCTCGGCGAGCAGCGGCGTAAACGCGGCCAGACACAGCACACCAAACAGCGTGCCGCTGAAGGCGCCCGATGTCGCAATGCCGATGGCGCGGCCGGCCTCGCCGCGCAAGGCGAGCGCATGGCCGTCCGCGCACGAGGCTGCATTGGCTGCGGTGCCGGGGATGTTGAGCAGGATCGCGGTGCGCGATCCCCCATAAAGCGTTCCGACATAAGAGCAGATCAGGATCAGGATGGCATCGTTGGGCGCCATCTTGATGGTGAGCGTCGTCAGCAGCGCGATGCAGAGCGTGGCCGATAATCCGGGCAGGCAGCCGACGATAATGCCGAGCAGCGCACCCCCGAGCCCATAGGCGAGGGAATAGACATTGAGAATGCTCAGATAGGCTTGACCGAGTTCGGATAGCCCCGTCAGCATGACAAGTTCCGGTGCGTTAGGGCAGGCGAACCAGGAAGATTTCCTGGAACACGATGGTGATGATGATGCCGGCGCCGAGACCGATCGCGACGGCGGTGACGACCATGCGCGCGCTCAGTTTCTGGCCGCTTGATTTGCGCTGCTGATATTGCAGCGAGAGAATCGCCGTCGACACAAAGATGGCGGCGGCAAGCCAGAACGGCAGGCCGTGTCCGACCAGCACTACGCCAAAGGTGAGGCACAGTCCGAGCACCAGCAAAAGGCGTTTTCGTTCGGCGCGGTCGGCCGGTGCGCCGTTGGCGGTGGATGCCAGCAAATGTCGACGCCAACTGCGCGCCGCCAGCAATGCCCCGAGGATCGTCATGGCGATACCGAGCAATCCCGGAAGCAATCCGGGGATGGTGTAGGGGTTGATGCCCTGCTTTTCGAGTCGGTCCATGGTCACTGACCCGATCAGGATCGCAATTCCCAATCCCATCCAGCCGATGGCGGACAGGAAATCGCTGCGCAAGCTGGCCGGGTCTTCGGATTCGCGAGCCGCGGTTGACGCGGCCGGCATGGCCGGTTCAGGCGAAGACATAAGATATCATCCAACAGAGGTCTGATCGGTGATGCCGCCCGGCTAGCACGTCATATTTCGGAAGGCGCGTCAGGGTTTCGGAATGCCAACGGTATCCGGGGAAACCTTGGCCTTGCCGGTATCGAACAACAACCAGGCGTTGGCCTGCACCGCAGGAAATACCGCCTTTTGCGCGGCCTCTCCGGACGACGGCGCAAACAATGCGCCGCGCGAGGTCGCGTATTTCTGCACGGCTTCGCTGTTGGAGATGCTGTCCTTCCAGATTTTCTCGACCGTGGCGATGACGTCGTCCGGCACTCCCTTGGGAATAAAGATACCAAAATAGTTGGTCGGCGCCGAGAAGCCGGGAAGCGTCTGCGATAGCGGCGGGATGCTGCCGTAGCCCTCCAGTTCCAGCGCCTTGTCGCTGACGGTTGCGAGCGGGCGAAGCCGCTTGCCGCGGATCATGTCGGCCTGCTCGACGGCCAGCTGCGTGGTGACCTCGGCCTCTCCGGAAACGGTCGCAACCACGGCCGGGTTGCCGCCATCATAGGTGACGTGGCGGTATTTCACGCCGGTGACCTTCGCGATCAATTCCATCGCGTTGTGACCGGCCGAGGTAACGCCGGCGGTCGCAACTGAAATCTTGCCGGGTTGCGCCTTCATGGCATCCAGCAATTCCTTGGCGCTTTGATAGGGCGCCTTGGCATTGACGCCGATCACCTGCACATTGGCGACACTCAGGAACAGATGCCAGTCCTTGATGGAGGTATCGAGCGAGCCCAGCGTCTGGTACGCGCCGAGATCCTGCGCCGCGCCGGCGGTCCAGGTGTAGCCGTCCTTGGCGGCTTCCAGCGCGCTTCGTGTCCCGATGGAGCCGGAAGCGCCGGGCTGGTTGATAATCACGATGGTCTGGCCGAGCGATTTCTCCATCTCGCCGGCGACCAGCCGGGTGATCTGATCGGTCGAGCCGCCCGCGGCCCAGGGCACGATCAGGTTGATCGGTCGAACCGGTTTCCAATCCGCGGCCTGTGCCGGCAAAGCTAAAAAGCCGCAGCCTATGCCGGCGAGAAGAACCGCAACCCGAATGCCCTGATATCTCACGCGTCACCCCGTTATTTTGGTTTGTTTCATCAGACTGTATTAGCAACCGCCAGCCCGCGCAAATGAAGGACGGAGGGTCCGGCGGCGAATCTGGTGCCGGGAAGGCCTACTTCGACGTCTTCAACAGGTAGGCGATGAGGTCGCCGCGGTCACCGGCACCAGGGCTTGCGGATCGGCGACGAACTTGTCGAGCGTCTCAGGCTCCAGACAATTCCGCTGCGCTTGATCGCCGGCGAGTAGTGGAAATCTCCAAGCTCGCCGGCCTTGCGCGAGAAAATGCCGTGCAGGCTCGGCCTGACATTGTTGGCGCCGGCTTCAAGCTTGTGGCAGGGAGCGCAGTCGTGGAAGCGCGCTTCACCGCGCGCGGCATCTCCGTCGGCGGTTTGAGCACCCCGATGGCGGTCGCAGCGCATTTTCAGGCGATTTTTGCTCGCGATGCAACAACATCGTCGCTCACATCCGACACGGCGTCGCCATGCGTGAAATTGCGGAAACTGCCGATGGTGGCCGGGCGACCAAGCAGATAGCCCTGCACCTCATTGCAAAGCTCGTCCTGCAGGAACTTAAGTTCGGCGTCGGTCTCGACACCTTCCGCCAGCACCGGCAAGCCAAGGCCGCGTCCAAGGCCCAGGACTGCACGGACGATGGTTGCGGCCTGATCGTTGGAATTGACCGATTTGATGAATGAGCCGTCGATCTTGATCTTGTCGAACGGAAACGCGCGGAGGTTTGACAGCGACGAATAGCCGGTGCCGAAATCGTCCATCGCGATGCCAATGCCCAGCGCCTTGATTTGCCGCAAAGTGGCCAGCGCGCGGTTGAAGTCGCGAACCAGCGCGGTCTCGGTGATCTCAATCTCCAGACGACGGGGTGGCAGGCCGGTCTCCAGCAGGATCTGGTGCAATTCCTTCACAAAGTCGGCATTGTAAAGTTGCACGGCCGAGACGTTGACAGCGATGGTCAGCGCGCGCGTCCATGTTGCGGCCTCGCGGCAGGCCGTCTTCAGCACCCAGTCTCCGATCTCCAGGATCGCACCGGTCTCCTCGGCAATCGGGATGAAGATGGTCGGCGAAATCTCACCGCGCGTCGGGTGCTTCCAGCGCAGCAAAGCCTCGAAGCCAACGATGGTTTGGCTGTGAATTTCCTTTTGCGGTTGATACACCAGCCGCATCTCGTCGCGCGCGATCGCGAGCCGCAGATCGTGTTCCAGCATCCGGCGCTCGCGGACCTCAGCGCCCATCTTCGCTTCGAAGAATCGATAGGTATTGCGGCCTTCGGTTTTGGCCCGGTAGAGAGCGGTGTCGGCGTGTGTCAGAAGCGACTGACGATCCGCCGCATCGTCGGGATAAAGTGCGATGCCGATGCTCGTCGAGATGCTGTTGGTTTCCGGCGTATCGCTTGTGGAGCGCAGCACTTCCAGGATGCTCTCGGCAAGCCGGCTTGCCGCGGCGGGATTTGTAACTCCCGGTAACAGAACTGCGAACTCGTCGCCTCCCAGACGAGCCATCATCTGACGCTCGCCGAGTGCTGCGGTGACGCGCGAAGCTACAGCCTGAAGCACTTGGTCCCCCGCGGCGTGGCCGAACAGGTCGTTGACTTCCTTGAACCGGTCGAGGTCGAGGCAGAGCACCGCGAGGCTTTCGCCCTTGGTCAAGGCGGCGATTTCCTGGTCGATCCGCTCGTTGAAGTGGCTGCGATTGGGCAGCGACGTCAGTGCATCGTGATGTGCGAGATAGTGGATATGCTGCTCGGCCTCCTTGCGCGCCTGCAAATCGCGAACGGCGACGACGTGATGCGGCCGCCCGGCAAAAACGATCGGCCGCAGAATGAGTTCGACGGGGATCAACGAGCCATCGAGGTGCCGCAAACCGGTTTCAACCGGAAGGCTGGAGCCGGACAGCAACCTGGCGCGCGCGACGTTGTCGGGAAAGCGGCTTTCGAGCCTTGTACCAACCAGATTGGAAACGGATACACCGGTCAGGGCAGCGAAGCTCGTGTTGACGGAGACGATCGCTTCGCCATCACAAACCAGAAGCCCCTCCACTGATGCGTTGGCGAGGTCGCGCATCCGGTCGACTTCAAGTTCGGAACGGCGCCGGTCGCGGATATCAAGCACGACGCCCGCGAAGGCTAGCCCGATAATTGCGAAGCTCACGAGCGCCACGCCGACCGCCAGCCATCCGGCCGGCAGCGCCGATTGCGAAACCTCGATGGTTGGATCGGGGATTATCGACACCGCGCCCATCGCCGTGAAGTGATGGCTGCAGATCGCCAGCGTCAACAGAACCGCGCCGCCGATCTTCCATCGCTCTTCCTTGCCATGAAGACCGACGGGAAGCGCGACCGCACCGATCGCCGCACCCAGCACAATCGATGTGATCACGAGCGCGGAGTCCCAAAGGACGATGCCCTGGATTTCGAAGGCCGCCATACCGGTGTAGTGCATCGCGGCGATACCGCCGGCAACAATGGCGCCGCCAACCCATGGTCCGTGACGCCAGTTCGGAGCCAGCGATACCGCGAGCCCTGCGCCAGTAAGCAGAACGGCCGCGACCAGAGACAGGATGGTTAAGACAACGTTATAGCCGCTCGGTATGCCCGGTGTGAATGCAAGCATCGCGACGAAGTGCGTTGCCCAGATGCCGAAGCCGGTGGATACGGCCGATACGGCGAGCCACACGCCTCGCATGTGGCCGCTCGATTTGCGCGCGTGATGAAGCAGATTAATCGCTGCGAATGACGCCAGGACGCAGATGATGGCGGCGAGCGCTACGAGCTTCAAATCATGGGCGTTGGCGATGCAATTATAGATCTTCAACATATGACAGGATCCGAACGGCGGCGGTGCCGCGTTTGCTGGAATACCTGCCTACCGGCAAATGTGTAAGAAGCCGTAAAGCCCTCCGTCCAAAGACGGTGAATCCGTTGGGCAGGTGTGTCGCCGGATTGGCCGACGCACCTTTGTGCCGTCGGCTGTGAAGATGAAGTTCACGTCTGGCATCACCGCTAAGGGTAACGCCGTGAACAGATGCAACTAACAATTGCGCAGCGCTAGCCCCGTCGCCGCTTCAAGTTCGGCGATCGCCTGCGGCGCATTGACGACCTTGATGGTGGTCATGCCCATGTCGCGCGCCGGCTTCAGGTTGACGCCGAGATCGTCGAGATAGACGCAAGCCTTGGGATCGACGCCGAGCGCCTCCACCATCATCCGATAGATGCGGGGGTCGGGCTTCCTCAAGCCGATCTTTGCGGATTCGATGACGTGATCGAACAGCGCCATCACCTCCGCGATGTAGAGTGACCGACCCTCCACGCTTCCGATCGCGTTGGCGGGAAGGTTGTTGGTGATGCAGCCAGTCTTGAATTTGGCTCCGATTCGTTTCAGCGCCTCGACCATCTCGGGCCGCAGGTCGCCTGACAGCAGCGGCAAGACGTCCTTGCCTCTCACCTCTGCGCCCAGCGCCAGCGATTCCACGGCGAACAGTCGATCGAAGGTTTCAATATCCACTTCTGCGCGCTCGAATTTCGCCCAGGCGTTTTCCCAATGATTGCTGGCATTGGTGCGCCGGATGATATCGGCGGGTAGCCCGCGTTCGGTCTCGAAGCGTGCGAATGCCTCGAAGGGCGATGACGTGAGCACCCCGCCAAAATCCCAGATCACGGCCTCGATCATCAATTTCCCGCCCATGCGAACCCAATTCGGAACGGCTAACATGGTGTCCGGGCGAGGACCAGTCTGAACCTCCCTTGGCGGCCGACAGGTTGCAGGCTATTGCTGCGCCAATGAAAATTCTGGCTCCATTGATGGCGATCTCGGCGTTGCTGCTTTCCGCGCCCGCCGACGCCATCGTCGGCGGCGGGGTGCCGTCCACCGAGGGCATCGGCCGCTCCATCGTCACCATCGTCGGCTCGCGCGGTAATTTCTGCACCGGCGCTCTGGTCGCAACCAGACTGGTGTTGACGGCGGCGCATTGCGTTCAGCCCGGCGCGATCTACAAAATCGTCGAATATAGCGCCGACAAGCAGCCGCAGTTGCGGGACGTGAAAAACGTCAGCATTCATCCCGCCTTCAATATGCAGGCGATGACGGCCCATCGCGCCACCGCCGACGTGGCGCTGCTGCAGCTCGAAGCGCCGCCGAAGGGGAAAATCGCGGCGGTTCTTGGCGCGCCGCAGATACCGATTGTCGCCGGCAGCCGCTTCACCATCGCCGGCATCGGCGTGACCATCCGCGGCGAGGGCAGTAGCGGCGGCACCATTCGCGTCGCCGGCCTGATTGCCACCGGCCAGCCCGGGACATTGCAGATTCGCCTGGTCGATCCGGTCAGGCAGGGCACGCGCGGCGGGCTCGGCGCGTGTACCGGCGATTCCGGCGGCCCGGTGTTTGAGGACCGGCAGGGCGGCCCGGCCATCGTCGGCGTCGTCAGCTGGTCGACAGGGCCGAACGGCAGCACCGGCTGCGGCGGCCTGACCGGCGTGACGCCGCTGACGCTCTACCGCGACTGGATTGTGCAGACCGCGCGGCAATGGGGTTTTGTACTGTGAGTCGGCGGGTTGATCTGGCACATTGTGCCGCGCATGATGGACCTCGACAGACGCGCTCGTAACGCGTTGCCAATCGAAAAAAGAACCGGTCTCATGAACGTCATCGCAACAACCCGCACCGCTTCCGCCGCACAATCGACCGAGCATTTTGACGTCCTAGGGAGCTTTGGACGGGCGAGATTTCAGGGCGTAGCATCTTCGTACGTCGCCTCATCTATTCAGATCCGCTCCGTCAGCGATTCAATGCCACAGCCCTGAATGCGGCTACCAGCGGCCTCTCAAGCTTTCCTTCCATATTCCGAATGATTTCATAGGCCTGTTCCCGAGGCATGGTTGGCCTGTAGGATCGACGCTCGATCAATGCCGCAAAGATATCGGAAATAGTCAATATTCGAACGAGGTCGGATATGCTGGCGGCGCAAAGTGCGTCTGGGTATCCGCTTCCATCGAGATATTCGTGATGATGCCGGACTGCATCAAGGATTTCCGGGCAAATAGCCGGGTTTCCCTTCAGCACGTCATATCCGGCCACAGGATGAGTTTCGATCAGCGCACGTTCCCCGGCGTCGAGACGCCCCGGCTTATCCAGGACAGCGAGCGGAATTTTGGCCTTGCCAATGTCATGAAACATCGCGGCGGAATACAATCGCTCATTGTCTGCCTTCGACAGACCGAGGCTCAGTCCGAAATCGACGGCTATTCCTGTGACCAGGAGGCAGTGCTGATAGGTTCCCTCGTGGTGGTGGCGAACCGTCTCGAGCCAGTCACTCAATCCATCCTCGGCGATGCTGTCCGCAATTTTGCCGGCTGTGCCTTTCGCGCTGCCAACATCGATGGGATTGCCGGTGAGAGCGTCTGAAAACATCGAAGCCATGGCAGCAGCACCGGCCGTCGCGGCTTCGCGCGCGCTGGGCAAAACCTTGTTCAAGTTGGTCTCTGGACGGTCTCTATCGGCCAGTTCTGCCAACAGGCGAGATTGACTAATGGGATTAACAAGTACGCGCGTCGCTCCCAGAGCATAAGCCTGAGCGGTGAACAGGCGCGTTTTCTGATCGACAATAAAAATCCGCTTACGTACGTGCGTTAATTTCCCGAACATCTCCTTGAGAGTCGCAATATTTTCGACGGCTTGTAAGTTCGCCGTGACGACGACAGCATCAGACTCGCCGCAACGGATGCTTGCGTCGCTTAGCAATTCGGATGTTACCGCGTGGTGCCGTTCCAGCATGGCGCGCAGGTCCGAAAGCTTTTTGACAGTATCGGCGACAATATGAACGAGCATAAAAGCTGGTCTCAGTTCTCGGTCGTTATCCAAAACCCTCGCTAGATTCGATACAGAGCCTTTGAGCTGTCCTCACACGCTTTTCCGATGAGCCGCTCTGGAGCGCGGCATCGAGATCATCAAACAGGGAGCCTGCGGCGTTTTGCATGGCTATGACCCAAAAAGCCGAAAGATACGTGCGGTGCTGATCCTCAGCGTGATCCGAGAGACCCGCCGCCGCTCAATTCGGCATTTTCAAAATCGCGCTCGTGCGCCAGCTTGTTAAAAAACGCAGCGAACTCAACTAAATCTGTAATTGAGAGCATGCGCGCAAAAGAGAACTTATTCGTAAATGGCCTTATGCCGGGTACTCGACCGATACGATCCAGTGCAGGGAACCCGCTGCTTTTCTTGCGGTTTTTCCCGTAATTGCGAGCGAAGCGAGGTAATCCTGGGGGTCCGTCCCACCCCACCCCACTCGCCTCGCCTAAAGGGGGACACCCCCGGAGGTCTCTATCCTAATCAGCTTGGCGTATCGCCGATCCGCCCGAGCTTGCCAGCTCCCTCAGCGGTTCGAATGCTGATGAACTGCTTCGGCCGCGATCCGCATGGCAACCGGAATGCACATTTCGATAACTATAAGGCTCAACGAAGCCTTCAAGATACTCTGCGAAATTGGCCGTTACCTTCCGGTTTGGAGGAACGGCGATGTATCCGCGACGGTTCACACGCGTCCGCCCCAAGGGCAGAGATTCCGACGTGGCCAAATTGATCGTTGACCCGAAGGCTCCCGTCATTGATTGCAGGGTTGTAGACTATTCGCCCGGCGGAGCGTGCCTCGAGATATCGGGGCAGACCAAGCTGCCAAATCGATTCGAGTTGCTGTTCGGCGGCACCAGGAAGCGTTGCCGTATTGTGTGGAGCGCCGGACGACGTCTGGGGGTCGCATTTTAGAAAGCCGGTTCGCCGTCCAACGGCTGATTCGATCGGTTCATGAATTGCACCGGCGCCCGCTGACGGCGGTCACCCGTCCGCCGATCTTGAAGCCAGCTCAGCCCCGTTGCCATTGAGGGCCAGATTTTGGTGATGGCTGAGCGGTCGGGTTGTCACGCCCGGCATCAGCGGAACCGATAGCCGGCAAATCAAACCTTCGGAGCGCCAGTCGAACTCGGCCTGTCCGCCGAGCTGCGACTCGATGCTGGCGATGACGCTTCTTGTTCCGAACCCGCGTAATGCCGGTTTCTCGACAAGGGGGCCATCTCTCTCTTCCCACACCATCTGGAGAACATCTGCGCGGATTTCCCAGTTGATGGTGAGGCGGCCAGCCAGCGTCGACAGCGCGCCATACTTGGCCGAATTGGTGACCAGTTCGTGCAGCGCCAGCGCCAGCGTTTGCGCGGTCGCGGGCTCCAGCTGAATCTCCGACCCGCGGAATTCGATCTGATCGCCGGTCGAATAGGGCGCGAGTTCTTCGTCGACCAGCTTTCCTATTTCCGCGCCCTGCCAACTCGACAAGGAGAGGATGGTATGCACCCGCGCAAGGGCGCTGATCCGCCCCTCCACCGCCTGCACGTAGGCCTTGACGTCCTCGCCTCGCGTGAGCCGAACGATGGATTGTGCCAGCGCCAGCGCATTCTTCGCGCGGTGATCGACTTCCCGGGCCAGCAGACTTTGACGTTCTTCGGCCCGCTTCCGTTCAGTGATATCGACGGTGACGCCGCTGACGCGTATGACGCGGCCGCCCTTGTCGAGGGTGGCGGCGGCGGTGCCAACGCACCAGCGGGTCTCGCCGTCCGGCCGATTGATTCGAAACTCCGCCTCATATGATCTCGTGCCCTTGGCAAACTGGGCGATGGCCTTGCGCAGTTCGTCAATATCGTCCGGATGCAGCAACGCCTGAACGTTTGCAGGGGTCACCACAAACGTTTGTGGATCGACTCCGAAGATACGGAATTGCCCCTCATCCCACATCCAGTCGCCGTTAATCCAATCCCAATCCCACGAACCCATTTTTCCCGCCGCGATCGCCAGGCTACGGCGCTGCTCGCTTTCGAGAAGCCTGCCGTGGGAATCCTCAAGCTCCGCCGTGCGGGCGCGAACGCGGTCTTCGAGCTCGGCATTGAACCGCTCCAGCTGCCGGGTCTTGCGATATAGTTCGGCGAACACCCTGATCTTTGCACGCAAAACTTCCGGAACGACCGGCACCGGAACGTAGTCCACCGCGCCCATCTCGTAGCCGCGCAGGCGGTCTATATCGCTGACTTGAATTGCCGAGATGAAAATCATCGCCGTCTTCTGGAAGCGGGGATGCTCGCGGATCATGGCGGCGAGCTCGAATCCGTCCAGTTCCGGCATGCAAACGTCGACCAGAATAATGGCAACTTCGTTCTTGAGAAGGAATTCGAGCGCCTCCCGGCCGGAAGAGGCGACCACGAGATTTTCTCCAAGCTCCTTCAGGATAACCTCATAGGCCAGCAGCTTGGCCGGCTGATCGTCGACCAGAAGGATGTTTACCTTGTCATGGTCCATCATCGAAGGCACCAGTCAGCGGTGTAGCCACATACGGATGGCGAGAAGCAGTTGCTCTGTGTTGACCGGCTTGGCCAGATAATCGGAGGCGCCGGCTTCAAGGCATTTCTCCCGGTCCCCTTTCATTGCCTTGGCGGTAAGGGCGATGATGGGAAGCCGGCGCAACGCCGGGTTTTCGCGGATAACGCCGATGGTCTGATAGCCATCCATCTGCGGCATCATGATATCCATCAGGACAATCGCGATCTCCGGGTTCGATTCAACCAGCGCGACAGCCTCACTGCCGGTCGTGGCGGTGAGAACTTTCATGCCGCGCCGCTCCAGAACGCTGCTCAGCGCGAAGATATTGCGGGCATCGTCATCCACAAGCAGCGCGGTCTGGCCAACAAGATCCTCGTCGGAGCTGTTGAGTTTCTCCAGCATGCGCTGCTTCTCGATTGGCAATTCCGTGATCACACGATGCAAGAAGAGCGACGTTTCATCCAATAGACGCTCCGGCGACTCCACGCCTTTTACCACGATGCTTCGAGCCATGGTATGTAGCTCCGCGTCTTCCTCGACCGAAAGCTCGCGGCCGGTGAATACGACGACGGGCACGTTGGATAGTGATTCATCGTGGCGGATGCTATCGAGCACCTCGAAACCGCTCATGTCGGGCAAGCGCAAATCGAGCACAACGCAGTCGCACGGGTTCTCGCGCAGGGTGGAAAGCGCACCCGCGCCGGTGTCCGTGGTGACGATCTCGATGTCGTTGTGGTCCAGCAGTTCCCGGATGCTCATCTGTTCCGCGACATTGTCCTCCACAATCAGCAGGCGTTTGCGGCGGGGCTTGGCGTACTCCTTGATCTGGGACAATGCCGCGCTGACCCCTTCGGTGGTCGTCGGCTTGCTGACATAGGAAAATGCGCCGCGGGCCAGAGCGTGCTGACGGTCCTCGTCCAATGTAATGATTTGAACCGGAATGTGCCGGGTGAGCGGGTTATGCTTCAGTTGGCTCAGCACGGTCCAGCCGAGCATATCGGGCAGGAAGACATCGAGCGACACCGCGGTGGGCTGGAATTGCTTGGCGAGATCGAGAGCTTCAGCGCCGCGGGCCGCGACCAGGACTTTGAAACCCTTGTCGCGAGCCAGATCTACCAGCACACGCGCATAATGCGGATCGTCCTCGACGATCAGAAGAATCGTATCCCCCGGTTCGAGGTTCAACCGGTCGTCCGGGAGTTGTTCGATGACGCGCTCTTGCGCCGCAACCTGTAGCGCCGGCGCGGCGTTGTATTGAGACGATATGTTGACCCGCGGAGCCACCGTCGGTCCGGAGTATTTCAGCGGCAAATAAAGCACGAAGGTGCTGCCTTTGCCGGGGGTGCTCTGAAGATGAATTTCGCCGCCCAGCAGGCTTGCAAGCTCGCGGCTGATGGCCAGGCCCAGGCCGGTGCCGCCATACTTTCGGCTGGTGCCGGCATCGGCCTGTTGAAACGCCTCGAAGATCAGCTTCTGCTTTTCCAGGGGAATGCCGATGCCGGTATCGGACACCTCGAACGCGACGACGGCCGGAGATTGGTTGAGGACCGGATGCTCGGCGCTCCAGCCGCCCACGGCCGCCGAGACGCTGAGCCGCACACCGCCCTCGGCGGTGAACTTGAACGCGTTCGACAACAGATTCTTCAGTACCTGTTGCAGGCGCTTGGAGTCGGTGACGATGCTGCGTCCCAGGTTGAGATCGACATCGACGGTGAACGACAGCTGGCGATTTTCGGCTTCATGCCGGAACGGGCGTCCCACCGTTTCCAGGAGGTTGGATGTGAGAATTTCCTCCGCATCCACGGTCACCGTTCCGGATTCGATCTTGGACAGATCGAGGATGTCGCTGATCAGGTTCAGCAAGTCGGTGCCCGCGCCGTGAATGGTTCGCGCAAATTCGACCTGCTTGGCAGACAAGTTGCCGTCCGGATTTTCGGTGAGCTGCTGGCCAAGAATCAAGATGCTGTTGAGCGGCGTCCGCAGCTCATGCGACATGTTGGCAAGGAATTCGGACTTGTACTTCGATGTCAGTGAAAGTTCGGTCGCCTTTTCTTCCAGCGCCCGCCGGGCTTGCTCGATTTCCTGGTTCTTGCGTTCCACCTCGACGTTGCGCTCGGCAAGCTGTTGAGCCTTTTGCTCGAGCTGCTCATTGGTCTGCTGCAGCTCTTTCTGCTGCGTCTGCAGCTCGCCGGCGAGCTGCTGGGACTGCTTCAGCAGGCCTTCCGTCTGCATGGTGGCTTCGATGCTGTTGAGCACGATACCGATACTGTCGGTGAGTTGCTCAAGGAAGGTCATTTGCGAGGTCGTGAATGAGCTCACCGAAGCCAGCTCGATGACGGCTTTGACCTGGTTCTCGAACAGGACCGGAAGCACCACGAGATTCTTCGGCACCACACGCAACAGCGCCGAATTGATCGGGACCGCACCGGTCGGGATGTCCGACACCAGCCGCTGGCGCTTGTCCATCGCGCATTGCCCGATCAGGCCCTCGCCGAACTGCACGATTTCCTGATGAGGGTTGGCGCCGTCGTCGGCATAGGCCGAAAGCAGGCGCAGTTGCGGGCTGTCTTCATTTTCGACCTGGTAGATCACGCCCATGTGGGCATTCACCAGCGGGGTCAATTCGGTCAGAAGCAGCCGGCCCACCGTGGTAAGATCGCGCTGGCCTTGAAGCATGTTTGTAAATCTTGCCAGGTTGGTCTTGAGCCAGTCCTGCTCGGTGTTGACATCGGTGGTGAGCCTCAAATTGCCAATCATCGTATTGATGTTGTCCTTGAGCTCCGCCACTTCGCCCCGGGCGTCGACCTGGATCGATCGGGTGAGGTCGCCCTTGGTGACGGCGGTCGCCACTTCGGCGATCGCGCGCACCTGGGACGTCAGATTGGCCGCGAGCAGGTTGACGTTGCCCGTCAAATCCTTCCAGGTGCCGGCCGCGCCGGGCACGTTGGCTTGACCGCCAAGGCGGCCCTCGACGCCGACCTCGCGGGCGACGCTGGTGACCTGATCGGCGAACGTCGCCAGCGTGTCGGTCATATTGTTGATGGTCTCGGCGAGGGCTGCGACTTCACCCTTCGATTTCACCGTCAGATTCTGCTTGAGGTCGCCGTTGGCGACGGCGGTCACAACCTTGACGATGCCGCGCACCTGTTCGGTCAGATTGGCCGCCATGAAGTTCACGGTATCGGTCAGATCCTTCCAGGTACCGGCCACGCCGGGAACTTGCGCCTGTCCACCCAACTTGCCTTCGGTGCCGACCTCGCGCGCGACGCGGGTCACCTCGCCGGCGAACGCGTTCAACTGGTCCACCATCGTGTTGATGGTGTTCTTCAGTTCGAGAATTTCGCCCTTCACGTCGACCGTAATTTTGCGCGACAGGTCGCCGCGCGCCACCGCGGTCGTCACTTCGGCGATGTTACGGACTTGGGTGGTGAGATTGGCTGCCAGCAGATTGACGTTATCGGTGAGATCTTTCCAGGTGCCGCCGACGCCGGGCACCACGGCCTGGCCACCCAACCGGCCTTCGGTGCCGACCTCACGCGCGACGCGCGTCACCTCGGCGGCGAACGAGCGAAGCTGCTCGACCATGGTATTCAGGGTGTCCTTGAGCAGCAGGATTTCACCGCGAACGTCGACCGTGATTTTTTTGGAGAGGTCGCCGCCGGCGATCGCGGTGGCGACTTCGGCGATGTTGCGAACCTGCGCGGTCAAATTCGACGCCATGAAGTTGACGTTGTCGGTGAGGTCCTTCCAGGTGCCTGCGACCTCCGGCACTTCGGCCTGGCCGCCGAGCTTGCCTTCGGTGCCGACCTCGCGCGCGACGCGCGTCACTTCGGAAGCAAAGGCGTTGAGCTGATCGACCATCGTGTTGATGGTGTTTTTCAGCTCGAGAATCTCGCCTTTCACGTCCACGGTGATCTTGCGCGACAGGTCACCGCGCGCGACCGCGGTGGTCACTTCGGCGATGTTGCGAACCTGGGCGGTCAGGTTGCCCGCCATCGAGTTCACGCTGTCGGTCAAATCCTTCCAGGTGCCGGCCACGCCGGGCACGTTGGCCTGACCGCCGAGGCGGCCTTCGGTTCCGACCTCGCGCGCCACGCGCGTCACCTCACCGGCGAACCGGTTGAGCTGATCGACCATCGTATTGAGCGTTTCCTTGAGCTGCAGGATTTCGCCGCGGACGTCCACCGTGATCTTGCGGGAAAGGTCGCCGCCGGCAATCGCGGTCGCCACCTCGGCGATATTGCGGACCTGCGCCGTCAGGTTGCCGGCCATCGAATTCACGCTGTCGGTCAGGTCCTTCCAGGTGCCGGCAACGCCGGGCACTTCGGCCTGACCGCCGAGCTTGCCGTCGGTGCCGACCTCGCGCGCGACGCGCGTCACTTCACCGGCAAAGGCGTTGAGCTGGTCGACCATCGTGTTCAGGGTTTCCTTCAGCTGAAGAATTTCGCCCGACACGTTCACCGTGATCTTTTTCGACAAGTCGCCCTTGGCCACGGCGGTCGCGACTTCGGCGATGTTGCGGACCTGGCCGGTCAGGTTGCTGGCCATCGAGTTCACGCTGTCGGTCAAATCCTTCCAGGTACCTGCAACGCCGCGCACCAGCGCCTGGCCACCCAGTTTGCCTTCGGTGCCGACCTCGCGCGCGACGCGCGTCACCTCGCCGGCGAAGGCGTTGAGCTGATCGACCATCGTATTGATGGTGTCTTTCAGTTCGAGAATTTCGCCGCGCACGTCCACCGTGATCTTCTTGGACAGGTCTCCATTGGCGACCGCGGTCGTCACTTCGGCGATGTTTCGGACCTGAGCCGTCAAATTGCTCGCCATCGAGTTGACGCTCTCGGTCAAATCCTTCCAGGTGCCGGCGACGCCGAGCACGTTGGCCTGACCGCCCAGTCTGCCGTCGGTGCCGACTTCGCGCGCGACGCGCGTCACCTCGCCGGCGAAGGCGTTGAGCTGGTCGACCATGGTGTTGAGCGTTTCCTTGAGCTGAAGGATTTCGCCCGACACGTTCACGGTGATTTTCTTGGAAAGGTCGCCGCCGGCGATCGCGGTCGCGACGTCGGCGATATTGCGGACTTGTGCAGTCAGGTTGCTCGCCATGAAATTGACGTTGTCGGTGAGGTCCTTCCAGGTTCCGGCGACACCGGGCACCTGGGCCTGGCCGCCGAGCTTGCCTTCGGTGCCGACTTCACGGGCGACGCGGGTGACTTCCGATGCAAACGAATTGAGCTGATCGACCATCGTGTTGATGGTGTCCTTCAGCTCCAGGATTTCGCCGCGCACGTCCACCGTGATCTTGCGCGAAAGGTCGCCGCGGGCGACCGCGGTCGTGACGTTGGCGATATTACGTACCTGCGCGGTCAGGTTGCCGCACATCGCGTTGACGGAATCGGTCAGGTCCTTCCATGTGCCGGCGACGCCGGGCACGATCGCCTGGCCGCCCAGTTTGCCGTCGGTCCCGACTTCGCGGGCGACGCGGGTGACTTCGGACGCAAACGAGCGAAGCTGATCCACCATGGTGTTGATGGCTTCTTTCAGCTGCAGGATTTCGCCGCGGACGTCGACCGTGATTTTCTTGGACAGGTCGCCGTTGGCGACGGCGATGGTGACCTCGGCGATGTTTCGAACCTGGCCGGTGAGATTGTTGGCCATGGAATTGACGCTCTCGGTCAAGTCCTT
>Ga0207657_10002698_pt1 | contig 19137 bp, 14 predicted proteins | sample KBSC33metaG_FD_184316 | JGI IMG/M metagenome (GOLD analysis project Ga0207657, IMG submission 184316) | Corn rhizosphere microbial communities from Kellogg Biological Station, Michigan, USA - KBS C3-3 metaG (SPAdes) (version 2) | ecosystem: Host-associated > Plants > Roots > Rhizosphere > Soil ... | reverse complement strand
GCGATCCGAACATTGGGATTCGCCCCATGATCGAGCAACGCCTTCGCGAGCTCGAGCGCAGTCATGTTTCCGGTCGGCAGCGGAGGAGCATAGGATCTGTGTCCCAGACCATTGCCGCCATCCGAGCCGGGCTTGCGCAGCCACGCTAGCGTGTGCAGCGCCGATCCGCGGGCATCCGGGGCGTTCGGGTTCGCGCCGTGATCCAGCAGAACGGCGGCAACTTCGAAATAGGCATTGACCACGGCCACGTTAAGGGCGCTGGTGCCGTCGGGAGCGACGTCGTTGGAGTTAGCTCCATGCACCAGCAGCATCTGGACCGTATCCTTGTGTCCGCCGCGAACAGCGAATAGCAGCGGCGTAAAGCCGGCCTTGGATTTCGCTTTTATATCGGCGCCGAATTCGATGAGCGACTCGGCAGCGGCAGTGTTACCTTCCGCGGCGGCCCACATCAGCGCCGTCTGGCCCTTCGTAGGCTCCTGAACATTCACTTTGGCGCCATGCGCCAGGAGCATCTTTACTGCGTCCACTTTCCCGGAGAGCGCGGCCGTCATGAGCGCGGTCTGGCCGGCTTCGGAAGTGCTGTTGGGGTCCGCGCCCGCCTTCAACAAGCGCTCGATCATGGCGGCGTTCCCGTTGGTGCACGCGAGCGAAAGAGGAGTGATGTTGTAGCGACTGGCTGCGGTTACGTCGGCTCCGGCCGCTATCAGCAGACCGGCGATCTCCAGATTATCGTAGCGCACCGCCTCATGGAGCGCGGTGAAACCGTCGGGTGCAGTCGCCGCCACAGGCACGTGTTGCGCAAGCAACTCGCGGACCGACTTTGCGTCCTTACTTTTCGCCGCGTCGATCAAACGCAAGTCCACCGTGGCTGCCGCGAGAGCGCCCGATAGCAATACAAGGCCAATTCCAACTGTTAAGGATTTCATATGCATGCGTGCTTCTGGGCACAGTATATTACAGGGACTTACGGATCGCCAGGGTAACCGTTGCCCTCCATCGCTGTGACAGATATAATAACTCCGGTTGCTCAGATACTTGCTTTCTATGAACCCATGACCAGATTTTCCATAATGTTAGCGGCCGTCGTGCTGGTTTCGCCGGCCATGCGCGCGCAAGCGTTGACCTCACAGCAGGCGGGCGCGGTCATCGGAAAGTATTGTGCGACCTGTCACAATGCCAAACTGCGAACCGCGGGATTGGTCCTCGATCCCGCAGCGATGAGTAATGTTCCGGCGGACGCAGAGCAATGGGAAAAGGTGATCCGCAAGCTGCGAGCCACCACCATGCCGCCTCCCGGGATGCCGCGGCCCGATGCGGCTACCTACGACGCGTTGGCGGGATACCTCGAAACCGAACTCGACAGGGCGGCAGCCGCTAGACCGATTCCCGGCAAGCTACCGCTGCTGCATCGCTTGAGCCGGACGGAATATCAGAATGCAGTGCGCGATCTCCTGGCCGTCGAAGCGCTGCCAAAAGAGATGGATTATTCCTTGCTGTTGCCGCCCGACAATTCCAACAGCGGCTTCGACAATATCGCAGATCTGCTGTTCGTCTCGCCCACGGCGATGGAGAGTTACTTGGGTGCCGCGGAGAAAATCAGCCGCCTGGCAGTGGGCGATCCCGCTGCGCCGCCCATGGTGAATATCTATCGCGTCCCCGACGAACAACCGCAGAACGTCCGTGTGGATGGGCTTCCGGTCGGCACTCGGGGGGGCCTGGCGATACGCAGCTATTTCCCGGCGGACGGTGAGTATGTCGTCAAAGTAACGTTCGTGGGCCGATCCCCGGAGCCAGAGCAGGTAGAACTCAGCGTGGATGGCGCACGGGCGCAGCTAGTGACGAGCACAGCTCATCAGGCGGCCCAGGGCGGCGAAAAAGCTGCGCCGAACGCCGCAGCCAACGCCGCGAAGCAACGTGGCGGCGATGGCGATGCGGCGCCGCGTTATGGGGCTGGCCGGCGTCCCATCGAATTCCGCGTGTCCGTGAAAGCAGGACAGCGCCTTATTGGCGTGGCTTTCATCGAAGAGGATGAGGTGCGCGATGAAGAAGTTCTGCGACCCCGACTGCGCGGCGCAGGCGCAGAGATCGGCGTCGGCGACGTAACCATCAGCGGACCTTACAATGCGAAAGGCCCCGGAGATACGGTATCGCGCAAGCGCATTTTTGTATGCCGCCCGACAGCGGCCGCCGAGGAAGACGCCTGCGCGCGCCGCATCCTCTCCACGCTGGAGCGCCGGGCATATCGGCGGCCGGTCACGGCAAACGACGTCGATACTCTGATGCCGTTTTACACAGCGGGCAAAACGGAAGGTGGATTCGATCTGGGGATTCAGCGGGCCCTCCAACGGCTGCTGGTCAGCCCTCAGTTCCTTTTCCGGATCGAACGCGATCCGGCCAAGGCGGCGCCGGGAACCGCTCACCCCGTCAGCGATCTGGAACTGGCTTCGCGCCTCTCGTTCTTTCTATGGAGCAGCATCCCGGATGACGAACTGTTAGATCTGGCGACTCAGGGGAAGCTTCGACAACCCGGCATTCTGGAACACCAGGTGGGCCGCATGCTGGCGGATTCGCGCTCCAGTTCGCTCGTGACCAACTTTGCCGAGCAGTGGCTGTACTTGCGGGACATCGAAAACAAGCGTCCGAACGAGGCCCTGTTCGCCGATTTCGATGAGTCACTACGCGACGCGTTTCGGAAGGAAACGGATCTCTTTCTGGATAGCGTCCTGCGCGGCAATCACAGCGTGCTGGACTTACTGTCGGCGAATTACACTTTTGTCAATGAGCGTCTAGCGAAACATTACGGCATTCCCAATGTGCATGGAAGCGACTTTCGGCGCGTCACTTTTCCCGCCGACAGCCCGCGCGGCGGACTGTTGGGGCAAGGCAGCATTCTAACCATCACCTCTTACGCGAACCGGACCTCTCCGGTGAACCGCGGCAAGTGGGTACTGGAGAACCTTTTGTCTGCGCCGCCACCTCCCCCGCCGCCCAACGTCCCGGCTCTGAAGACGGAAGGGAATACCGGAAAGACTCTTACCATGCGCGACGCGATGATCCAGCACCGCGCGAATCCAGCCTGCGCGAGCTGCCATGCGCGCATGGATCCGATCGGCTTCGCGATGGAGAATTTCGACGCGATAGGAAGGTGGCGCGATCAGGACGCCGGCAACCCGATCGACGCCTCAGGTGCCTTTCCCGGCGGCGAGAAATTCGATGGGATGGCTGGATTGAAAGCGGCGTTGCTGAGCCACCCCGAAGAGTTCGTGTCCACCATCACCGAGAAGCTGATGATGTACGCCATCGGCCGCAACGTTCAGTACTACGATCGGCCCGCTATTCGCGCCCTTATCAAACAAGCCGCGCGCAACAATTACACCTTTGCTTCGCTGGTTCGGGGAGTGGTTGAGAGCGCACCGTTCCAGATGCGGGAGACACCCGCGGCAACTGCGGACAAGGTGGCGAGGCGTTAGTGGCGTTACAATTTCAAACCGAAGACAGCAGGAGAATTCCATGACATTTGTGACCAAGAAGTCATTGCACAGACGGACTTTCCTAAGGGGAGTGGGCGCAACGGTATCGCTGCCGCTGCTGGATGCGATGATCCCGGCGCTGTCGGCCAAGCCACTGAAGTTCACGCCCAGGCTGGGCTTCATCTATATTGCGAACGGCGTGATCCAGGATCAGTGGGTGCCGAAAACCACCGGGCGCAACTACACGTTGTCGCCGATCTTGCAGCATCTCGAACCCGTGAAGAATCACGTCAACGTGCTGAGCGGGCTTTCGCACCTGCAGGCCGATACGTTTGGAGACGGCACCGGCGATCATCCGCGCTCTTCGGCCGTCTGGCTTACGGGCGTGCATGCCTACGACCGCAGCCGGCCGGATATTGAAGTGCACCTGGCCACTTCAGCCGACCAGATCGCAGCTCGAGTCATCGGAAAGACTACGCAGACGCCATCGGTCGAGATTAACTTGGATCTTCCAACCCAGGGCGCCTGCGACACCAGCGATTGTTTTTTCAACAACACCATTTCCTGGCGTAACCCGAGCACGCCGAATCCCGCCGAATCCCACCCGCGCGTCGTGTTTGAACGCTTGTTCGGCGATGGCGGAACCCCGGAGCAACGCCTGGCGCGGATGAAGCGCAACGGCAGCATCCTTGATTCCGTAATGGAAGAAGTGAGCGGTCTCAATAAGGTGCTGGGACCGGGCGACCGCACCAAGCTGAACGAATATCTGGACTCGGTTCGCGAAATCGAACAGCGTATTCAAGGCGTGGAAGCACGCGGAATGCAGGCAGTGGAGCTGCCAGAACGGCCCACGGATATTCCCGAAACGTTTGAAGAATACATTAAGCTGATGTACGACCTGCAGACGTTAGGATTTCGGGCCGACGTGACTCGCGTATTCACCATGATCGTGTGCCGCGAGCTGAGCGCCCGCACCTACCCGCAGATCGGCGTACCCGACCAGCATCATCCGACGTCGCATCACCGCAACGACCCCGCACTGATCGTCAAGAAGGCCAAGATCGACACGTATCATGTTCAGTTGCTCAGCTACTTCTTGCAGAAGCTACAGGCTACGCAAGACGGCGACGGCTCCTTGCTCGACCAGAGCATGATTCTCTACGGCGGCGGCATGGGCGACGGTAATCTGCATCGTCATTCCAATCTGCCGTGCCTGATGGCGGGGAAACTCGGCGGGCAATTCGAGACCGGACGTCATCTGGCGTATCCCATGGACACGCCGATGTCCAATCTGTTGCTGACGATCCTGAAAAAATCGGGCGTGGAGATCGACAAGATCGGCGACAGTACGAGCCCCTTGGAAGTGTAGTAAGCACCCCGGATCTGGTGCTCACGCCACCAGGCGATAACAGTTACGCTACTTGAGTTCCGTCATCAGCCCCGGCACGCTCCACTGCTGCTGCAAGCTGTTGGGAGCCCATTGATACTCGGTCTCCATGAATTTAGCGATCTCGGCCTGGTTCTTGCCGCTGCGGATTTGCTGCGTCACGCGCTCGCGCAGTTTGGCGACATTATCACGATAGGTCTGCAAGCCAGCCTTGTTGGTCACCGGTCCGTGTCCCGGAATCACCGTGTCGAAGTCTAATTGCAGTGCGCCGTCGAGCGTTTTGGTCCACTCCACCAGACTCCCGCCGCCGGGATAATCGATCAGCGGAGTCGTGCCCGCCATAAGATCGCCGGTTTGCAATGTCCGCAGCGCCGGGTAATAGATTACCGCGTCACCATTGGTGTGGCCCCGCCCGTAATAGTGAGCACGCACTTCCTTGCCGCCCAGAAATACCGAGGTCTCATTGGTGAAGACGATGCGGGCCGGCGTCATCCCCGGAGGCGCATTGCCCTGCTTCTTCTCCACGATGTTCTTCCGCGCATTGGCGGTCGAAATGATGTCCGCCCCGCTGCTGTACATCTTGGTATTGCCGCCGCTGTGATCCGCGTGGTGATGTGTGCTGATCACGTACTTCACCGGCAGCGGAGTCACCTGTTTCACCGCCGCCAGGATTCCCTCGTGGTCTTGATCGTACTTGTCGTCGATCAGAATCACACCTTCCGAAGTGATGTAAACGCCGACGTTGCCCCCGTCGCCTTCGATTTCATACAGATCGTCTTTGACCTTATTGAGAGTCAGCTTCGGGGGCTGGTTCTGACTCTGCATGTAAGCCACCGACGCCAGCAGCAGAAACAAAATTCCAGCGGAAACGCGCGCTAAGATTTTCCGGTTCATGGGTGTTCACTATACCAAATTTCTCGGTCGTTGGCCCCCGGATGGACTTTCGCCACCAAGACTTATGCCCTTTGCAATTTGGCGCGCGTCTGGACTATCAGCGGGCTCCGGATAGGCCTTGGGGGTACGACCCTGCATGTCTCAAATTCCCAGCTTGCCGGTCGATAAGCCTCATCAAGTGAACCCAGTCTTTCCCACGTGGCTCTGCGGATTCACACTATTTCTATCGGTTCCCGCGCTGGCTGACGACGCCAAGCCTCTACCAGCGTCCCCGCAGGACCTCACCGCGCTCACGCTAGAACAACTCCTCGATGTCCGCGTCGAATCCGCCGCACTCCATCCCCAGACCCTGGAAGACGCACCCGCCAGCGTAACCGTCCTTACAGCCGAAGATATCCGCAAGTATGGTTACCGCACGTTGGCGGAAGCGCTCGCGTCTGTGCGCGGCTTTTACAGTAGTTATGATCGCTCGTACCACAGCGTCGGCGTTCGCGGCTTCAATCTGCCAGGAGACTACGCCAGCCGCTTTCTGATTATGGTCAACGGACATAAAATGGGGGACCATATTTTCGATTCGATGCTCTGGCTAGGCGAAGATTTCCCCGTCGAAATGAATCTCATCAAACAGATTGAGATCGTCCGCGGCCCGTCCTCGGCCCTCTATGGCAGCAATGGAATCTTCGCCACGATTAACGTCGTGACCAAATCGCCACAGGAAGCCGGGCCGCCCGCGCTCATCCTCGACGGCGGCAGTTTCGGTGAAAAGAAGGCTCAGGTCACGATCGCCGAGCCCATTGGAAAGGGCGCAAGCCTCCTGTTTTCCGGCTCAGTATTTAACAATTCCGGCCAAAGCCCTTTGTATTTTCCTCAGTTCGACACGCCCGCTACCAATGGCGGCCAAGCCGTCCGCATGGATTCCGAAAGAGGCTATCACTTCTTTGCCAACTTGGTCTGGCGCAATTGGAGCATTACCGCGGTGCTCTCCGACCGCAACAAGATCCAGCCTATTTCCTGGGGCTCCACCATTTTCAATGACCGCGGGACGCAGTTAATGGAAAGTGCAGGTTACGTAGAAGCGGCGTACACGCGCGAACTCGCTCGCGGCGCTCTCGAATGGCGAACTTACTTCAACGCCGATCACCTTCGCGGGCGCTTCGACTATCCGCTCGAAACGTCCTCCGGTTCCGCGGTCGAAGACAACCGTACCTTCTCGGAATCGGATTGGATCGGGACCCGCCTGAGCTATCGCTTCGACGTTTCGCACCTCGGCACTCTCACTGTGGGCGCCGAAAGCGAAATCGACCTGCGCGCCTACCAGGGCTCCAAGGATGTCGAGCCCGTGCCGTTGGTGTTCGTAAACATCGATAAGCGCGACAAGACGCTGGCGTTTTTCCTCCAAGACGAAAAACGGCTGTCCCCGCATTGGAGCCTCGACCTGGGCGCGCGCTACGATCTCTCCGCTTATCGCAAGAACTTCGTTTCCCCGCGTGTCGCTCTGATTTACCAGCCATCCGACCCGTGGTCCTACAAATTCCTGTTCGGCCGCAGTTTCCGCAACCCCAGTGCATTCCAGTTGTTCTATGACGATGGATTCTCGGCGGTCGCCAATCCGGACTTGCACCCGGAAAGCGCGAATACCATCGAAATCGACGTCGAGCGAAAACTGGGGAGGCGCATGAATCTGGTGGCGGCGGGATACAGCTATTGGTTGAGCGATTTCATCGAGGGCGCCTTCACCGATACGGGATTAATTCAGTATCAAAACCGCGGCAAGGTCCACGCAACTGGCGTTGAGATAGAAATCAACGGACGTCCGTTCAATTGGCTCGAAACCACAGCCAGCTACGCCTTCCAAAAGTCGACGGATTACGATGCGGATCGGGGCCTGGAAAACTCCCCCGACCACCTGGCCAAGCTGCGCTTCGCGGTACCCTTGGGGCGAAGGTTCGACGCGAGCAGCAGCATGCAGTATTACAGCTCTCGCCGGACGCTCGCCGGCGCGTGGGTGACTCCGGTCTACCTGGCTGATTTCACAATTACTTCCAAAAACCTGCTGCCATACTTCGACGTTCGGCTGGGCATCCGCAATGCTTTTAATCGAAATTATTCCGATCCCATAGCCCTCACGCCGCTCGTCGACGTTCTGCCCCAACCCGGCCGTACGGTTTTCTTGGAACTGATCGCGCACGGCGCCCGCTGACAGAGCCGGCACCAGCTTCACCATTCCTTTGCCCCCCGCAGTGAGCCGCAGATTGGAACTCTCGCCGATGATATAAACAAGCATGAGCAACCCGGTTCCACCCGTAGAACCAGCGAGCCCACACCGTCCTTGGCCCGTTCCCACGCGGCCTTGGGCAATGCGAATGCGGTGGCGTGAACTGTTGTTTGCGCACTGGGTCGTCGATCTCTCCGTCGTGCGGCCGCTGATTCCTGCCAGATTAAAAATGGATCTATTCGAAGGCCGCTGTTACGTAGGCGCGGTTCCGTTCCTGATGGAGCGCGTAACCCCCCGGCTGGTGCCTCCGTTGCCCGGATTGCATGCATTTCCCGAGCTGAATCTGAGGACCTATGTCACGGTTGACGGCAGGCCGGGCGTGTGGTTTTTCAGCCTGGATGCAGGTCAGAAGTTAGCCGTGAGAGTGGCGCGGCGTCTTTTTCACTTGCCCTACTTCGACGCCCGGTTCGAAATCGGCCTAGCGGGCAGCCGGCTGAATTATTCCGCGCTTCGAACGCACCGCGCGGCGGCAGCGGCGGAGTTCAGCGCAACCTATGAGCCCTTGGGCCCGGTTTATCGGTCGTCGGCCGGGTCTCTCGACGCCTGGCTGACGGAGCGCTATTGTCTCTACTCCGCCGATGCCCTGGGAAGGATATATCGCGGCGAAATCGATCATCAGCCTTGGCCGTTACAAAGGGTGCGAGCAACGATTCATACAAATACACTGGGTGACTGGCTGGGAATTGAACTGAACCATCCACCCGTTGCCCTACATTTTGCAAAATTGCTGGATGTTCGGGCCTGGAATGTGACCCGAATACAGCCGGCTGACTAGTCCCCCGCCCTTTCGTGTACTGCAATAGAATCGCACTCGCGCCTAAGGCGTCTTCCGCTCCCTAAGAGGCGCAAAACTCTAGCGTGGTCCTTGAATCCCTGGCCGATCCGTAATACAGAAGGAACGAAATGCACAGACGCTTAATCGCTTCGGCCGTGGGTGGACTCATCGGACTCGGACTGGCTTACCGGTTCCAGGATGACTTCGGTATATCGCCAAGTCTCGCCTATATCGGCTGCGCCCTCGCCGGAATGGCGATCGGCTGGGTTGCCAGCACGCTGTTCGATGTATTCGCAGGGAACGCCACGCCCGAGTAGATCGCCGCGGCTTCAAGCACTCCGGTGCCCGCTCACTTCGGCCCCGGCGTCGCTCGGCAACGCCAGGCAATCCAGCACCGCCAGAACCCCCAGCCCTCCCACGATCCAAAACGCGATGTGAAAATCCATCAGCGTGAGCGTGCCCGCCCGTTCGCTCCGTAGCCATCCCGCAAGGCGCAGCGCTACCGCTCCTACGGCCACGCCAAGTCCCATGCCCATCTGCTGCACCACCGCCGCGAAACTGGTGGCCGAGCTCATCAGCGTCTTGGGAATATCCACAAACGCTAGCGTGTTGAGCGCGGTGAACTGCATCGACCGCGAGAGGCCGTGTAAAAACAGAACCGTTACCACCGCCACTTTCGGCGTCGCCGGGGCCAGCAGCCCGCACGCCACTATCAGCAACGCGGAGATCATTCCGTTCACCAGCAACACGCTGCGAAATCCCCAACGCTGCAGCACCGGCGTTGTCACCGATTTCATCGCCAGATTGCCGGCAAACATGGCGAGCACCAGCAGCCCGGATTGAAACGGGTTTAACCCGAAGGTCACCTGAAACATCAACGGCAAAAGGAACGGCGACGCCATGATCCCGGTGCGGAACAGCGACCCTCCCCAGATCGAAACCGAAAACGTACGCAGCCGAAGAACCGCGAAGTCGATCAGCGGATGCTCGGTCCGCCGCATGTGCACCACCGCCAGCCAGCCCGCGACCGAACTGTATACAAGCAGCGCCCCCACCGTTGCCCAGTGCGCGGTCGGCAGACCCATCAGTTCCAGCCCGTACATAAAAGCGATGCAGGACGAGCCCGCCAAGGCAAAGCCCAGCCAGTCGAAAGTCCGCTCCGCATTTTCCCGTTCGTTGTCGGTCCACCACAGTGCCAGGGCCATCGCGATCGCGCCCAGCGGCACGTTGAGATAGAAAATCCAGCGCCACGTCGAATAGGTAGTGATGAATCCCCCCAGCGGCGGCCCCAGCACCGGAGCCATCAACCCCGGCCAGGTAATGTAGGAGATGGAGCGCATCAGATCCTTTTTTTCGGTGATCCGCAACACCACCAGCCGCCCCACCGGGACCATCATGGCCCCGCCCATCCCCTGCAATACTCGCGCCGCTATGAACTGAGGAAGCGTGTTGCTGATCCCGCAAATCATCGACGCCAGAGTGAATATCGCGATCGCCGATGAGAACACCGTGCGCGCTCCCAGGCGATCCGCGACCCATCCGCTCACCGGGATGAACACTGCCAGCGTCAGCATGTAAACCGTCATGCCGAGATTGAGATCCACCGGGTGCGCCCCGAACGACACCGCCATCTGGGGCAGCGCCGTAGCGATTACAGTGCCATCCAGGTTTTCCATGAAGAAGGCGCCCGCCACCAGCAGCGCCACCCGCGTGGCCTGACGAGTCGAATGCAATTCGCGCTCTTTCAGCAACCCGCGATCCGCCCGCTCATCGAATTTCTGCTGCCGATATGCAGCGCAGGCGCGCGAAGTGCACCACCTGGTTCACCAGAATTCCTAATTGCCGCGACGCGGTTTCCTCAATCACCGAACCCTGCTCGTCGAAGGTTTTGTTCATGGTGTTGATGGCGACCCCCATCGGCGTGGGCCACCCGCGAAGCGCGTGTACGATCGAGCGCAGCGCCGACAGCGTGATCGCCGTCGTTTGCCAGCCCGAGCCGCACACGATCAGCCCTACCGCGCGACCATCGAAATACGGGTGCGGATCCTGCGCCATGTCTTCCACGTAGTCCAGGGCGTTCTTGAGCAGCCCGGAAACGGAGCCGTGATAACACGGCGTCGCGATGATCACACCATCCGCCCGCCGCAATGCCGCAATCAGGCGCCGCACATCCGGGGACCGTTCGCTCGACTCGGACCCGTACATTGGCAGATGAATGCTGGAGCCGTCAAACAGTTCCGTCTCCGCACCTTGCACCTCCGCCAGGGCGAGCGCGTGCTTGAGGGCCTTCTCGGGAGACGATTTTGCCTTTGTGGTGCCGCCGAGGCCGACGACAAACGGACGAGCGGTGTTCGACACTTATCTCATCCTACATCGCCGCTCAAATTTGCCAACCGCCCCAGCGCTAACGCGCAATTCGTAGCCCGGGCCGAGCGTCCCGTACCCCGCGCGGCGCCAGTTTGGCAACGTCAGTCTGCTAGACTCTTGCTATTAAGCTATGACCGTCCTCTGGTTGCGGAGCCGTCGATGAATCTCTTTGCCACAAAGCCGCTGGATCTTCTGATTCGGGAAGCTCAGACGACGGGCGAGCATTCCCTCAAACGCACTCTGGGACCTTTTCAGCTCACGGCCTTGGGCGTCGGAGCCGTCATCGGCGCCGGAATCTTCGTGCTGTCTGGATTGGGTGCCCATTACGCTGGGCCCGGGCTGATGCTTTCCTTCGTCCTTTCCGGACTGGGCTGCGCGTTCGCCGGACTCTGCTATGCCGAATTTGCCGCGATGATCCCGTTGGCAGGAAGCGCTTATACTTACGCGTACGCCACCCTCGGTGAATTATTCGCCTGGATCATCGGCTGGGACCTGACCCTCGAATACGCCATGGGCGCAAGCACCGTTTCCTCCGGCTGGTCCAACCATTTCATCGAACTGCTTGATATCCTGCACCTCAAAATGCCCCTGTGGCTCGCGTACGATCACTGGACCGGATTGCGGACCGCGGAGAATCTCATCGCGCGGCAAATGGCGCAGGCTTCCGATCCCAACCTGGTTCCCGGTACGTCGGCTTTTTTGGATAAGGTAGGCGCGATCGCCAGCGCGCATTCTCCGGAACTGGTGCAGCGCGCGACTGACCTCCTGAACGCGCCTACGATATTTGGCGTCGCGATCGGCTTCAACCTCCCCGCGTTTTGCATAGCGCTGCTGATCACCGCAGTACTGGTCGTCGGGATCCGCGAGAGCGCCCGCTTCAATTCCACCATCGTCGTCATCAAGGTGTCGGTCGTTTTGTTCGTGATTGCGCTGGGCTTGCGCTACGTGAACTTCGCCAACTGGGGCCACGACTGGGGCACGTTTGCGCCCTACGGATTCTCCGGCGTGGGCGCTGGAGCGGCCTACATATTCTTCGCTTATATCGGATTCGACGCGGTCTCCACCACCGCCCAGGAAGCGCGCAATCCGCAGCGGGATCTGCCCATCGGGATCATCGTATCGCTGCTGGTCTGCACGACGCTTTACATTCTGGTGGCTGGAGTGCTTACCGGCATGGTGCCGTGGCAGGAAGTGAACATCGAGGCGCCGATCGCGCGCGCATTCATGGACCGCGGTCTGACCACGGCGTCGCACATCATCACAATCGGAGCGCTGGCGGGCCTCACCAGCGTGATGCTCGTGATGCTGCTGGGGCAATCGCGAGTGCTTTATTCGATGGCCAATGACGGACTGCTGCCCAAGAAATTCTTCGCGGCGATCCATCCAAAATTTCGCACTCCCTGGAAGAATACGATTCTGGTGGGAATGCTCGCGGCCATCGTAGGCAGCATCACGCCGATCGATGACATCGGCAAGATGGTCAATATTGGCACGCTGCTCGCGTTTGTGATCGTGTGCTGCGCGGTGATGATCCTGCGCCACACCAATCCAGGCCAACCTCGCCCGTTTCGAACGCCTTGGGTACCGCTGGTGCCCATCTTGGGTATCGCTTTCAACGGTTACATGATGTACAAGCTGGGATGGATCAACTGGGCGCGCCTCACCATCTGGCTAGTGATCGGACTGGTGATCTATTTCAGTTACAGCCGCCATCATAGCCGCCTACAGCACGGCGATCGCGAGCGTGATGCGGCCAGCAGTCCACAGCACTTTATGAAATAGCACAATCGCACCGGGGGGCTTGGCAGGCGCACGGATCGCAGTATATTGGAACTCATGCGTCACCTCCTTCCCTTTGCTTTGTTCGTCTGCCTGACAGCCTGCACCCAAGCTCCGTCCCCTGCCCCGCAGGACTCCAGCAAACTCACTGAGGATTTTATTTACGGCACTCTCGCCTTATCCCCGGTGAGCGCGACCCAAGCCGGCTACCATCGGCACAATGGCACGACGCTCGACGATCTTCTCGACGACTATAGCGCCCCGGGCCTTGAGCAGCAACGCGGCTTCTGCAAGGGTATACAGGACCGTGCCGGCGCCATGGACGCCGCCAAGCTGGACAGGGAACAGAAGGCGGACCTCGACATCATCAAGAGCAACGCCGGCCTCTGCCTGCTCGAGCTCAACACAATCCAGAGTTTCAAGCACAATCCTACGGTCTACGTCGAACTGCTGGGCAACGCCCTATTCGCGCCGTATATGCTCAACTACGCGCCCGTCGATGAGCGCTTCGATCACATCACGCATCGTCTGGAGAAAGTGCCCGCCTTGTTCGAGCAGGCCAAAGCGAATCTGGCGGACGCCCCCGAAGTATGGAACCGTGTCGCACGCGAGGAAAACGACGGCAATATTGCTCTGATCGATAAAACGCTGCGTGACGCCGCGCCGGCATCCCGGAAGGCGGCATACGCCGCGGCGGCCGCGAAAGCGTTGGCGGCTGCGCGCGATTTCAACGCTTTTCTGAAAGACAAGCTCTCCAGCAAAACTTCCGACTGGCGTCTGGGTAAGGAAAAATACGATCAGAAGTTTGCCTTGGTCCTGGCCGCCGGACGTACGCCCGAGCAACTCCTCGCCGCTGCAGAGGATGACTTAAAGACTGTCCGCGCGGAAATGGCAAAACTGGCAGCGCCTCAAACCATCCAACAAGCGTTGGATAGTATCGCGCGCCAGCATCCCACCCGCGATAATTACATAGCCAAAGCTAAGGAGATGCTGGCGCAAGCGACCGCCTTCGTCCAGCAAAAGGACCTTCTCATGCTGTCTGGGCGTTCCAATCTGCAGGTAGTCGAGACGCCCGAATTCCTGCGCGGCATCTACGGCGTGGGAGGATTCAACCCCGCGCCAGCCCTCCAACCTGAGCTGGGCGCCTTCTACTGGATCACGCCCATTCCCAAAAGCTGGTCCGCGGCGCGCGCCGAGTCGAAACTGCGCGAGTATAACGACTACGGCTTACAGGAACTGACGATCCATGAAGCCATGCCCGGCCACTACGTGCAATTCGAATACGCCAATGCTGTCCAGCCGCTATCACGCCGCCTGTTGCGCACCATATTTTCCAATGGGCCCTATGTGGAGGGCTGGGGCGTGTATGCGCAGCAATTGATGTCGGATGAGGGATATCTGGACAACAGCAAGGGCCTCCGGCTGACTTTCGACAAGCAGATTCTGCGCGTGCTGGCCAACACTATTCTCGATGTGCGCCTGCAAACCATGGGCATGACCGACCAGCAGGCGCTCGACTTGATGATCAAGGACACCTACCAGGAAAAAGAGGAAGCCACCGCCAAACTCCAGCGCGCGCAGTTATCCTCCTGCCAGTTGCCCACTTATTTCGTGGGCTGGAAAGGCTGGCTCGACGTGCGTGAGGGTTATAAGAAAGCCAAAGGCACGGCGTTCTCACTCAAGGAATTTCACGAGCGGGCTTTGAAAGAAAGCGGAGTATCTCTGCCGGCCTTGGCAGGGCTTCTGGAATAGCGCACGGAGGCGTAAATCAACAGGCCATGCGCCTCGACCCAAGATATATGCGGTTCGGTGTTCTCGCGGGCGTCATGTGCCTCCCGGCCCAGGACACTGTGATTCGAACCACCGTCCCGCTGATATTGGTGCCTGCAACCGTGACGGATCGCCACGGGAAAACCATCGAGGGGCTAACCGAGTCCGACTTCGAGGTGTTGGACAACGGCAAGCCGGTCAAGCATAGCCTCGAAGTGACAAATCAACGGATTGCGTTGGTGGTTGCCGTGCAAACCAGCGCAATCTCCGGCCCGGCGTTGGCGAAGGTTCAAAAGATCGGTGCTATGTTCGAACCGCTGGTGGTTGGTGAAGGAGGCGTGGCCGCGATCGTCACGTACTCAGACCAGATCACAGTGTGGCAGGACTTCACCCACAGCGCTGACGACTTCACACAGCGTATGCGCAAAATCGAGCCGGATGGTGATTCGCGGACTGAAGCGAAAATGAATGATGCCGTGCTCGAAGCGGTCAAAATGCTCACGAGTCGACCCAAATTCAGACGCGTGCTGGTAGTGATCGGCGAGAGCCGGGACCGTGGCAGCCAGACCAAGCTGCAAGAAGCCGTCACCAAAGCACAGGAAGCCAACGTGACCATCTATCCTGTGAACTATTCGGTATACAAGACCAGCTTCACGACACGTGGCGATGAGCGTTTTGAAGGCTCGGATCAACGCGTTTACAACACGGACCCCGACAATTTACTCTTGATTTTTTCCGAGATCGGCCGTCTTGCAACACAAAATGCAGGCGACGCCCTAGCGAAGTATACCGGCGGCGAGAAAGTTTCATTTGCGAAACTCTCCGGACTGGAGCGGGTGATCGCCAAAGTAGGCGATGATCTGCATACGCAATATCTGCTGAGCTTCCAGGCCGGCGTGAGCGAGAGCAAAATGTACCACGCAATCACCGTTAACGTGAAGCGCGCGGAGGCGGTGGTTCGAGCGCGGCCGGGTTATTGGCTGGAGTAATTCCCGCGCCCCGCGCTGATTCGATCGTCGCTTGCGGGCGCGCGTGTTAAGATAAATTTTGATGCACCCAGATACGCGTCTGGTGAGTGAGCTACAGGCCATCGACTTGCGGGTGGCAGAGCTTGAAAAAGAAGTCGCCGCGCTTCCCAAACATATCGCAATCATCGAAAAGACGCTGGAATCGCACCAGCGCCGCCTGGAAGCCGATCGCGCCGCGCTCACCGCCAATCAGAAGGACCGCAAGAAGTTCGAAGGCGACATCCAGTCGCATGAGCAGAAGATCTCGAAGCTCAGAGATCAGATGCTCGGCGCCAAGACCAACGAACAATACAAAGCTTTCCAGCACGAAATCGAATATTTGCAAAACGAAATTCGCACTTCCGAGGACCGCATTCTGGAACTAATGTCGGAATCGGAATCGCTCGATGTCGCCGTCAAGAAAGCCGAGGCTGCGCTCAAAGAAGAGAAGCAACTGGTTGAGGGCGAGAAGAGCCGTGCTCGCGAGCGCACCGCAGCGGATCAGGCACAGCTACAGCAGCTTCAGACGAAACGCACCGAGGCCGCCGCTCAGCTTCCCAAGGCCACGCTCACTGAGTACGCCCGTATTCGCAAAAAATGGCATGGAGTGGTGATCGCGGAAGCAACCACCGGCCGCTGCGCCGCCTGCCAGATCGTTTTGCGTCCCCAATATTTGCAGGATCTGAAGAAGGGCGATCACTTGATGACCTGCGAAAGCTGTGGCCGTTTCCTCTACTACAACCCGCCGGTGCGCGTCGAGATGGCGTAACGTCCGCGCCTCTGACCCGTTTTTACTGAATCACATTCAGGAGTCCGCGATTCCCCGCCTCCGCTGCATCGGCCTGAGCGTCTTTGCGCGGAGGCGCCTGCAATTCCGGCATAGGCTTGCCTTGAAACAAGCGGCGGCACGGCTTGGCCAGCAAGCGAGCCCATTTGTTGGCGCGATTCCGGCGCGCGCTGTCGGTGGCGATACCGGTGCTGGCATACATCTGCCGGTACAGCTTCGAAATAAAAATAAAGGCCAAGCGCGCCCTCAAATTCGGAGTGCAGTTCGATCGCTTCCATACCGCATTGAAGCTGTAGAAACGATCCCATACGCCCTGCGTTCTCCGGCGCATCTCTTCCGAGTTCATGGTGGGATGCGGCATGAACATCTTAGGGCGCTCATCGGGCGGGATCAGCCAGTAGCGCGTAATGGGGGTGCCTGCCACGGTGGGCACCTGATCCCCAAACGCTTTTTCCCAGCGCTCGAAGTCCACGGTCCCGCAAAAAGGGGTCAGCATTACGAACTGCGCGAACGTCAATCCGGCTTTGTGCGCCAACTCGAGCGTCGCATCGAAAGTGTCTGAGCGGTCGGTCGAAAGTCCAAAAATAAAAGATCCCAGTACGTGAAGGCCGTGCCGCCGGAACTCTTGCAGTTGATTCACGAGCTTGTCACCGGAGCAGTTGAAGTCCTTGAACACCGCCTTCAGCCCTTCGGGCGTCACCGCCTCGACGCCCACTAGAGCGCCGCGGATGTGGGCTGCGCGCATTGCGTCCAAGAACCTGCCGTCTTCGGCGGATTCCATCGTGATCTGCGTGAAGAACGTTAAGTCGCCCGGCAAGTCCGCCAGCCGCTCCATCAACTCGAATCTCTCTTCGCGAATGGCCTTCAGCTCGTTCACCTTGTGCTGATTGCCTTGCCGCTCGGCGTTCTTGATGTCGGTAAGAGAGACCGGGTAGAAATTATCGTCCGCCAGCGCGATGAAACGGAATCCCAGGCGCCGCAGCGCGACGATTTCCTCAATCACTACATCGGAAGGACGCTGCCGCGGTTTCTGTCCATCGGTACGCCAGACAGAACAGAAGGAGCAGTGCTTGGAGCAACCGCGAACGGTCTGCACCGAGGCCCACATGTAGCGATCCGGCGGAAGCAGATCCCAGCGCGCCGCTTTGAAATCCTCCGGCGCCACGCGGCCGCCTTCGTATATTTCCCGCGGTGCGTTGCGCGCGCAATCACGCAGCGCCTGACCCCACGCTAAATCGCCATCGCCTTTGACGACGGCGTGTGCCTGCCCCAACTCCAGAGCTTCCTGCGGATAGAGTGTGGCGTGGATGCCGCCGAAAACCACGTAGGCGCCCCGCTCGCGCGCCAGTCGTCCCACGGCGTAACCGCGCAGGGCATTGCCGGTGTGGATGCCGATGCCGACTACATCGCCGGCTGCGATGCTTTCAGGGACCAGGCTTTCAAGAGTTTCGTCACAAATCACCGGATCGCCAAATTCGATTGGCGTCGCGGTCGCCAACACGTACAGCCAACGCGGCGTGATGACGGCGGTTCCGAATGCGGAATCGCTGGGGTTTATCAGATGTATAGTCAAAGGTCCTTTTGAGCCCCGTTGCAGGATCACCCTCCTGCCTCAACCCGATATTTAGAGTCCGGGGTGCCAAGGGCTATAGTTTAGCACCAAGGAGGACCATCCCCAGAGGGTGCTAGCGAAACCCAAACTTAGCGGCCGGACACGCCCGTGCCCAGCCGCCGCTTGGTCATTTCCACTAGCGAATGTTACTTCGCAGGGGTGCTGCTGGCCGGGGCCGATTTGGTCGTGGCAGCCGGCGTAGAGCTGGTCTTGGATTTGTGGTGATGCTTCTTCACCTTCGCCGGAGCGGTGGTGGAAGAAGAGTTGGCGGCCGGGGCTGGCTTGTTGCCGGTCTGGGCAGCCATCAGCGCGGTTCCCGCAAGTAACATGGCGGTTAACGACGTGGTCATGAGGGTTTTCATAAAATACTTCTCCTTGGTTGCCAACAACCCGCTCAGCAGGCCGTTCGCTTTTCACACTCGAAGGCGTCCATCTCTCAGGCGCCTTCACCCCTATGGACGCTGCCCCGCCAACATAGGTTCATGAAAAAACATTCTTAAACCCTTTTGTGTAAACAGTTTAATGCGTGGCGATTATGACAATTGTTTAAGGTTCTTCAGGAAGGTCTTCGGCGCGGTTTTCAAATCGCGTGAATTGTCCCAGGAAACGCAGCGGCACATTGCCGATCGGCCCGTTGCGTTGCTTCGCGATGATCAGATCGGCCAGGCCGCGCAAATCTTCGCGATCCCGTTTATAAACTTCCTCGCGGAAAATGAAAGCCACCAGATCCGCGTCCTGTTCGATCGATCCCGAATCGCGCAGATCGCTCAACTGCGGTTTGTGATCGCCAATGCGAGTTTCCGCCGCGCGGCTTAATTGCGACAGCACCAGAAACGGGACATCCAGATCCTTTGCCATCAATTTCAGGCCGCGCGAGATGGCGCTGACTTCCTGGTTGCGATTCTCGCTGCGCCCACGGCTGCTCATCAACTGTAGATAGTCGATCACCACCAGGCTTAATCCGTGTTCGGCTTGCATGCGCCGCAGCTTGGAATGAATGTCCATCAGGTTCAC
>Ga0207657_10002695_pt1 | contig 19147 bp, 24 predicted proteins | sample KBSC33metaG_FD_184316 | JGI IMG/M metagenome (GOLD analysis project Ga0207657, IMG submission 184316) | Corn rhizosphere microbial communities from Kellogg Biological Station, Michigan, USA - KBS C3-3 metaG (SPAdes) (version 2) | ecosystem: Host-associated > Plants > Roots > Rhizosphere > Soil ... | reverse complement strand
CCGCAAGGTGATGAAGATCGCCAAGGAGCCGATCAGCCTCGAAACGCCCATCGGCGACGAGGAAGACAGCCACCTCGGCGATTTCATCGAGGACAAGAACGCGGTGATCCCGGTCGACGCCGCGATCCAGGCGAACCTCAAGGAAACCGTGACCCGCGTGCTGGCGAGCCTAACCCCGCGCGAGGAGCGAGTGCTGAGAATGCGTTTCGGGATTGGGATGAACACCGATCATACGCTTGAGGAGGTCGGGCAGCAGTTCTCGGTTACTCGCGAGCGTATCCGGCAGATCGAGGCAAAGGCGCTGCGGAAATTGAAGCATCCTTCAAGGAGCCGCAAAATGCGCTCCTTCCTCGACCAATAAGTTCCTCCCTGAGCTCGCTCGGGGAGGGGAACCATTGGCCGAAGAGCCAATGGTGGAGGGGTCCTGGCGCCGACCACCAGCCGCTAGGCTGAGTGGATCGACTTCCCGGTCTTACATGCACGCCGAACCCAAACGGCCCCGCCGGAGTGGTAAGCGGGGTGAACGGAGCCGCGAAGGCCCCCAGGCCGCAACCCTTATGTGCCTGAGACCGTTATATAACGTGCTACCAGTCGCAAGACGGTCTTGGGCGTGTAGCCGGCGCCTTCCTCCTATCTTCAACGTCTCCTAGCCAACAGGCGCCAATTCCGGCGCTTGGAAACGAAGGAACACACGATGAAAAATTTTGGCACCGTCAATTCGTTCGACGCCGATCAGGGTCGCGGCTCGATCAAGCCGGAAACCGGTGGCGACAATCTGCCGTTCGAGAAAAACGCCTTTAAGTGGGACATCAAGGCGAACCCGCCCACGACGGGCCAGCGCCTGTCCTATGAGGTCGGCACCGACAGCAACAGCAAGCCCATCGCGAAGAACCTGGAAACTATCTAACCAAGCTAAAGAGTTAAGAGAACGGGCCGGGCGCAAGCTCGGCCCTTTCTGTCTATAACAACTCCCCCTGCGACCCCCCTTCGTCATTGCCGCGGAATCGAAGATGGCCGTCAGGTCAAAGCGGGAACCCAGCTTCGAACTTCGTGACGTCGGACGCGTCTTGCTTCGCGGCTTAGGCCGCTCGCTCGCGCGCCGGCCGGCATTCTCGAAGTTCTCGCTCTGCCCCCGGCAGAGCTGCGCTGCTTCGATCTCTCGACATAGGCTCGCGATTGCCGCAGCAATCGCGCTTCTATGCTCGGGGGCTCCTGCATTGGACAGTTTCAGCTACTTCATCGTCTTCTACGCGCTCATCCTCGGCCTTGCGCTGACGGAGCTGCTCGGCGGGTTCGCGCATATGATCCGCGCCCGCGCGCTGAAGAAGCTGGAGCCGCAGACGGCGCTGCTCGCGCTGTTCATCCTCATCGACATCTGCTCGACCTGGGTCGACGGCTGGCTATCGCTAAAGCACGTGACTGTGGATTTCGCCGGCCTGTGGGCGCCGGTGCTGCTCGCGATCTGCTTCTATCTCGCCGCCTCGGTCGTCTTCCCGCACGACGAAGCCGATCACGAGCGGCTCGCCGATTATTATCGGGAGCGGAAGCGGTTCATCGTCGGACTGCTGTTCGCCGGCGAGCTTCTGATCCACGTCACCTATCTCGGCGTGTTCAAGGACCGGCTCGCGCACCAGCCCGCGGTCTTCTGGCTGTGGACGATCCCGTACAACCTCGCCATCGAAGGATCGATGATCGCGCTGATGCTCGTCAGCTCGCGGCGGGCCAACATCGCTTTCCTGGTCGCCCTGATCCTGCTTCTCACCATCCCCTATTGGGACGAGGACGCCATTCCCCACGCCGTCGCTCACTCTTACGGCTACGCCTGACCCGCGCCTCCCGGCCGTCACGTTCCTCTTCCCGCTAGGCATTAACCCTGACCGCGCAGGAATCCGCTGTCCAACAAGCGTCAGTTCCGAATTACGAAGGAGCAGATCGCCGCGAAGGCGCCCGGGAAAGGAAGCTTTAGGCGGCCAATGACGGTGGATGGCCGTCGACCAGAAGCGCGGTCAGAACCTTGACGAGTTGCGCGCCGCTGAAGGGCTTGTTGAGCACCGGGTGATTGCCATAGCCCTCGTCCACGCCATGTTCTCCATAGCCCGTCGAAAATGCGAACGGCACTTTCGCCTCGATAAGGGCATTGGCCGCGGGATAGCTCCGCTGTCCACTGAGATTGACGTCGAGAGTTGCAAGATCGAAGGTCCGCGTGGCGATCAGGCGGAGCGCCTTTTCAAGGCTCCCGGCGATGGCAATCGACGTGCAACCAAGATCGGCGAGCATGTCTTCCAGGGCCATCAGGACAAGCATTTCGTCCTCGACTACGAGGACCCGCTTACCAGAGAGCAACCGATCATTCATTCAGAACCGCTTGTGGCGCAGGGACATCGATCGTGCAAACGATGCCGCCCGGCTGATAATCGAGCTCGACCCTGCCATCCAGCTCATGCGCCAGGCCCTGTTCGATCACGCGCGAGCCAAACCCCTTGCGCGTCGGCGGAGTTACGGGCGGTCCGCCTTTCTCCCGCCAGTGAAGGCGCAGCCAGCGGGCACCGGCCTTTTGGTCGAGCATCCAGTCGATCGAAATCGTCCCCGAATCGTTCGATAGAGCGCCATATTTGACGGCGTTCGTTGCCAATTCGTTGAACGCGATGCCAAGTGCCAGCGCCGCCTTGGGCGACAGCCGGATATTGTCGCCATCGATGCTGAACCGTTCGCGCCGCCCTTCGATCGCGCGAAACGGCGCAATCGATTCGCAAACCAGGTCGAGCAAGCCCGCACCTTCCCATTTCTCGCGGCCGAGCAGGTCATGCGACCTGGAAAGTGCAGCCAGCCGGGTTTCGATAGACTCTCGGACGACCTCCGGATCGGAGGAATTGCGCATCGCCTGGATGACGATCGACTGCACCGTCGCCAGCGTGTTCTTCACTCGGTGATTAAGCTCGTCGATCAGCATCGCGGCATGCCTGCGCGCCAGCTCGTGCTTGGTCGTGTCGACCAGCGAGATGAAATGCTCGTAGGTCTTGCCTGTCTTGTCTTTGACCGGGCTGATGAAGATCGTTGCGCAGAAAGTGCTTCCGTCCTTCCGCCGATAGCGAAGTTCAGCGCAATCCTGCTTTCCTGCGAATGCCGCCGCAATCTCGTCCTGGGCGCGATCCGAAGGATCGGCCATCAGGGACTTGAAGTCATGTGCAAGCAACTCGTCGCGATCGTACCCGGCCAGCTTCAGGAATGCATCGTTGGCATAGATGATCGGATTGTCCGCCTTCTTCGCGTCGGTGAACACCATCGGCATTCTGGTCGTATCCGCCGCGACCACGAACGGCCCGAGGTCTTTCCTGAATTTGTCGACATCGGCCTCGGCAGCCTTCTGTCCCTTGTCCTTGTGTGCCTTGTCGCTCATCGAGGTTTCCAGTCGGCGGAGGGTCCGAGATTCCCAACGTGAACGCGAATAGTGTGTCGCGGTGCCATCTTACAACAACGCCCCCCGAGACCCCTTCTGATGGCTCGCCCGCGTTTCCATGCGTGACGCCTTCTTCACCGGAATTACGGTTACAGTTTACGAAACCCCCGAATTCAACTCGAGCATCACCTTGCTGCGGCGGATCGGCAAGCATTAAGCGCGTTACCAATGACCCGACCGCTCGCGCTCACCCTCTACGCCCTCGCGATGGTCGCCATCATCGTCGCCCTCGACCTCGCCTTCTTCCGCGACCGCACCGCGGCAAGGCTGGTCGCCAATATCGCCATCGTCGCGCTGTTCGCAGCCGGCTATTTCCTGGTCTTCAGGCGCGCCTAGCTGCCGGCCGCAATCCATGCCCGAGAACAAAACCCTGTCCTACAGACCTCCTTTATGCCTTATCTTGGCCGATGGTCGGTCCCGGTGAGTCGAACGCGCGCGCTCCGCAATGCGGGCTGCTCGCAAATCGCTCCAAAGGTGACAAAGTAGAAGAAGTAGAAGACCACCCCTTTTTTATCAGTCAGGGTGAACTTTCACTCCGCGAGCCATTCCGCCGCTCTCCCCTCATCCGCCGCCTCGAAATAGCGCATCGCCCCGCCGAACACCGGCCTCGCCGCAAGCGTCAGCCATTCGTGCCAGCGGCGATCGCCGACGACCGCGATCCGCGGGAAGCTGTTGCGGTGCCGGATGTCGAATCGGAGGTCGCGGACCAGCCCGCCCGCCGTCCACCCGCGCCAGCCCCTCAGGTCGAGCAGCAGCGGCGCCCGCCCTCCCCTTCGCTTCAGCTCCGCCTCCAGCGCCCGCTCCAGCGAGCCATAGTCGCTCGCACTCAGCCGCCCGGTCGCCCGGACTCGAACGAACGCGGGATTTTCCGACTCCGTCGAGAACATCGCCGGGCGACACTGCGCCAGCCGGACGGCTCAGTCACGCCGCGGCTTGCCGCTTGCCCGCAACCTGTCCGGTTGCTCGCGAGTTAGCTGATCAGGAGGCCAATGCCCGAACGTCGTCCACCCAGAACCGCCGAAGCCAAAGGCGAGCGCGACAGCCGCGAGTCGTGGGAAGACGAAGGCGGGAGCGTCGACGAAACCGTTCCGCGCAAGAACCGGCGCCGCAATCGCGTGGTCTCCGGCCGGATCGTCCAGGCGGGCGGCCCGGACCAGCCTTACAAGGTGGTCCTCACTTATGAAGACGGGCACATTTCGGAGCGCCCGTGCGCGACGATGCGCGAAGGCGAGGCATTTATCCGCAGCGCCATCCCGGCCCAGCCGAAGCGCGACACGTCCCGCGACCGCGGGCCCGGGCAATCCTAGCCGGCCCCTGCGAAGGCACCGCAAAAAGATGTCCTGCAGCAGGCCGTCACTCCTCCGCCAGCGGCGGGGCGATTCCTCTGTTCAGCCTAGCTCCACTTGGCGACGCCGCCGTGGCGCGAGCAGGCGCCCCGACGATCCTTCGAGTGGCTGTAGGTTCCGTCCTTGCATTGCGCGATCGCGCCCGCCGGATTGCGGTCCTGGGCCGAAGCCGGGGTTGCCGCCGCCGTGCGCCTCGGCGCGGCCGGCTTCGCCGCCTTGGCAGTCGCCGCCGAGCTCCCGCCGAACATGCCGCGGGCTCGCTGCATCATGGTGGGCTTGGCCGCGGGAGCGACTTTCGCGGCCTTGGGCGCGGCCTTGGCCGGGGCCGCCTTGGCAACCTTTGGAGCCTTCGCAGGCTTAGGGGCCTTCGCAGGCTTGGCGGCCTTGGCGGGCTTCGCAGCGGTCTTGCAGGCCGCCTTGTTGGCATTGCCGGCTTTCGAGCAATCGTAGGTCCTCGTCGCCGCGAACGCGGGTGAGCTGGACATCGCCGCGCATCCGGCCGCGAGCGCGACCGCCATGATCAGCTGTTTCATCTCGGATTCCTTCGGCTTTACTTGCATTTCGCGAAGTGGCCCTTCGCGTCGCGGCACATCTTCGGCTTGGCGGCCTTGGTCACCTTTGCAACGGTGGCCGGCTTGGCCGGGCATTTGACGAACTTGCCCTTCGCGTCCTTGCACGGGGCCGCGAACGCCGGCGCCGAGCCCGCCACCAGGCTGAGCGCGGTCAATGCGAAAATGAGCTTTTTCATGGCTTTCCTCTCCCTCGACTGCGGAATCGAAATGCCTACGCGCGCGCCGACGAACAGGGCATGACAGCAATATTAAAATGCTGTCACGGCTTGGAAAAACTGGCCGCGCCGCTCCCGGGTCCCGCCCTCGGGAACCGGCCCGGCTTGTGCCGCATCAAAAGAGTTTCGAGACCGATCCGAGGATTCCGCCGCCGTCCTGCTGAAGCAGCGAGGCGAACTGCGACAGGGCGCCCTCGCCGCCGATGTGGCCGACGATCTCCTGAAGCTTGTCCTTCGGCAATCCGGTCTGTTCGGCGGCGGTCGTGACCGTGTCGCCCTCGCTGGCGTGGGCCTGGCCTAGCGCGGCGACGGCCTGTTCGACCTGCTCCGGACTAAGGCCCACCTTCGCGGCAAGATTCTGGACGGTCGCATTGTCCGATACCTGGCTGAGGATGCCGTTTAGAAGGCTCATTGCACTCTCCTCGATTCGATCGCGCTCCGCCAAAGGGCGCTCCGAGCGCAGTACGCCCAAAGCGATTGCAGGAACAGTGACAGGGCCGGCGCGGGGCAACTGGCGCGCCTTGGTTCTGCTTCACCCGGTTTCACTCGCCGTTCATGCACAGCGCCGCTAGGAACCCGCTTCAACCAATTCCTCAGCCGGATCGTCCTTTCCCTTGGCTTCCTACCGCCTCCCGTTGGAACGCGACCGCCCGCCGCTTCGTCGGCGGCTGTCCGGGCTCGCCGCCGCGCTGCTCGTCAACCTGCTGCTCCTGCTCGCTTTGCTGCGCATGGGCATCATTCCCTTGCCCCTGCCCAAGGCGACCGAATCGACTGTCGTCGACCTGCTTCCCGCCGATTCCACGCCGACCGCAGCGCCCCGCGCCACCCCTGCCAAGGCGAAGCATGCCGCCAAAAGCCCGATCGCTCCGCGCAAGCGCCCGCCCGAGCCGCAAAAGCCCAAGGTCCCCAATCTCAGCCCGGTGCCGCTTCTGGCGATGAGCAAGGATGAGCTCGCAGCCGCCGACATCTCCAACATCGCCAAGGCGGCCCAGGCGCGGGGCGAAGGCGATTCGGAAACCGTCGGGCGCGGGCCAAACGGCGAGCTTCTCTATGCGGCGGAATGGGCGCGCGAGCCGACGGACGCCGAGCTTTCCGGCTACATTCCGAAGAACGCACCCAACGGCTCCGGACTCGTCGCCTGCAGGACGATCCCAGGCGACCGGGTCGACGATTGCATCGAGCTCGGCAACGACCCGCCCGGATCGCATTTGGCGAGCGCCGTCCGCCAGGCGGCGTGGCAGTTCCGGGTTCGCCCGCCGCGCAAGGGCGGCAAGGAGCTGGTCGGCTCCTGGGTCCGCATCCGCATCGATTACTACCGCTCCGGCGGCTAGCCCTGCACCGCGACTGCGGCCAATCCGGCCCGCCGCGCGATCTCCAGCGCTTCCGCGGTGGTCTCGACGCCGAGCCGCTGGAGCATTTTCGCCCGGTGCATCTCAACCGTCCGGGGGCTCAGGCATAGCGAGCGGCCGATCAGCTTGTTCGACGCTCCGGACAGCAGCCGCTCGAGGACGTCGCGCTCGCGCGGCGACAGGCGGTCGACCCGCCGCCTCGAGTCCATCGCAAGCGCCTTGGCGCGGAGCGAGTCGGCAAGGGTCGAATCGAGCGAATCGAGCCGCTCAAGCAGGTCGGGCGAAGCGAACGGCTTTTCGATGAAGTCGATCGCCCCGGCCCTGATCGTCCGAACCGCGGTTCGGATCTCGCCCGAACCCGTCACCATGATGACGGCGAACCGGTCGAGCTCGGGAATGCCCGATTCCAGGAGCTCAAGGCCGCTGGTTCCGGGAAGGTGCAGATCGAGCAGAAGCAGTCCGGGCTCCAGATCCGCCGAGCGGGCGACGAAGGCCTTGGGCGAGTCGAAGCTCTCGACGGTCCAGCCATGGGCGGAAAGCAGCAGCTCGAGCGATTTGCGGAAAGCCTCGTCGTCATCGACGACATAGGCTCGCTTCACCCGGCCATCGGCGCCCGGTCCGCTTTCGAGCTCGGAGTCTAGCATTTGTGTCTCAAGCGGATTGCCAACGCAGACAGCCGACATTGGTTCGGAGCGGATCGCGGCGGCACACGGTAGGATTACCGTAAGTAGCGACCCGATATGTCGCGTCGCGCCGATCCGGAGCAAATGCCGGCCCTGTCGAACGATTCAACGGGGGACGGGCATGGCCGAGGCAGCGCTGAAAAGGACGGGGGAGCAGCCTTGGGGCAAAGCCTCGGCCGCCCGTGACTCCGATGGCCCGGAAGCCCGCGTCTATGCCTTCGCAAGCGGCGCCCCGGTACCGGAGGCAGGCATTGCCGGCCGCCTGGCGCAACTGCTGTCGGTGGTGCGCAGGCACCAGAAGAAACATTTCCCGGGAGCGCTTGGAAGCGAATCCTGCTGGGCGGTGCTCATCCAGCTCTACGCGTCGCATGTCTATCAGCACCGTATTCACATCCACACGCTGACCGAGCGCACCGGGGTTTCGGGAACATCGGTCTTGCGAGCCCTCGACACTCTGATCGCCGCCGGCTTCGCCACCCGGTCCGAGGACCGGTTCGACCGCCGCCGAGTGGTCGTCGAAATTACCGAAGCGGGCGCCTCGGCGATGAAGGACTGCCTCCTCAACTCGGGCTCCCGCGCTGCAATCTTCCAGAGGATTGACCAATGACCACGACTTCCGAGGATTTCTGGCTGACCAGGCTGAGCGATGCGCTCGAAAAGGCCGTTGCCGCTCCTTCCGACCGGTCGCGAGTCGCGTATCTGGAGCTCGCCCGCCACTATTGCTCGATGCACAAGCGATCGAACCGGCGGAATGGCCGGTCCGTTGCCGGGCAGCAGGATCCGGCGTTTCTCGCAACCGCCGATTCCGGACGGCACGACTTTCACTCGGTCCACGACGCGCTGATGCAGGCGGCATGAACCGGTTCCCACCTCGAGCAGTCGGGGACAAACGGACGGGTTTTTCAGCCTTCGGCTGACGAAACTGCTCTGCAGGAGTTCGTTACCATGGCACGTCGGCTGGTCTATGTGATCGATGACGATCCGGACATGCTTCGCTCCACGGCTTACCTGCTGGAGGCGATCGGCCATGGCGTCGAATGCTTCGACGACGGCGACACGTTCCTCGCGGCTCTTGCGTCGCTCCAACCCGGCTGCATCCTCACCGACCTCAGGATGCCAAGGGTCAACGGGTACGAGCTCAAGGCCGCGCTGGACGAGAGGTCCGTCGGCTGGCCAGTCATTCTCATGACCAGCGAGAACGGCTCCGAAACCTCCGGCAGGGCGGCTGCAAGAGGCTTTTCCGGTTACCTCCGCAAGCCTTTCACCGCAGATCAGCTCGTTGCGGCTCTGGACAGGGGTTTCGCGGCGCTGGGCGAAAGCCGGCCGTAGGCGTCGCTGACCGCCAGCGGTCAAGGTTTTTCTCCGCTCGGCAGAGTGAAAAAGAAGGACGCGCCGCCGTCCTCGGCATTTTGCGCCCACATTCTTCCGCCGTGCGCCTCGACGATCGTTCGGCATATCGACAGCCCCAGCCCCTGTCCGCCGCTCGTCGATCCACCCGGCTTGAACAGCGACGGGATTTTTCCGCTTGCGATCCCGGGGCCGAAGTCCCGAACCTCGACGGTGACTTCGTCGCGGCTGGCGCGGGCGCTGATCACGATCTTCGCCATCTCTTCCGGCGGCACGGCCTGGCACGCATTCCTGATCAGGTTCAGAAGCACCTGCTCGATTTGGATCTCGTTCACGAACAATGCATCGGCGATCGGCTCGATATCGGTGCCGAGCGTCAGGTTCTGGCACTCGCCGCCGGCCTGCAGCGGCTTGAGCGCATTGGCGATCATCATGCGAAGCGACGCCGAATTGCGGGTCGAGGAAGCGTTGGACACGAGATTGCGGGCCTGGCGGACGATTTCGCCGGCACGATGGATCTGCGCCTCGGCTTCGCCGAGTCCGGAGACCAGGGTCGGCTGCAACTCGCCCTGAAGGCCGGCCGCAATCCGCTTGCCCGCGCTGACATAGTTCATCGCCGCGGCAAGCGGCTGGTTCAATTCGTGCGCGAGAGTCGCAGCCATTGTTCCCATGGCGGTTTCGGTCTGGACCTGCCGGAGCTGCGCCTGGAGCTCGGCTTCGCGTTCGCGAAGCTGCTTCAAATGCCCGGCAAAGCTGAGCATCGCGCCGCTCGTGACGACGAACACACCCAGGCTGGCCACGTCGTCGACTGAAAGAGCTGGAGGAAAGCCTGGCGCCATGAACACAAGAGTCCCGATCACCAGGCTCAGGATCATTGCGATGAGGCCAGGAGCGGTTCCGTAGCGGCCCGCTGCGATCACGATCGCGACTGTGAAGATGAGGAGCGGCGACCGCTCGAGAAGAAGGGGACCGAGAGCGTAGCGGATGGCGAATGCGACCAGAACAAGCCCGATCGCGGAGACATAGGGATAAGCGCGGTCGCCGCCCTCGGCCGAGTTGGCGTGGCCTCTGGCGGGCCACGACCGACCATCGCCGGCCGGCGATACGCGTTTTGCTGAGTCGGAGCCGCTCGGCTGCAATTGTTCAATCCACTGATCGTCCGAGCGGACTGACAGAAGCCGGTTTGGTCGCGGCCGTCAATGCCGATCGTCAAACCCCGAGGCCCGTCGCGGCCGTTCAAGCGAGGTGACGGTTTCGGGTCAGAAGCGGTGGCGACGCCGCCGGAGCTCGCTAAAGTTCAGCGACGCCGCCGGTCTTCGCTCTGCCACTCCATCCTTAGAGCCGCGTCACCGAAGATGGTTACCGCTCTGCTGCGCCAACTTGGGACAACCCGTCGCCGGCGAAACAAAATTGCGCCGGCGGCTTTTCTTCCCCGGCCGGGATCGGCGAAACGAGCAAGTCGCCCGTTCCGGCCAACCTTTGCTGGCAAGGGAGGCGATACTGACGGTCCAGGTCCGCGATCTCAGGCGATCCAGTCGCAAGCGCGTACTGATAGGCGCGACCCTGATCGGCATGGACGGCGTCCAGCAGGTGCGGCTGAAGGACCTCACCAGCGAAGGTGCAGGCATCGCCTGCCAGGTGCCGCTCGCCGGCGGGACCGATGTCGTCCTGAAGCGCGGCGACCTTTTCATTGCCGCCCGAGTGGTGTGGACGGAAGGGACGACCGCCGGGCTCGAATTCTATCGGCCGGTACTGCCCGAGGACCTTGCGGCGAGTTGCGCGCCCGCTTAGCCGACGGCCTTCGCGTGACGACGGAGCGCAGGCATGAGCATCACGTCGTTTCTTTACAGGCTCGCGCGCCTGTCCGCCGACGCACGCGCGGTGGAGCGCTCGGTCGAAACCGGCTCGCCAACGCCGCTTATCCGGCGCGCAACGAACAAGCTGTGGGGCCGCAAGGTGATTTCAAGGATGTGGTGGAAGAGCTGATGCGCGACCTTCAGGCGGCCGGAACGGCGCGTTCCTGGTCGGTTGCGCCTGGAACGGGCTCCCCGGAATCCCGGCTCCCGCTAATCATTCGGTTCTTCGAGTCGACATGGACGACCCGCGGCTTCATTGCCCGGGCCTCGGTGTCTTCGACGCTCGCGTAGCTCATCACGATGACGAGATCGCCCTCGTTGACCAGATGCGCCGCAGCGCCGTTGATTCCGATCGTGCCGCTGCCGGCGGGTGCCGGGATGACATAGGTTTCAAGGCGGGCGCCATTGGTGATGTCGGCAATCACGACCTGCTCGTTTTCGAGCAGGTCCGCCGCCTCCATCAGCGCCCGGTCGATGGCGATCGAGCCAACATAATGCAGGTCGGCCTGGGTCACGGTCGCGCGGTGGATTTTCGATTTCAGCATCACCCGAATCACCTGGGCTGCTCCTTGTTGGCGGCGGTCGGCTGAAACATTTGCGTTCGAGAGCGGCAAATCAAGTGCTGCAGTGCACTATCGCACTTGCAGCATGAGGTCCAAATTCCCAACTGTCGGCTCCGCCGCGTGGCGAAATCCCCCAACCGCACATCGGATAGCCAGAGCAATAGGCTGAAACATCCCGGTTTTGCGGTTTTGGCACACTGCTTGCTTTGAATACTGGCGACAACGCCAACAGGAGATTTTCGATGTCGACCGCCGCCGCCCAGTTCGAAACCGAAGAGCGCCGCACGCCGCTTCCGATGCGCGCCGACACCTTTCTTGGCGTGTTCGAGGCGATCGGCGAGGATCTCGGCTTCAACCCCAACTGGCTGCGCGTCCCGTTCGCGGCGCTGCTCCTGTGGAACCCGGAGGTGATCATCGCGGCCTATCTCGGCCTCGGCTGCCTGGTGGCGGCGACCCGCTGGTACTTCCCGGTCGAGCGCAAGGCGAACCCCGCCTCGAAGGCAGAAGCAGCGGACGCAGACGAGGTCGAGGTGGCGGAGGAGCGGCTCGCCGCCTGAAGCTTCGCGGCGGTGCCGCGATCAGGCTGGGGAAATCCCGTGCCCCAGATGCGGTTAACCCCGCCGGTTTGACCCGGCGGGGTTCCCATGCTTTGGACCCGAAAGCCCGAAGCACGAGACAACCATAGCCCCCCTGCCCAGCGAGTCGAGTCCAAACATGGGCCCGGGCGCAAATATCTGTGCGGCGTTCGGTGGATAAGTCTGTGGATTAGTCCAGCGCCGGAAGACCTGTCGTTTACCGCCGTCACCGAAACCCTAACCGCACATAAACCTCGTCTTTACGCCCTTGGGTTACGCCATCCGCTTAGATCCGTCCTCAGGCCTGGACGAAGGAAGGATGCGAATGGCGATTAACCGGTTCGTCGACCGTACAGCGGTAAGCGCTGCCCAGGCGCAGCTTGCCCGGGTCGCCGGGGAGGGCTGCGCTCGCCATCCGCACCTCGTCGGCCTCATCGAGGGCTCGGGAGCGCACTCGGCTCGCGACATCGCCGATTCGATCCACCTCCTGTGCAGCGTCCACGGGCAGCATCCCGGCCTCATCGAGCTGGCGCTGGAGCTGTGCCCCGACGGGCCGGGGCGGCACTGGCTTGGCCGTGCCGCCGATGCGTTCGAGCGCGAGCGGTTCTACCTGGTTCGGCTCACTGCAGCGGTCGGGCCGCTGCCGAGCACACCCGGTTCCGCGGAAACCGAAGCGACGCTGCTAGCCCAACGGCACGCGCTGGAGATCCTTGCCAGGTCCGAGCGGCGCGGCTGCGCGCTTGGCGCGGCGACGGCTCTGGTTTCCGACTGGTGGCCGATCCGCCGACTTCTCGATTGCGCGGCCTCACGGGCGGGGATCGAATCGCCCGCCCCTTCGCTTCCCGACGAAGTCTCGGTGGTCGCGGCGATCGACACAGAATGCGACAACCCGGCAAGCGAGCGGGCCCTGGGCTTCGGCGGCGAGCAGATGCTCCTCCAGAACCGCGGCCTGTTCGATCTTCTCGAGGCCCGGGCCGTCGCTCGCGGGGATTATTGAGACTGCCTTCGATTTTCATGGTGAAATTGCAGCCCTGACCGCTCGGAACAAGCCGCTGCGGATGTATATCTGCCGTTCGTCGATGCCGCCCTTGCTTTTGGTCGCCAAGCCTTCTTTGGGCCGGCGAACTCCAGTCAAGAGGTCGACACTTGCTTCTAGCGCGCAGGCTGCAGCGGTCGGATGGGCTCGGCGCGATGATCGTCGCGGCGGCGATGCTTCTTGCGTCCTGCGGCTCGGGGAATGACGCTGACAGCCGAGCGAACCGCGGACCGGCCGTGGTCAGCTATGTCGTCGTCCAGCCGACCAGTGTCCCGCTCGTCAAGGAGCTGCCGGGCCGAGTCTCTGCTTTCGAGGTGTCGCAGGTCCGGCCCCAGGTCTCCGGGATCGTCCAGCGGCGCTTCTTCACCGAAGGAGGCATCGTCCGAAAGGGACAGACTCTCTACCAGATCGATCCCAGCCAGTATCAGGCCGCGGCGGCGCAGGCGGCAGCGAACCTGCAAAGCGCCCGAGCCAATGCGGATGCGGCGAACGCGCTCGCGGCGCGCTACAAGCCCCTGGTCGCAATGGAGGCGGTTTCCAGGCAGGATTACACCAACGCCGTCGCCGCCGCCCGGCAGGCTCAGGCGGCGATCGCTCAAAATCAGGCGGCCCTGAGAGCGGCCCAGATCAACGTCCGCTTCACCCGCGTCCCGGCGCCGATCAGCGGGCGCATCGGCATATCCAACGTCACCGAAGGCGCGCTCGTCACCGCCAACCAGCCCGACCCGCTGACCACCATCACCCGGCTCGACCCGGTGAACGTCGACATCCAGGAATCCGCCGCCGACCTCATCGCTCTTCGCCGGTCGCTGAGCCAGAGCGGAGTGGCGCCGACGTCGGCGCAGGTCCGGCTGAAGCTCCCGGACGGGAGCGACTACGGCTTCACCGGAACCGTCCAGTTCAGCGAGGTGATCGTCGACCAGAACACCGGCACGGTCACTCTTCGCGCCCGCTTCGCCAACCCGATGTCGATTCTCCTTCCCGGGCTGTTCGTGACTGCCCAGTTCGCGCAGGCGGTGGACACGTCGGCGTTCCTGGTGCCGCAGCAGGCGGTCTCCCGCGATCCCAAGGGCAATGCGACCTTGTTCGTGGTCGCGCCCGGCAACCGCGCGGCCCAGCGCACCGTCGTCGCCACCCGGACGCAGGGACCCTATTGGGTGGTGACCCAGGGCCTGGCAGCCGGCGAGAAGGTGATCACCGAAGGCGCTGGCAATTTGCGCGACGGCGCCCCGATCAAGCCGGCCCCGGCAAAAGCGCCCAACACTCGGCCGGCCTCTCCCGAAGCTGCGGTGAAGGCGCAGTCGAGCGGCAAGACCGAATAACGCATGTCCCGGCTCTTCATCGAACGGCCGATTTTCGCCTGGGTCATCGCCATCATCATCGTGCTGATGGGAATCGGCGCGATCGTCTCGCTTCCGATCGCCCAATATCCCGACGTCGCGCCGACCCAGATCACGATCCGCGCAAATTTTCCGGGAGCGTCGGCGGAAACGCTGGAAAATAGCGTAACGCAGGTGCTGGAGGAGGAGCTGACCGGGCTCCAGGGCCTGTTGTACTTCAACTCCTCGTCGAGCTCGCGCGGGGCGGTGAGCATCACTGCCGTCTTCGACAAGGGAATCGAGCCGGACATCGCCCAGGTCCAGGTCTCGAACGAGATCCAGGCGGCGATCTCCCGGCTTCCGCAGCAGGTTCAGCAACAGGGCGTGCGGGTGACGAAAGGCTCGCCCGACTTCCTGATGATCGTCGCCGTCTATGACAAGACCGGCAAGAGCACGAACGTCGACGTGTCCGACTGGCTTGCCGATAATTTGCAGGACGATCTGTCGCGAACGCCGGGGGTCGGCGACGTCAACGTGTTCGGCGCGAAATATGCGATGCGGATCTGGCTCGATCCGGACAAGCTCGCCAGCTTCCAGCTGATGCCGAACGACGTCGTCACGGCGATCCAGAACCAGAACGTCGATGTTGCCGCAGGCGAGATCGGCGCGGCTCCGTCGCCCGAAGGCCAGATGCTCAACGCGACCGTGACCGCCCAGTCGCGGCTCCAGACGCCCGAGCAATTCAGCAAGATCGTTGTCAAATCCGGTGCATCGGGCGCTCGGGTGCAACTCTCGCAGGTCGCCCGGGTCGAGCTCGGTGCCGAAAGCTACGGGACGATCATCCACGTCAACGGCTATCCCGGCGCGGGAATCGGCATTTTCCTCGAGCCCGGCGCCAATGCGCTGACGACCTCCAGGCTGATCAAGGCGAAAGTCGAGGCCGCGAAGGACCGAATGCCTCCCGGATACGACTTCACCTACGCGAATGATTCGTCGGATTTCATCAAACTGTCGATCTATGAAGTCGTGAAGACTCTCGCCGAGGCGATGGCGCTGGTCATCCTCGTCATGTTCGTCTTTCTCCAGAGCTGGCGGGCGACGATGATCCCGGGGATTGCCATTCCCGTCGTCCTGACCGGCACCTTCGCCGTCCTCTACGCGCTCGGTTTCTCGATCAATACATTGACATTGTTCGGCCTGGTGCTCGCCGTCGGGCTGCTCGTCGACGATGCAATCGTGGTGGTCGAGAATGTCGAGAGGCTGCTTCACGAGCGTCCCGAGCTGACGGTCAAGGAAGCGACCGTGCAATCGATGGCGCAGATCCAGATGGCCCTGATCGCGATCGCGCTTGTCCTGTCGGCGGTGTTCCTGCCGATGGTGTTCTTCGGCGGCTCGACGGGCGTCATTTACCGCCAGTTCTCCGCCACCATCGTCTCGGCGATGGTCCTGTCCGTCTTTGTCGCCCTGACCCTAAGCCCGTCGCTGGCCGCGAACCTGCTCCGCCGGAAGCACGCAAGCGTCGAGGAAACCTGGATTGCAAGGCGCGCTCCTGCCCTCGCCCATTCGATCGAGCGGGCGCGGCAGGGCTTCAACGCGCGATTCCAGGCGCTGATCGACTGGTACGTGTCGCACGTCGGCAAGGTCGTCGAGCGCAAATGGCTGTTCCTTACCATCTATGTGGTGGTCTGCGCCGTCCTGGCGATCCTGTTCCTTCGGCTGCCGACCGGCTTCCTTCCGCAGGAAGACCAGGGAAGCGCGATGGTCCAGTACCAGCTTCCAGCGGGGGCGACCGTCGAGCGCTCGGGGGTGGTCCAAGGGAAGATCGAGGATTATTTCCTGAAGGGACCGGATGCCAAGAATGTCCACGCCTTCTTCAGCGTCGTCGGCGGCGGAGGCGGCGCGAGCGGACAGAATTCGGGGCGGATGTACCTCAACCTCGCACCGTTCGGTGACCGCGGAGGCAGCGAGAACAGCGCCAAGGCGATCGTCGACCGGGCGTCGAAGGAATTCCGAAGCCTTCACGACGCGCAGGTTTTCGCCCTTGTGCCGCCGGCGATCCGCGGTCTCGGCCAGTCCGCCGGATTCACGATGGAGCTGGAAAACACGAGCGGAATGTCGCGCGAGCAATTCGCCGCCGCCCGCGACCGGCTGCTGGCGGCCGCAAACGACAATCCCGACCTCGAACAGGTGCGCCTGACCGAATTCCCGGATGTCGCCAGCCTCAAGGTCGACATCGACCAGGACAAGCTCGCCGCGCTGGGCCTCAGCACCAATGACGTGAACGGCACTTTGTCGACGGCCTGGGGCGGGCGCTATATCGGCGACTTCATCGACCGCGGACGGGTCAAGCGAGTCTATGTGCAGGCCGACGCGCCCTATCGTTCGGCGCCCTCGGACATCAACCGCTGGTTCGTTCGCAACAACCAGGGCGACATGGTGCCCTTCTCGTCCTTTGCCCAGACCCGATGGATGACCACCCCGACGTCGCTGTCGCGCTTCAATGGCTATCCCTCGTTCGAATTCTCGGGCCAGGGCAAAGAGGGGGTGAGCAGCGGCGACGCGATGAGCCAGATGGAGAAGCTGGCGGGGCAAATCCCCGGCGTGAGCGTCGCCTGGGCCGGCCAGTCCTACCAGGAGCGGCTCGCGTCGGGGCAGGCGCCATTGCTCTATGCTGTCTCGCTGATCGTCATCTTCCTGTGCCTTGCCGCGCTCTACGAAAGCTGGTCGATCCCGCTCGCGGTGCTGCTGGTGGTTCCGCTCGGCCTTGTCGGGGCGATCCTGGCGGTGACCCTGCGCGGGCTCCAGAACGACGTCTTCCTCCAGATCGGGCTCCTGACGACGATGGGACTCACCTCGAAGAACGCGATCCTGATGAACGAATTCGCGGAACGCGCGGAAAGGGAAGGCAAGAGGATCATCGACGCCGCGATCGAGGCGGCCAAGATCAGGCTCCGGCCGATCCTGATGACGAGCTTCGCCTTCATTTTCGGCGTGTTCCCGCTGGCGGTCTCGACCGGGCCGGGGGCGAACGGGCGAATTGCGATCGGCACCGCCGTCATCGGCGGAATGCTGACCGCGACGATCCTTGCGGTCTTCTACATCCCCCTGTTCTACGTTCTGGTCAGGCGCGGGGTGCGCGACGGTATCGTCGTCATTCGCGAGCACTGGCGCAGCCGGCGGGAGGGCAAAGCGTGAGGCGTTTCGCCCCTCTTCTGGCCTTTCTGGCGAGCGGCTGCATCTCGCTCGAGCCGCATTATGTGCGACCTCAGTCCGCGGTCCCGGCCTCCTGGCCCGTCGGCGACTCCTATCTCGCTCAAAGCGAGGCGGGGCTTCCGGCGGTCACCTACAAGGATATCTTTCGCGATTCCCGGCTTCAGGCGCTGATCCAGCAGGCGCTGGCGAACAACCGGGACCTGATGGCGGCCGCAGCCAATATCGCGGCGGCGCGCGAGCAATATCGAATCCAGCGCGCCGGCCAGCTTCCGCTAGTGAATGCCGGAGCCGGCACCACCGTGACCGGCGATAAGGGCGGCAACGTCGACGCGAGCTACACCGCCGGGCTGGCCGTGCCGAGCTTCGAGCTCGACCTGTTCGGGCGGGTGCGATCGCTGAGTCACGCCGAGCTCGAGCGCTATTTCGCGACCGAGGCCGCGTCGCGGGCGACCCGGCTTGCACTGGTCGCAAGCATCGCCGACGCATGGCTCGTCTACAGCGCCGATTCCAGCCTCCTCGGCATCGCCACCAAAACCGCGAGGAGCGCGGCGACGACGGTGAAGCTGACCCGCGCCCGCCTGGAAGGGGGCGTAGCGCCGCGGACCGATCTGAGCCAGGCGGAGCAGATCCTGACCGGAGCGGAGGCCGATGTCGCTCGGCAGACGACCGCGGTGGCTCAGGACGTCAATGCGCTGCAACTGCTGGTCGGAGCGCCGATCGCTCCTGCATTGCTGCCCAGATCGATCGACGAGGCGGCTCCGACCGTCGCCCAGCTTCCGGCGGGGCTCGATTCCTCGATCCTTTTGCGCCGGCCCGACGTGCTCGAGGCGGAATACCAGCTTCGCGCCGCCAACGCCCAGATCGGCGCCGCAAGGGCGGCGCTGTTCCCGAAGATCAGCCTGACCGGCCTTCTCGGCTTTGCCAGCGAAGCGTTGACCAGCCTTTTCAGCGGGGGCGCGTTCGGCTGGAGCGCAGGCGCGAATGCGACCTACACGATCTTTCAGGGGGGCGCCGGGCGCGCCAATGTCAGGCTGACCGAGGCGCAGCGCAACGCCGCCGTCGCGGATTACCAGAAGGCCATCCAGACGGCCTTTCGCGAAGTTGCCGATGCGCTCGCCAGGCGTGGCACGATGGGCAGGGAGCTGAACGCCCGCACCGGGCAGGCCGCCGCTGCGGCGGACTCCCTGATGCTGAGCGAAGCGCGTTACGGGGCCGGAATCGAGAATTTCCTGGCGACTCTGGATGCGCAGCGCTCGTCTTATTCGGCGCAGCGCATCCTGGTGCAGACGAAGCTCGAGTCCGCGCAGAACCTGGTCGATCTCTACCAGTCGCTCGGCGGCGACGATCTGCTCAGGACGACGCCGGTCGGGCCGGGCGCCTAGCCTTCCTTGACGTCCTGGTAGGCGAGCTCGAAATTGCCCCAGCGGCGACCGTTGAACCACACCGGCACGAAGACATTCTTCACCGGAATATATTTGTCGCCAAGCTCCATCCGGTAAGTCGCGAGCATCGCCGGCTTGTTCGAGTTGATCGCATTGCGGGTCGTCTCGTCCATGAAGATCCGCTTGTTTCGGCAATGCTCGTCGTTCCACACCGGATCGGGGTCGGGGGCCTGG
>Ga0207657_10002692_pt1 | contig 19154 bp, 19 predicted proteins | sample KBSC33metaG_FD_184316 | JGI IMG/M metagenome (GOLD analysis project Ga0207657, IMG submission 184316) | Corn rhizosphere microbial communities from Kellogg Biological Station, Michigan, USA - KBS C3-3 metaG (SPAdes) (version 2) | ecosystem: Host-associated > Plants > Roots > Rhizosphere > Soil ... | reverse complement strand
CGAGGAAGCGCTCGTAGTGGCCGATGTCGAGGTCGGTTTCGGCGCCGTCCTCGGTGACGAAGACCTCGCCGTGCTGGAAGGGGCTCATCGTGCCCGGGTCCACGTTGATGTACGGATCGAACTTCTGGATCGTGACCGAGAGTCCGCGAGCCACCAGAAGGCGCCCGAGCGATGCTGCGGCGATCCCCTTGCCGAGGGCCGAGACGACCCCGCCGGTGACGAAGATGAAGCGTGTCTCTGGACTACTCGGCGGCATCAACACTCATTCGTATACACCTAATCCGACAGCTTGGCTGGATTCGCTTGGATTAGCAAAAACGTGTTCAACTGGTTGAAATAAATGCGGTGAAGTCGCTGTAGTACGGCAATCGCGAACCGAATACGGTCCGCATTTCGATATAGAAGTAATTCCTAACGAGAGTGAGGGGCAACGCACACATCAAGTGGTAACTAATCATCGGAAAGATACGACAATAACTACACAAGCACTTGTTCATCAATCTGAAGTGGAAAATACCGTTATCGTTGGTGTCCCGGATGCCCATGCTGCGCAACGTAAGCAGCGTGAATTAATAGATAAAAACGGTGGTACGCATAATAAGGACACGAACAATTGCGTCACTCATGTTGGTGATATTTTGCGGGCCGGGGGAAGAGAAGATGTTCCAGGCACAACTCGTGATACGGTTCGATGGCTGATGAAAAATGGCAAGCGCCAGTAGAAGGGGATACGAATGGGGATGATCGATTGTGAAATTCATGGTGTATCTGGGATAGCCCTTGTCAGCAGCGATATAGCGGGAAAAATAAAAAATCGAGAGAAACCTATCGCTTTTTTGCGCTATGACATTGATTGGCTTGGTAATGGAAAGCCAATGATTTCTTACTGCGTGAGTGGCGATTTCAGAGCAGCACATAATCTTCCTGAGCCAACTGGTATCTTTTCGGATGATTTTGAGGATTCGCATGCTGTCGCGCTATCTCAGCTTATACCTGTGTGTGGGAAATGCCTCAATGAGTTGTCGTGAAATCTTAAATCGAGGAAATAGCTATGAAGATAAAACATCCATTCTCAAGAGGAATTTTGTATTGCTTAGGTATTTTTTAATGTTTGTTTCTTTTCATTGAAGGGGAATGCAATGCCAGTTAATGATGTACCTTTTGAAGGGAACCAATTTCATCTGTTTTTACATATGCCCTATCAGACCAACAAAAGAATGAGCTAATTGAAAAAGCAAATCATGGAGACGCCAATGCAGCATTCGTTCTCTATCAATATTTTGCAATTTCAAACTATAACGAAACCGAGGAAGATGGATGGCTTATCGTAGCAGCGGAGCATGGACATATTGTTGCTCAATACAATCTAGCTGTACATTACTTGGAGAAAAATAACTTAGACCAAGCAGCAGTATGGGCCAAAAAATCTCTTAATCAAGGTGATAAGGACGCAGTGAGGCTTCTGGATGAAATTAATAAAAAGCAATGGAAGTGGAAAATCGAGGAGCTGTCTTGGTTCATGGGCAGGGAAAATATGACAATACTAATATGTAAAAAGCATGGGCCAACATCACCAGCATTTGTTTCAAATGCTATTCACAGAGATATAGTTGATGCAACCAATAAGGCTATTGGAGTAAGAAATATTCAGATCGAGTTATTTGACGGACTAATTGAGGAATATTCAGTAGATGAATCTTTTATTAAAGAGGCATTGGCATCTTATGAAGAACATATTGATACTGTAGTATTTAAAGATGATATGGCTGAAGATATTTCGTCAAAGGTCAGGCCAGTTTGTGGACTATGTCTAGTGGAATATTTAGCGTAAAAAGAACAATGTAAGAGCCTGTTTAACGTCTGTGCAACAATAAGTTGATGAAAGACAAGATCACCATCTGCTGACTCGTATGGAGCTTGCGTTCGTAGTTTTCCAGGGCCAGCAGCATTTGTCCAGCCAGGCGAAACAGCGCTCGACGACCCATCTGTAGCGCACATCATTCCCATCGTATCTTTCCCAATTATCCGTCACACGATTTTGGAAAGATGGCGGAGCTTTCCCCATATCTGGTAAGAGCTCCGGGAGCCGTTCCGGTTTGCGGGACTGCATGCCGGAAAAATGAGGAAGTTAATGGCTTTGATAAATTGCGATAAGCATGGCATCCAAGGTGCAGAACTTGTATCTCCTATGCTTCAAAACATAATTCTTAACAAGAATGATTGCACAGGAAGAATCCATGAAATCTCTCTTAAATTCGAGGGCTTGGAATTCCCAAGATTTATTACTAGCGATGAGATTAAGGAAATGGGGTTAGAGAAGAAATTCTCAAATGGAGTAATTGAGTTCGAAAATGAGCATGACGCGGAAATGGCAATTGGGTTGTTTGTGCCAGCGTGTCTTAAATGTGTCATTAAATCGCTTGCGAAGCCAAGAGCGCAAGAGGAGTTGCGGATTTCAAAGGCAGTATTTTGATGAGGAAACGCGGCTGCACTACAGTAGATACTGTGAAGCATATTTTTTCAAGGACACCTAACCCGACGGCTTCTGCGCAATCTGATCTTTTCAGGCTGCCGGTAAAAGCCCTGGTGCAATTCGCGGAACTGGCAAGAGATGTTGGCTTTCCTCTTGATCTCAAGGGCTTGCCGATACCAGTCCATTTGCGCAACAAGACCGATCAGCCCCTGCGCACGTTGCCCCGCCATGCGCAATTCGATGTGCTGCTTGCCAAGCATGAAGGCGCTTGTTTCGACCGCGCCCGCAAAGTGGATGTGAAATGACAACGATGGATCAAGCCTCTGCACGTCAGTCATACCTGCTCGAGCAACTTGCCGGTAATCCCGGACGCCTGCTCAATGTGGTGATCGTCAAGCTGCGTTTAAAGAGCGATAGAGCGCTCGCGTGTACGCTCGGCATCAAGTCCCGCATCATCTGGAGCATCCGCAACGGCAAGCAGCCGATGAGCCATGCCATGCTGGAAGCAAGGCAGTTGCACATCCGCGAACTGCATCCACTGGTGCAATTGCGCTTCTCCTGGGAGATACCAACCGGTGCAGGAGCACAAGACTTGCCACAGGCAGCGGCTGGTAGCCGCATCTCACCTATCTCCAAAGGACCCAATTCATGTTGCTCCGTTTCCTGATACTCGCGATCGTCGCTGCCTGCTGGACCGCTTTCCTGTGGTTCGGCCTGCGCGTCGACTGGCGCACCTGGCCCCCTCCCGCGCTGCTGGCAGTGCACGTGCTGCCGCCTATTGCTATCTACCTGACAGGATGGACGGCCAAAAATCTCATTCGGCGCAGGAAGCTGCGGCAAGCCAAGCAACGCAGGCAAGCGGCGCGGGAGAAACGGCAAGCCGCGCGAGAAGCTGCGCGTCAACACCATGAACAAGAGATGCGGCATCGCCGCTTCGGTTGCGATTGCCGGGCGGTTGCTATTCGCGATTTGGCCGTGCAGGAGGACCCGGCCTGGTTCGATGAGTCTGTCCTGCAGCAGCAGACCGTGACGGCGCAAGCGAGGGAAGAGAGCTTCGGCGATATGGGCATGCTGGATGTGCTGGAGACTGCTATCACCGATGCATTGCGCCATCTGTACCAACAGTGCGGCGCTGCCGCAGCCTTCCCGATCTACCTGCAGCCGCCCGCCGAGCTGGCCGCCGGTGAAATCATCCAGCGCGTGCGGACCCTGCATGCACGTCTGATCGAGGAGCTGGCGCTGCCGCTTAAACGGCATGACGGCGTGCCCGCCATCCTGTATCTGCCCTCCGGCGACAGCGCTGCGGATAGCATGATTGGACTGTTCGACAACACCCCCGATCTGCCCGGCGCGGTCGTGCTTGCCTTTGATTCTCCCTTGTGGCGGGCACGGGAAGAAGACACGTCAGACTATGTCGAACTGGAAAGGCAACAGCGGCGTGGCAAGCCCGGTCATGGGGTATTCGCGCTATTGGTCACGCATCCCGATCTGCCGGCTATGCTGGAAAACGCAGCTTGCTATCCCGATGAAGTCAACAGCATGACACCTTTCTGGGAAAAGCAGCCTCCGCTACAAGGCCATCAGGCCTTGCTGACGCTGGCGCCGGTGGCGCTACGGGAGGCAATGGCGCAACTAGCGCCACTGGCGCGTATCCATCGCGCCGCACATGCCAATACAGATGGACAAGAAAGGCGCGGGCGGCAACTGGAAGACACGATGAAAATGCTGCTGGAGCGTGTGCGTATTCATGCCGGTTTGGTCGAGATGCCGTTTGCTCCCAATAAAAATAGCGTTGCGCCAGCAGAGAGAAAGGACAAGAAAGCGGACAGTGCCGATTGCGGCTGGCTGGTGCATAACGCTGGCACAAGCGAGTACGCGAAGAAGCGCTTGTCGGCCATTGGCAGCGCCTTGCTGTCTTTGGGCAGCGAGTTGGAGCCGATCGAGATGGCGACGAATCTGGCGGGTACGACCGGCTATTTAGGCAGGGCAGCGTCTGTAGGCATGCTGACATTGGCCTTGGCCAGGGTGCAGGCGTTGCAAACGCCGGTGCTGGGCGTGGAGTTCCTGGAGCAGCACGGCATCGTGCTGACGATGCTCATGCCCCTTGACAAGGCTGCTGCACAAGCGCCTGCACAGGCAGCAACCCAAGCAGCATAAGAAGCCATGCTTGACGGCTTGCGCCGCCAGGCGCCTCCGTTCAGCCGCTGTTCGATGTGCCTTGGCTGGCGATCAGCGAAGCGCCGCAGGCAGTCATGTCGCCTTGGCGCGCTACCGCGCTGCCATCGATGATCGTGCTGTTGTCGCCGGAGACGATGGGGTTGGCGCCATGGCCGGGAATCGGGCATACAGTCATGTCGCCGATTCTGGCAGGCGCCTTGCCCTCAATGATGGTGGTAGGGGCGGCGGAGACGACAGTGCCGCCGTGCGTGGTCTTGTCGCCAAGGCGGATGATGGGTTTGGACATGGAAATGCACTCCTGAAAAATCAAAGGCCTGCCAGGGAAAGGCAGGCTCTCGTTACCGCAATGCATTGTAGCAAATTGATAATGTCGAGTATCCAACCCGACTCTTGGTGCTGCGGTGTTGTTGCGCAACATCTTTTAATGGGACAATTCATGTTCATACCTCCATTGACCCAAGCCGTTCGTATCGACTGTCTCGCTCACAGGGTATTGAACGGACATTATTGAAACAGGAAACCATGCCAACCAAAGGCAAAAAAACGATTCGCGAATATCGCTCTCTTGATTTCCGGCTCCGTGCTGTCCGCATGACTGAAGAGTCCCAAAACGTGGTTTCTGTGGCACGCGAACTGAACATCCCGGTGCAGACCCTTCACAATTGGATCAAGGCGTATCGCAATGGCGATCTCGGCGAGAAAATCAAACTGCTGCCCGACCATATTGCGTATATAACATCGCTTTGCAAAAAGCGGGCACGGGAGCTGAAATCGCAGCAAGGAGAGAAAAGCACGCGCGCGGCTCAGAAGGAGATGCAGACTTTGCAGGATCTGCTGGCTCAATTGATGAAAAAAGAACGCGGCAGCAGTGATTGATCAGAAAGCAAAAAGCCCAACCGAAACGGTTGGGCTTTGCATTTGGTTGCGGGGGCAGGATTTGAACCTACGACCTTCGGGTTATGAGCCCGACGAGCTGCCAGACTGCTCCACCCCGCGTCAGAAGTGGCGAATTCTACAGATGATTGATCATCAATGCAAGCAGCAAGTTGCATGCTGCTTCGGTAATCGCATTACAACTTCTCAATCCGCTGTTTGACGTAACCCGCATTGGGCGAATTTGGAGCCAGCTCCAGGAAAGTTTGATAGGCCTTGCGAGCCTTGTCGCTTTCATTTGAGAAGGCGTAGGCATCGCCGAGATTCAGGTAAGCGATTGCGCGCGAAGGATCGATCTTGATCGCATTCTCGAACCAGCGCGCGGCTTCCTTGTATTTTTCCTGTTTGTAGTAAACGAAGCCGAGATTGTTGGCGGCCAACGCAAAATCCGGACGCAGTTTGAGCGCTTCGGTGAATTGCGCTTCGGCCGCTGCGTACTGCTTCTCCTTGTAAAGCTGCAAGCCTCGATCATTGGCGCGTTGCGCCAGTTGACGCGCCGATGTCGGCACTGCAGCCGGCGGCACGATTTTCTGCTCGCCGCCTTGCAGGTCTTTCACGGTAACGGCTGAGGTAGTGCTGTTAGCGGTTTTGCTTTCTGGTGCGGGTGCGGGCGGCGGACGTGTGGCATCCAGCTTGTTGTTCAGTGCGATGGCCTCGCTGGAAAGCTGTGCTGTCTGCGGGTTGATGAATTCGCTTTCCATTGGCAACTGGAACACGAAATCGCCGCCTTCCGATCCCGGCAGGCTGCCGAAAGCCGGTGTCTGGCTCGATACGTTGGAAACAGCCGGCGCGACATAGGCGGCGAGTTCGGTTGCCGTAATGAAGCCATCTCCATTAAGGTCGGCCTTGCCTGCCAAGCCTTGCAGCAGTGTCCAGGTAAATACCGAGTGACCATTGGGGCCGCCATCGGCGACCAACTGATCGGTTCCGCCGGCAGTCAGCATTTGGCGGCCGATACGTTTGGCGTTCTCGCGCAGGAAGGCATTTGAGCCGCCACGCGTCAATCCCAAACCGCTGAAGCAGGAGTCCATCACGAACAGCACATGCTTTGCGCTCAGGCTCTCTGCGATATTCTGGATTTCGGTCATCGGGATCGCGTCGGTGGCAAACTGATTGGGATCGGAATCGACTGGCACGATATATCCAAGATCGCGTCCTGAGCTCAACTTGCGCGTTGCGCCATGCCCGGCAAAAAATACGAAGATCCGGTCATTCTTTTGTATCCCGCCATGCGCCAGCTTGTCGTGGAAGGCAGCGAGAATACCGGTACGTGTCGCTTCGCCGTTTTTCAGGGTCAGCACGCGTTCCGGGGAGAAGTTGAATTTGTCGATCAAGGTCTGACGCACTTCCTGTGCGTCACGCACCGCATATTGCAACTTGGGCCACTTGGCGTAGTCGTTGATGCCGATGACAATGGCCCACGAGTTGCCATAATCGGTGGTGACGGATGCCTTTTCCGTCAAAGGAATGCTGTCCTTGCCGATGCTGAAACCCTTGCCGTCCCACCCTGCAAACCGATAACCTTCCGCTACTAAACGATCCAGTATGGCCGGCAGGGCTTTGACTGTACGCTCATGAATATCGTGAAACAGAATGATGCCGCGGCCTTCCTTGTCGACCGCACGCAGTACGCGGTCGGCAATCGAACCCGGGACCGGATCTGCCCAGTCCAGGGAGTCGATATTCCACATCACTGACTTCAAATGCGCCCCGGCGAGCGTCTGCAAGCCTTCGCTGTTGTGGGCGCCGTAGGGGAATCGGAACAGTGGCGAGCGGTCGGCATCGACTGCCTTGAGCAGCGCATCGGTATTGAGTATCTCCGCCTTCAGGCTGTCTCCGGACTGCTTGGACAATTGTGCATGGCTGTAACTGTGGTTTGCCAGCACATACCCTGCGGCCTTCAGTTTACGGCTGATTTCAGCACCTGCGGCCAGTTTGGCTTTGCCGCTTGCATCCACGCTGCCGATGTTGCGGCCGACACTGAAGAAGATCGCCGGCACTCCGTACTGCTTTAGAATCGCAGCGATTTCTTCAGTATAGATGCGGTGCGGGCCGTCATCGAAGGTCAGCACGACGGTTTTCTTCGGCAAGCCGGTACCGAAGATTTCGCCATCCTCGTTCTTGCTTGTTTCGGCTCCCGGCGGGATAGGGCGTTCCGGGTAGGGCAGAACAACTCCGTAATCCTTCAGAATCTGCTCGCGTGAGTAGATTTTTTTCAGATGGACGACATAATCGTCCCAGTGCTCGCGTTTGAGTTCAATCGCGCGCTGGTCGAATTGACCGAAAATCTGGCGGATTTCCTTTTCATAATTACGCTCGATTTCCGCAAGTGCATCCAGGTCTTCGGAAATCCGTTTGTGGGTCTTGATGGCGATAAGCGAAGAGTCTCGTGCGACATACAGACGCAGGGACTGCAACAGCTCGCGAAATGCTAAACGGTCCGCATCGAACATGCCCGGATCTGACTCGACATAGGCCAAAAGGCCATCCAATGCTTGATAACGATCCGCCTTGTTTGAAGCGATCAATGCATCCATTGCATCGTTCAACTCCGCAATGCGCGTCTGATTGTCATGGAAAAGCGCCTGTCCGACCCGTTTGGCTTCATCCCGCTCCTTGGCAGGCTGAGTCTTTTCATCGGCAAGCAGCACGATGATCTTGCGGTAATTCGCCAGGACCTCCTTGAATCCGGAAGAAATCGAGGTGAGGTCGGTACTGTTTCGTGGTGTCGCAGCAGGCGGTGAAGCAGGTGCGGGTTTGCGGGTGTTCAGGAAGAGGGGGACACCTCCGGCTGCCAGCAATACGGAGGCAGCGGCAATGATGGCAATTCGCTTTGTTTTCAAGGCGGTCTTTCGGAGCTGGTGAATTTGACAATACAAGGCGTGCGATTGTATTGCAGCTCCACTGTTTGGACAAATATGCAATACCAATATGGTCTGCATATCGCAGATGCGGAAGCGGGCGGAAAATACCGGTTCGCATCAGCCCATCAAAGATCGCGTGCGAAAAGCTGTCGCAATTCTTCGGTGCATCGGTGTTCCATAACGGCATGCCGAAAGGAACTATCGGCAATGGGCGCGATAAAAAACGCCAAAAACCATGCCACCAACCCTGCCGGCAGCCATCCTAGCCCTATGCCGAGAAGCAACCCGTATTGGATTATTCCAAGAACATACAAGCCAAAGAACGTCAACAAAAACACTATCGCAGCGAGCCGCCCAACCATCTGACGGCATTTCGCCACGATAAATGGCGATAGCGATGGTTCCGAGTCATGCCATCGGGGTTTGTGGATCATTTCTGCTCCTTGTGTTCAATTTATAAGTTGGAAAACAAGTGAGCGTATGAGTTCCTACTTTGAAATAAGATCAATTTAGGACTTACGCAAAATTGTCCCAGCAAGGCGGCGCAACGCCGCTGGGGCGGTTTTGCGTAAGTCCTGCAATTGTTTTGCGGTACTGATTCCATAATGCACGGCATGTATACTTGAAAGCTTTGTAAGCTATCAGTCTGTAGCGACTGATGTGTCACTGTTCTCTGTCACCTTCTTTCCCTGATGCCATTCAACTTTACAGGCGCAGTTCGCGAGATTTTGTTGCCCCCGCAGAGCATCTTCCTGCTTTGGGCTGTGGGATGGCTAGCCCAACAATGGCGGCCTCGTTTAGGGTTGGCCATGCGCAGAATAGCGGCCTTCCTCCTATTCTTTCTTTGCACAGGAGTTGGTGCCGGGCTCCTGGTGGCTCCCTTGGAGGGCATGACGAGCGTTCCCCGTTCGCTGCACGATACCGGCGCTCAGGCCATCGTCGTTTTGTCTGCCGGACGTTACAAGGCAGCACCGGAGTACGGGGGGCAAGAAATACCCGACTATATAGCGCTGGCGCGCTTGCGTTATGCCGCCAAGCTGTATCGCGAAACCGGTCTTCCCATCCTCGTCTCCGGAGGCACCGTTACCTCGGACAGATCCGTCAAGCCCTTGGCACAGTCCATGGCCAAGGCGCTTCGGGATGAATTCGACATACCGGTAAAGTGGAGCGAGGAGGAATCGAGGAATACAGCTGAGAACGCTCTCTATTCTGCGCGTTTGCTCAAACGCGATGGCATCCATCGCATCTTGCTCGTCACTGATGCCATGCACATGCCTCGCGCTGTCATGGCATTCTCGGAAAATGGCATGAATACAGTAGCTGCGCCGACCATTTTCTTCAGCAGCGAAAAATTTACTCTTTCCGACTTGCTGCCGAGCGCGGAAAATCTTCGGCGTGCTCATTACGCCATGTATGAATGGCTTGGACTGGCGTGGTATGCCCTGCGTTATCGTTTGCACGGGACACCATGAATCAAGCATCATGCCGCATCGGACAGGATTGACCGAAGCGGGCGACTCACTTAACTTCTTATTGCCGATCACCACGATGCCGCGACAACTGAAATGGATTTTGGTGCTCCTTGCACTTGCAGTCTTCGCGATTGCAGCTGGAGCAGTGCTTCTTGTCGAGATGGCGGGAGTCCCGCCCCGCGTGTTGGCTCCCTACATCGAACGTCGTGCATCGGGGCACAATGCCATCATCACAGGCCTTGGCCAGGCTATTGGCGCACAACTCCGGGCATCAGACCGTGGCCTGGATGCCGGGAATATACCGGTATTTACCGCTATCGGCGCGCGGTTGAATGGGAATCCGAGCCCTGGCGGCAATGCATCTCTCGTCATGGTTCGCTCCGTCGATGATGCGATACAGGCAATCACGCGCGCGCAACCAGGCGACGTGATTACTTTTTTTCCTGGCACATATCGATTTGAAGGCAGGCGCATTGTCGCGGCAGCGACAGGCTCGGAGAATCGACGGATTGTCGTGCGGGCTGAAAAACCCGGGACCGTATTCATCGAGTTCAACCTATCAGAAGGCTTCACGGTAACAGCACCTTACTGGACTTTCGAGAATCTCCATATTCGCGGCGTATGCCGCGAACATGCCGATTGCGAGCATGCATTCCATGTCGTTGGCGCTGCCAAGCATTTCGAAGCAAGAAACAACGTCATCTCCGACTTCAACGCACATATCAAAGTCAACGGCTTCAACAATGAGATGCCGGACTATGGCATCGTCGAATTCAATACATTCAGCAATACCAGCGTGCGGCGCACTTCGAACCCGGTGACGCCGATAGATGTGGTCGCAGCGAGCTATTGGACGATCAGGCGCAATCTGATTCGGGATTTCATCAAGGGCGAGGGCGATCGCATCAGTTACGGTGCCTTTGTAAAAGGAGGCGGATCAGACAATATTCTTGAACGGAACGTTGTATTGTGCGAAGCGGATTTGAAGGGATCTTCGGGGCAGAGAGTCGGCCTGTCACTTGGCGGCGGGGGAACGGAGAAGCAGTTTTGCCGCGACCGCAGGTGCATCGTCGAGCAAGACCATAGCACCATTCAATCCAATCTCATTGCGCATTGTTCGGATGACGGGATTTATGTGAACCGTTCCGCTTCAAGCAAATTGGTGCACAACACGTTGATCGATACTGCGGGAATCAATGTCCGCTTCCCCACAAGCAGCGCAGACGTGGTGGGAAATGCAGTCGACGGGATAATACGCAGCGCCAACGATGCCTTGATGCGCACGGACGATAATCGCCAGGTTGCCTTGTTGAAGCTATATCTCGGTATGCATCCGGAACGTGACCTGTATCTCAATGCAGCATCTCTGAATCTTGTATGGGCTGCGGAGCCGCAACGGCGTCAAACTCTGGAACCGGTTCCCGATTTATGTCAGGCCTCCCGTCCGAAGCTGCTTACTTACGGTGCTTTTGAGGATTTTGCCGCCTGTGTTCGATGAGGCGAGATACTCATATGGTGCCTTGGGGATTCCATAAAAAGATGTTGTGTGTCCGCCCCTTAACTGTTTGGTGGCTTTCCTTCTATCTGTTATATTCCCGTCAGTTACCAAAAGCGCCAGGAATGCCTGCAATGCTTGTCATCTGCAAGAATGCAGGGCGACATACCATTGCAGTTAACCCGCCTTCCGGACGCTGTGCATCACGCAAAATGGAACTCGTGGCATGCCGAAAGCACACGGTTTTCCGCGGCTTCCGGTCTCATTGTTGAAAAGGCGCACTCCTTGCCATCACTCAGAATCTGCGGAAAGTAAATAACAATCATGACGACTTATACTGAAGTAAAAGAGCATTTGTCACACCACAGCTACCGTTGGTTGGTTACAGGAGTCGCCGGATTCATCGGCTCCAACCTTCTGCAAGCCTTGTTGTCCATGAACCAGCAGGTAATCGGCCTGGATAATTTCTCAAGCGGCTACCAGCATAACCTGGATGAAGTTCGTGAAAAGGTGGGGGAAGAAGCCTGGCAGCGATTCCGCTTCATCAAAGGGGATATCAGGAATCTTGCAGATTGCCGTCAGGCCTGTGAAGGTGTCGATTATGTATTGCATCAGGCAGCATTAGGCTCGGTGCCTGCCTCGATCGACGATCCCTTGCTGGCCAATGAGAACAATATCACTGGCTTCCTGAATGTTCTCTCGGTATCGCGTGAAGCCGGTGTCAAGCGCTTCGTGTACGCTGCATCTAGTGCCACCTATGGCGATTGTGTCGAAGTGCCTGCCGTCGAGCCTAAGATCGGGAACCAGCTCTCTCCCTACGCAGTTACGAAGTATGTCAACGAGCTTTATGCCGATGTATTTGCGCGCTGCTATAAAACCGAGTCGATCGGTCTTCGATATTTCAATGTATTCGGTCCGAGGCAAGACCCGAACGGCGCTTATGCCGCCGTCATTCCATTATGGATTGCCGCCCTGATCGAAAACCGCGTGTTGCAGATCAATGGTGATGGCGAGACGACACGGGATTTCTGTTTTGTTGACAACGTTGTGCAGGCAAATCTGCTGTCCGCGCTGACGAAATCACCGGAAGCGGTCAATCAGGTTTACAACGTTGCAGTGGGCGAGCGAACCAGCCTGAATCAACTGTATGGATCGATCCGCTCCTTGCTGCAGAAGGACTTTTCCCACCTGGCGAATCACCAGCCTAAATACGCCGATTTCCGTGAGGGAGATGTTCGCCATTCGCAAGCCGATATTTCAAAAGCGGTCAACTTGCTTGGTTTTAAGCCGAGCCATCGGCTTCATGAAGGGTTGCAGGAGGCGATGGAGTGGTACAAGAAATGCCTGCATGCTCCGAGCTGAATCGCTTGCTCTTGCTGCATCCAGGTAGAGAAAAGCAAAGTAGTTCGCTGCGTGTCGGCGCGCGCAGCGATTTCAATACATGAAGACTGTTCGGGTTTACCAGGATTTCCATCTCCTGCCCAAGACATATCACGACTTGTTTCGCACGGGCGAAAACCAGAATGGTGTTTTTTTCAGCGCCGAATGGTTCATGAATCTCGAACGGGCAGCGTTGGCGAAGGAGGGCGAGCTGCGGCTTTATGCTGTCGAATCGGATTCGACAGCATTGCTGGCATTGCCCATGTTCGCTCCTCGGCAGTCCGGGCGCTTCGGTTTGCGCAAGCTGTCCGCATTCGCAAATTACTACACCTCCCTGTTTGGTCCTGTCTCGCCTAGGCCGACATTGGAGGATAGCGACAATATGCAACTGCTGGCGGAGAGCATTGCACAGGAGGCGCCACGGTGGGACATCGTCGACCTTCATCCGCTCGACTCGCAAAGCCCGGCATACCAATGCACCTTGCAGGCTCTCCGTCGCGCCGGGATGGTGGTACAGCCATACTTCTGCTTTGGTAACTGGTATCTGGAAGTCGCGGGACGTTCCTACCATGAATATTTCGCCACCTTGCCATCAAAGCTGAGGAACACCGTCAAACGGAAATCGGCTCAACTGGAGAAAAATGGCGCAGTCAGCATCCGTATCCTCACCAGTCTTGAGGATGTATCGGATGGAATTGCTGCCTTCAACCGTGTTTATGCCGTCAGTTGGAAAGATCCGGAACCATACGAAGAATTCATGCCCGGGCTTATCCGCCTATGCGCTGAGAGGGGCTGGCTGCGTCTTGGTGTAGCTTATTTGGACGAACGTCCGGTTGCAGCACAACTTTGGATTGTCTGCGCAGGAGTCGCGTCGATCTACAAGCTGGCTTACGACGAGCAATTCGGCCATCTTTCTATCGGCACGATCCTGACATCCAGGTTGCTGGAGCATGTGATCGATGTGGATCGAGTGCGCGAGGTCGATTACCTCACCGGCGATGAACCATACAAAAAGGATTGGATGTCGCACCGGCGAGAGCGATGGGGGATTGTCGCTTTCAACCTGCGCACGGCAAGAGGCATGCTGGCTGCTCTGTGCCATATAGGAGGACGGACATTGAAAAGGCTCATAGCCCGCACTCGTTAATGAGTGAAGGCGCTGCCGTTCACCAGCTTTGCAGCCACTCCCTGGTCCAGTTCGCCACCTGGTCGCGCCATTCCCTGCGAGAAAAAGTGTGATTCGCGCCTGCCAATTTGCGCCTCACAACTGAAGCGGATTCCATTCTTTTTCTCCATCGGGCAGAACTTTTTGCCACTTCCTCGAACTCCTGAGCGGTAAGATCGTTCTCACTGAGAATGACAAGGATGCGCCCTGTGAATTTTGACAATCCGTCCAGCATGCGTTCCGGTAAAGGGTGGGGAGAGGGCGATGCATTTTGGTCCGGAAGCGGATCGTCGCCGGCTTGCCTGTTTCGCGAAAAGACTCGCCCAAAATTCTCGCGCAGCGAACGTCCGGCTTCACGATAGTTAAAACGTCCCTTGACTACCTTCGTCCAGAATTCAGGCGCAAGAAGCCGGCGCACGTAGTAGCGTTTCAGGTAGGTTTTCGCGATTCCCTGTTCTGTACGTACCCACGGATTGAGCAGGACGAGGCCGCACACGCGCGGATCATGGTGCGCATAAAAGCTGGCAGCAGAGGCGGCATCGCAGAGCCCCCAGATAACGAATTCCGCCACGGAAGGTACGGCTTCGGCAAAGGCGTCCAACGCGGATCGCAGATCCTCGTTCACATCCTCAAAGGTTCGGATTGAACCTTCGCTATCTCCCATGCCGCGATAATCGAAACGGAATGCGGGAATACCGGATGCCGCCAGATCTCGACTCAATAATGTGAACTGTCGATGGCTCCCCACTCGATACTGCGGACCGCCGACAATAATGACGACACCTCTACGAGCCGGACTTGCAGGCACGCTGGCAATGCCATACAGATCAAGACCAGCGCATGAAAACCTTACCGCACGCTCGTCGAATATCATCGGATGGTCTCCGTCAATACACGGAAGGTGGCGGCAACCAGTTCCGGCGCTTCGCTGATTTCCTGGGAAGACCAGAATGCCTGGCTGTGAATAGCATGAATATCAACCATGACACCGTTTGCTTTCCAGCGTTCGGCAATGCCCATGCGAGCAGGCGGGATACGGCCGTCTGCGGATGAAACCACCTCGAACCAATCAATTCGCATCGGCGGCAGCAAAAACTCCTCCGCATTCAACGCATCCAGCGCACGCGCCATTTCCGGCATGATGTCGTATCCGGCAATCTCAAGGGAATTGCCTGCAAGGAGTGCGTTTCTCAATTCCGCCGTGCCGGACACAGAGCGTCCCGCTTCAAGCAGGTCTGCTGCAAGATGAGTGCGCAGTAACTGAGTCAGATACGACCTGCCATGCAAGACCGGCTGCCAGAGCACCAACCGCTCGATCGAGTGCGAAGAACGTGCGAAATCGAGCGCAAGCAGGGCGCCCAGCCGCAGCCCCCAAAGACTTGCCGTTACGCCGACTTGCCGTTCGATCCACGCTTTCGCCATGGCGATGTCTTGTTTCCATATTGCCAAGGTCGCGTCCTTCAACTCGCCGCTACTGTCGCCACAACCCAACAAGTCGATGAGCAGCACTCCGAAACCGGCGCTTGCTAGTGTGCGCGCCAGATTAGCCGAGATTCGTCGGCTCTTATTCATTTCTTCACCGAAGGGCGGCACGCATATAATCGCACCTTGGCACGCGGTTTTGGATGAGGGCGGATGGTAGATGCAAAAACGACGGCCTGTTGCGGCGTCCATGAAGAAAGGATGTGCTGTCGAGGCTGGTGTAATTTCAGTCATGATCCCAGCTTGCCATGTACGACCATTGCGAGTTTTGTCAAACTCACAAAAGTATCCATTGTCATGTCTTCGTCTATAAACTCTATTGCAAAGTGCTCTTCAATAGCCGTCACCAACGCTACAATGGTCATCGAATCGAGATCCGGGATGTTCCCGAACAAGGGCATGTCGTCGGTCCATGAAGGTGGAACCTGAGGCATTCCTAAAGTATGAGCAAGCAAGGATTTAAGTTCATTGGTTGTGTTGGAGAGGGCAAATGATGCGGTCATAAGTCGAATCCCGGAACTTTTCTAGTATTATTTCAATCTTTATAACAAGCGGCAATCAGATTGCCTGCTTGGACGTATAGAACACTTTGCCGCGTCAAGACGCAATATCAATCAGGAGATGTAATGCAACGCAGAGTCCCCAAGCAATTCGCCATGCCCATCAAAATGGCCGTAGCGATTCTGATGAGCGGCAGTCTTGCTGCCTGCGGAAAATTCGATTCTACTGAAAAGCTGATCGCGGATGCCCAGAATTACCAAAAAAAGGGGGAAGATAAAGCCGCGATCATTCAAGCCAAGAATGCCTTGCAAAAGGATCCGAATAATGTGGAAGCCCGGCTTTTGCTGGCGAAGCTGTATAGCGATGTAGGAGATGCACAGTCGGCGGAAAAGGAAGCACGCAAGGCGGTCGAGTTGAAGGCGCCGCTGCCGAAAGCTGTTCCACTACTGGCCACGTCTTTGCTCATGCAGGGAAAATCCCAAAAGGCGTTGGACGAGCTGAAAGCGCTGGGGGATGCGGTGACCGATCCCGAAGTGCTGGTCGTGCGTGGAAATGCCTATTTCGCCCAGGGCAATTTGGAGGCTGCCAAGGAGTCGTTTGAAAGCGCGCGAAAAACCAGCCCGGATTATCCGAGCGCGCTGATCGGCCTGGCTAAAATCGCGATGTTGGAGCGGGATGCCACTGCCGCCATGCGCTTTGCGGATCGGGCGGTCGAAGTGCATCCGCAAAATCCGGACGTGTGGTTTTTTAAGGGCGACTTGCTAAGGGTACAGGGCCAGATCGAGCCGGCGCTGGCTGCATATGACAAGCTGCTTTCCCTCAAGCCCGGTAATGCTGTCGCTCACATCGTCAAGGCTGATGTTGAAATCGGCGCGAAAAAATTCGAGGCGGCGCGCGTCGACATCGATGCTGCGAAAAAGGCTTCGTTAAACGGAATGTCGGTGCTTTATACGCAAGCTCATCTCGACTATGCGCAAGGCAATTACAGGGCTGCACTGGAGTCCATTCAGCAGGTACTGCGCGTCGCACCCGACCATATGCCCAGCCTGCTTCTTGTGGGAGCTGTCGAACTTGCCCTCGGTTCCAGTCAACAGGCCGAGCAGCACCTACGCAAATATCTCGACAAGAATCCTGGCAATCTGCAGGCAAATAGATTGCTTATCGCTGCCTTGCTGAAAAACGACCAAGCGGAACGCGCGATCGGTCTTGTCAATTCAGCGCTTGGCAATGCTCCGGAAGACCCTCAACTCCTCGCATTGGCTGGCGAGACCTACATGAAGTTGAGGAATTTCAATAAGGCCACGGAGTATTTTGAAAAAGCGAGCGCACTGGCGCCAAAGACCGCTCCGCTGCGTACGGCATTAGGTATGAGCCGGCTTGCTCAAGGCGAAGAGCAGCGTGCCATCTCCGATCTGGAGGTGGCGACGCAGCTCGACGCAACCTCGAACGCCGGCATCACACTCATCATGACCCATGTGCGCCTGAAGAATTTCGACAAGGCGCTGGCTGTTGCCAATACCCTGGAAAAGGATCAGCCCCGTAACCCGCTGGTGCCGCAACTGCGAGGGGGAATTTACCTCAACATGAAAGACGTCAAGGCTGCCCGGGCGGATTTTGAGAAGGCATTGTCCCTTGATCAGACCTATTTCCCGGCAGCGCAAAGCCTGGCGCGACTTGATCTGCAAGACAAGAAACCGGAGCTTGCACGCAAACGCTTCGAATCCGTGCTTGAAAAAGACAAGAAAAATGCGCTGGCGATGACTGCCCTTGCAGAGTTGGCTTCTTCACAGGGGAACCAGCAGGAAGCGACCAAATGGCTTGAGCGAGCGGCAAAGGACAATACGGACGACCCCCGGCCTTCTATGCTTCTCGCGGCACACTATCTTCGTCTTGGGGAACAGGAAAAGGCGCTCGTCCTGGCGCAAAATCTCCAGACACTTTACCCGGCTCGGAAAGAAGTGCTCGAAACACTAGCCCATGTGCAGGCCGCCACGAAAAATCTGCCATCGGCACTGGAGACTTACAAAAAATTGGCTGTGCTGATGCCGGACTCCGGGGAGCCGTACCTGAAAATGGCCTCCTTGCAAATTGCTTCGGGAGATGAGTCCGCCGCAGCAGAGTCATTGAAGAAAGCGCTATCCCTGCAGCCGGATTATCTCGACGCGCAGCTTGCCCAATCGGCACTGGATGTCAAGGCGAAGCGCTACGATGCCGCACTCAAGATTGCCCACGACATTCAGAAGCAGCGCGGCCAATCTCCAGCAGGGTTCGTGCTTGAGGGAGATATCTACAAGGCTCAGAACCAACCTGTCCAGGCGGTCAAGGCATTCGAACAGGCTTTCAGTCTGAGCAAAACCAGCCCGATTCTGGTCAAGCTGCATGAGGCGTTGAAAGCGTCAGGCAAGGGGAGCGAGGCCGATGGACGTCTTGCCGCATGGATCAAGGAAAATCCCAATGACATCCTTGTGCGCATGTATGCCGGGGCTGACAGCTTGGCGAGCCATCGAGCCCAGGACGCCATCGTGCATTATCAAGCGGTGTTGAAAGCGAATCCGAAGAATGCCATTGCTTTGAACAATATCGCGTTGGCCTATCACGAAAATCGAGATCCCCAGGCGTTGAAATTCGCAGAGCAGGCCTTCGAGTTGGCGCAAAAATCTCCCGCAGTGCTCGATACTTTCGGCTGGATACTTGTCGAGAACAATAACGTGGCGAAGGGACTGCCACTTTTGCAAAAGGCGGCGTCGCTGGATGCGAATACCGATGAAATACGGCTCCATTATGCGCTCGGATTGATCAAATCCGGTAACAAGGCCAAGGCTCGCGAGGAACTGGAGCAATTGCTTGCACGTAGTCCGGGTTCCGCAAAAGCGCCGGAAGTGCAGCGTCTGTTGAAGACGCTTTGACAAGCACATGCAGGATTGATACGCAGAGAGGTGGCGGCAATGAAACAACTGCACACGGACCAAGAGGATGGACTTGCCACGCTGGTTGCATCGGAGGTCATCGAGCACGTCAGCCTCAATACTCGAACATTTCCACCCCAGATGTCTGACCAACATGAGCCGGACTATATACAGGAAGTTGTCACCGATGAACGCAGTTTCTGGATTCGTCTTGCCAACACAGAAACAGGACGCAATTCAGCAAACGCGCTCATCAGCAAGATGTACTCCTGGCGGGGATACGCGGGAGGGGGGCAACTCTCCTC
>Ga0207657_10002691_pt1 | contig 19155 bp, 18 predicted proteins | sample KBSC33metaG_FD_184316 | JGI IMG/M metagenome (GOLD analysis project Ga0207657, IMG submission 184316) | Corn rhizosphere microbial communities from Kellogg Biological Station, Michigan, USA - KBS C3-3 metaG (SPAdes) (version 2) | ecosystem: Host-associated > Plants > Roots > Rhizosphere > Soil ... | reverse complement strand
GTAGGCGTCGTTGTTGGCGAGGGCGGCGCGCGGGTCGATGCCGGCGGCGCGCATGCGGGCGGCGCTGGTACCGTCGGCGACCGCGCCGGCATTGTCTTCGGAGCCGTCGATGCCGTCGGTGTCCGCGGCGAGCGCCGCGATGCCGTCGGTGCCCTCGATGGCGAGGGCGAAGGACAGCAGGAATTCGGAATTACGGCCGCCTTTGCCTCGGCCACGCACGGTGACGGTGGTTTCGCCGCCCGAAAGCAGCAGGGCCGGACGGTGGAACGGGCGGTCGCGGAGGTCAACCTCCTTGCCGAGGGCAGCGAGCACCTGGCCGACGTCGCGGGCTTCGCCTTCCACGGCGTCGGACAAGATGTGGGAGTGATAGCCGCGCTCCTCGCCGAGCGCCGCCGCCGCATCGAGCGAGAGCGCCGAGGAGGCGACGATGCGAACGCTGTTCTTGGCAAAGCGCGGATCGTCGGGACGCGGCGCCGGGTTCTCGGTCGAGGCCAGGAGGGCCGTGGCGGCGGGCGGCAGCTCGATGCCGTGCAGCGCCAGCAGGTGCTTCACCTCGGCGCGCGAGCCGGCGATGGGGACGGTTGGTCCCGAGGCGACGAGCGCGGGATCGTCGCCGGCGACGTCGGAGACGATGAGGGTGGCGACACGAGCCGGGGCGGCGAGCGCGGCCAGGCGGCCACCTTTGATGGCGCTGAGCTCATTGCGGATATGGTTCATGACGCTGATTGGCAGACCGGACGCGAGGAGGATGCGCGTCACCTCCTGTTCGTCCTCGAAGCTCATGCCGGGGCCGGGCGATGGCAACAGCGCCGAGCCGCCGCCGGAGATGAGCGCGACGACGAGATCGTCTGGGCCGAGGCCGTGCACCTTTCCCATGATGCGGCGGGCGGCAAGGAAGCCAGCTTCGTCGGGCACCGGGTGCGAGGCCTCGACGATCTCTATCTGGCCGGCGGGCACGGCATAGCCGTAACGGGTGACGACGAGCCCGGTGAGCGGACCGTCCCAGAGCCGCTCGAAGGCGGCGGCCATCTGCGCGGAGGCCTTGCCGGCGCCGACCACCACGGTGCGACCGCGCGGCTTGTCGGGCAGATGGCGAACGATGGCGCGGCCGGGATCGGCGGCGGCGACCGCGGCGCGGAACAGGTCTTCGAGCAGGGCGCGGTCCATGATGTCCTGACGCTTGCGACGGGTGTCACAATGCCGTCAACTGGGGTGGCTAGCCAGTGGTTTTCCTCAGCGCGTCCCCCAGCATGACCGAGCGTTTCGCGATCTATTTTGCCCCGGCCCGGGAGTCCGCCCTGTGGCGGGCGGCCGAGGGGTGGTTCGCCCAGCCGGACCTGCCGCCGATCTCGGAGTCGGCGCGACGCTACGGGTTCCACGCCACGATCAAGGCGCCGATGGCGCTCAGCGACGGGATGGACCGGGCGGCGCTCGAGATGGCAGTCACGGAGTTCGCGGGGATGCGGGCGCCGGTGACGCTGGGGCGGTTAGCACCGACGCCGATCGAGGGCTTCCTGGCGCTGGTCGCCAGACCGCAGCCACAGGCGGTCACGGATTTCGCCGCGGCTGTGGTGGTGGCGTTCGAGCGGTTTCGCGCGCCGATCTCGGCGGAGGATCGGGCGCGGCGGCTAAAGGCACCGCTGACGGCGCGGCAGATCGAGCTGGTGGATGCGTATGGCTATCCCTACGTGCTCGAAGAGTTCCTGTTCCACATGACGCTGACCGACCGGCTGGAGGCTCCGGCGCTGACGGCCATGCGGGAGCGGGCGGCGGGGTGGTTCGCCGAAGCGTTGGCGCAGCCGATCGTGCTTGACCGGCTGGTGCTTTTCCACGAGGCAGAGGCCGGCGCGGCGTTCCGCCGACTCGACGACCATGTCCTCACGGGAGGCGCAGCATGACCGAGACGATTTTCCGCAACGCGCAGATCGTGCTGCCCGACGAGGTGATCCAAGGCAGCGTCAGGATCGAGGACGGGCTGATTGCGGCGGTGGATGCGGGCGGATCGGTTGGCGAGGATTTCGAGGGCGACTACCTGATTCCGGGGCTGGTGGAACTGCACACCGACCATCTCGAGAACCATTACCGGCCGCGGCCGGGTGTGTACTGGAATCCGCTGGGTGCGCTGCAGGCGCATGACGTGCAGATTGCCGGCTCGGGCATCACCACGGTGTTCGACGCAGTGCGCATCGGCTCGGACCCGGAGACGCCGGGCGGCATGGGCGACCACGTCGAGGTGCTGATCGAGGCGATCAGCACGGGGGTCGAGGACGGACGGCTGCGCGCCGACCATCTGGTGCATCTGCGCTGCGAGTTGCCGACGCCGGACGTGCTGGCCGATTTCGAACGGTTCTGTCATTTGCCGCTGGTCAAGCTCGCGTCGGTGATGGACCACACGCCGGGACAGCGGCAGTACCAGACGGTCAGCAAATACGTGCATTACTACAAGGAGCGGATGCGCTTTTCGGATGCCGAGATGGACGCGTTCATCCAGACCCGGCATGACGAACAGGCGCTGTATTCGGCGCGCAACCGTGCGGCGATTTTGAAGCGGGGGCTCGAGGTGGGGATCGCCTTTGCGAGCCACGACGATGCGACGCCCGAGCATGTCAGCGAGTCGGTGGCGGACGGGGTGAGCATTGCGGAATTCCCAACCACCATGGTGGCGGCGGAGCAATCGCATGCGGCAGGCCTCGCCGTTCTGATGGGGGCGCCGAACGTGGTACGGGGCGGCTCGCATTCGGGCAATATCGCCGCCACGGACCTGGCGCGGGAGGGCTGCCTCGACGTCATGAGTTCGGACTATGTGCCGGGGGCGCTGATCCATGCCGCGTTCATGCTGCCAGAGGTGGTCGAGGGTGTGAGCCTGCCGCAGGCCATCCGCATGGTCTCGGCAACGCCGGCAAAGGCGGCGCATCTGAGCGATCGTGGCGAGATCGTCGCCGGCAGGCGCGCCGATCTGGTGCGGGTGCGGATGCATGGCGACATGCCGGTGGTCAAAGGCGTGTGGCGGCAAGGCCGGCGCGTCAGCTGATGGCCGGCCGGTTGGTGCTGGTGGTCGGCCCATCGGGTGCCGGCAAGGACACGCTGATCGCGGCAGCCAAAACGGCGCTGGCTGGCGACGACCGCTATGTTTTCCCCAAAAGGATCATCACGCGGCAGGCGGTGCCGACGACCGAGGATCACGACTCCGTGAGCCCGGAGCGGTTCGCCGAGCTCAAGCAGGCCGGGGCGTTCGCGCTCGATTGGGGGGCGCATGGGCTGAACTACGGGCTGCCGGCGCGCCTCAACGAGGATCTCGCGGCGGGCCGGACCGTGGTGGTCAATGGCTCCCGTGCCGCGGTCAAGGAGGCGCGCCGGCGCTTCGCCGCGCTGACCGTACTGCTGATCGACGCGTCGACCGAGGTACGGTCAGCGCGGTTGGCCGGGCGGGGGCGGGAAACCGCCAGCGAGATCGCAGAACGGTTGGGGCGGGAGGTGCCGGACGCCCTGCCTGGTGCGGTGCGAGTCGACAATTCGGGGGCGCTGGCCGATGGTGTTGCGGCGTTCCTGGCGGCGTTAAGCGCGTGAACCTTTGGTAAGGTGGGGCGTTGCACCCCAAAATGCGTCGTTTGCAGGGGGCAGGCATGGGTCGAAACGGGCTTTACGCGGTGATAGCCGTTCTGGTTGTGGCCGTAGTGGGTCTCGGCGGTTATTTCATCTACCAAGAAACCCATAAGCCGGCGCTGGCCATCACGGTCGACAAGAGCGGCATTCAGGTACAAGGCAATGGCTGAAATCTCCGAACACGCCGTGGTGGATGCCCTGGTCGGGGAATTGGCTCGGCAAGGCCAGGGCGGGCGGCCCGGAAATGACCCCAACCGCCTCACCTCCTATCCCATCAAGGGGACCATCGACGTGGTGGCTCTTGCCGAGGCGGTGGAAAATGCGCTACGCGGCGTGACCGTTGACGACGATGGCAAAGAGCCGGCGGAGCTTAGCGCCGCCAATGACGGATGAAAGAACTGGCTGTCGAACAGGGAAGCGGCCAAGCGTCAGGCATGATCGATCATCATACTTCCCGGTCCACTTTCCTCTAACGAAGAGCAAAACCCATGAATCGCAACACCTGGATTATCATTATCGTGGCCGTGATCGTGATCATCGGCCTGATCTGGATCTTCAACCGCGGCAGCAACACCACGACCGTCAACACCGCGTCGAGCTCGGCCGCCGTGAGCTCGTCGGCCGCTCCGGCCTCGTCCTCGGCCGCTGCCTCGTCGTCTGAAGCCACGCCGATGGCTCCGGCGTCTTCGTCGGCCGCCCCGGCCGCGTCGTCGTCTGAAGCCGCCCCGATGGCCCCGGCCTCCTCGTCGGCCGCTCCGGCCCCGGCGTCGTCGTCCGAAGCCACCCCGATGGCCCCGGCTTCCTCGTCCTCGGCCGGCTGATCTCGGTTACATCAGTAGCACGAGCCCCCGCCAGCGATGGCGGGGGCTTTTTGTTGGCTGGGGGGATGGCTGCTTCCGTGCCGCTCGACCTCATATGGTCGAGTTTGGAAGCACTCCCATCGATAGGCTTCGCCTGGTTCCCCTCCCTCAAGTGGGAGGGAGAGGTGCCGAATAAGGTCTTGAGTGTTGGTCGAGTGAGCCAGCTGTGGTCGCGCATCTGCCGCGCGGCCGTGTTGGCACCGTGCATGGGGCTGTCCCCTCACCAGCTTCGCTGGTGCCTCCCCCCGCGACGTCGTCGCAGGAGAGGACGCCGACTGAGGTCTCACTGCACAACGAGAGCCGGCTGTTACTCCGCCGGCGACGTTTCGGGCTGGGTGGCGTGGCGGGCGGCTTCCGCGATGCGGCGGCGTTCGCGATAGGCACCGAACTGCTGGTCCGCGACGACGCCGATGAGGATCACTGACCCCATCACGGCGAAGTTGAGCGAGGTCGGGATGCCGAGAAGGTTGACCAGATTCTGCAGCACCTGGAGCAGGATGGTGCCGAGAACCACGCCGACGATCGAGCCTTCGCCGCCGCGCAGCGAGAAGCCGCCCAGCACGGCCGCGGCAATGGCGTAGAGCTCGTAGAAATTGCCGTGGCCCGAGGGCAGGATCGAGCGCGTATACATGGCGAAGTAGATCGCCGAGAGCGCGGTCAGGCCGGCGCAGATGATGTAGGCGGCAATGATCACCTGGGTGGTGCGGATACCGGAATAGCGGGCGGCCTCCTCATTCTTTCCGACTGCAAACAGGTAGCGGCCGAACACAGAGCGGTGAAGCACGATCCACATGATGATGGCGATCACCACCATGACAAAGAAGGAATGCGGGATCAGCAAAGTGTGGACAGCGCCGCCGGTCAGGTTTGAGACGATATCGGTACGGCCGGTGGTCAACCATTCCAGATCCGGAAAGTTGACGCCGAACGGGAAGCCGGCAGTGGCATCGGCCGTGTAAAAGCGGGCCACGCCGCGATAGATCAGCAACCCGCAAAGCGTCACCACGAAGGGCTGCAGCTTGAGCTTGGTGATCAGCAGGCCATGGACGAGACCCATCACCAGCGCGATGGCAATCACCAGCACGGCGGCGAGGGGCCAGGGCATGCCCTTGTTGGCGATCATGTCGATGAAGATCACGCCGAGGATGGCGATCATCGAGCCCACCGACAGCTCGATGCCGCCGGTGATGATGACGAAGCCCTGACCGATGGCGAAGATGCCGAACAGGCCGACGAGGTTGGCCGTGTTGGCGATGTTGATCGTCGACAGGAACCGCGGATTGATGATGGCGACGATGGCGCCAACCACCACGATGAGGACGAGCAGTCCCAAATCCTTCTTGAGCACGTCGCCCTCCCCCGTCCCAGGTCCCGATTAAAGCTGCTTGCCGACGGCAAGCTTCAGGATGTTCTCCTCACTGAACCGATCGCGGTTCAGTATGCCAGAAATCCGGCCTTCGTGCATCACCGCCACGCGGTCGGACACCCCGATCACTTCCTCCATGTCGGAGGAGATCATCAGCACTGCCACGCCATGGTCGGCAAGCTGGCGCATGAGCCGATAGATCTCGAACTTGGCGCCGATATCAATGCCGCGCGTCGGCTCGTCAAAAATCATCACCTTGGGCTGCATCGCCAGCCACTTGGCTAGAACGACCTTCTGCTGATTGCCGCCGGACAGCGACCCGGTGCGAACGGAGACGTCGACGGCCCGGATATCGAGTTCGCGCCGGCTGGTTTCCGCGCGCTTGCGCTCGGCGTCGCGCGAAACGACATTGTTCTTGGCGTAGGCCGAAAGGTTGGGCAGCGTGACGTTTTCGGTGATCGGAAAATCGAGCAGCAGACCGGCGCCCTTGCGATCCTCGGGGACGAGGAAGATCCCGGCCTTCACGGCATCGGCGGAGGTCGCGAGCCGCAGGCGCTGGCCGTTGAGCGTGAGGCTGCCGCCATGCGGACGGTCGATGCCGAACAGGACGCGGGCAAGTTCGGTGCGGCCGGCGCCGACGAGCCCGGCAAGGCCGAGAATTTCACCGGCGTGCAGATCGAGGCTGACCTCCCGGTTGGGATAGGTCGGCGTGCGCACGCCCTGCGCGGAGAGCACGACCTTGCCCTGGGGAATGGCGGGCGGCGAGTAGGCGACCTTGAGGTCGCGCCCGACCATAAGCCGGACCATCGCGTCGTGGGAGATGGCGTCGCCTTCGAGCGTGCCGACCAGGCGACCGTCGCGCAGCACGACGACGCGGTCGCAGGCGGCGACGACTTCGTGAAGACGATGCGAGACAAAGATCACGGCAATGCCGTGCGCCTTGAGGCTGGCGATGACCTCGAGCAGTTTTTCGGTCTCGGCGATCGGCAGGCTCGACGTCGGCTCGTCGAGGATCAGCAGACGCGAGTTGAAACTCAGCGCCTTGGCGATCTCGACCATCTGCTGCTGCGCCAGCGACAGGCGCGCGACCGATGTGGTGGGCGAAAAAGACGCCCCGAGCCGATCGAGATAGGGCTGGACGGTGGCGTTAAGCTTGGGCGTGTCGACGAGGCGGAGCACGCCGCCGCGCCGCGGCTCGCGGCCGATATAGACATTGGCAGCGACGTCGAGATTGTCGAAGAGGTTGAGTTCCTGATGCACGAAGGCAATGCCGGCGCGCATCGAGCCGGCCACGGTCAGCCCGTCATAGGGCACGCCATCGATCTGGATCGTGCCTCGATCAGGGGTCACGACACCGCCTAAGATCTTCATGAGCGTCGATTTGCCGGCGCCGTTTTCGCCGACGAGGCCAATCACCTCGCCGGGTCGCACCTCGATCTCGAAATCGGCCAGGGCGACGACACCAGGGTAGCTCTTCCTGACGCCGGACAGGCGCAGGAAAGCCTCACCGGTTTCGGCACCGGGCGATGGAACGGCGTCGAGAGCAGCCACGGCCAAAACTACCTACGCTGGGCGGACAGAGCTAGCCCGCAGCCGGAGGACCGGCCGCGGGCGTGGATGAGGCCGATCAGCCGCCGGCGAGCTTCTTCTGGAAGTCCGCCTGGAACTGGTCGACGTTGTCCTTGGTCAGCGTCAGACCGGGAATGATCTTGATGCCATCGGCCGGAACGCCTGACTTATCGCCCTTGAGGTAGTCGGCGATGAGCTTGGCACCCTGTGCACCCCACTCATAGGGCTGCTGCACGACGGTGCCGGCGAACGAGCCTTCCTTGACGGCGCCAAGCGTGATCGGATCTTCGTCGAAGCCGACGACGGTGATCTGACCGAGCTTGCCTGCATCGCGCAGCGCCTCATAGATGCGCGGCGGGTTGTAGGAGTAGAAGCCGACAAAGCAGTTGGCATCGGGATTGGCGACGAGCACGTCGTCAACGTTGGCGCGGGCGCGGGTCTGGTCGATGTCGTCACCCTTGACGTCGGTGATCTCGAGACCGGTGCCTTTGACCGCTTCGTTGTAGCCGGCGATACGCTCCTTGGCGTTGTCGGCGCCCGGCAGACCGACGAAGCCGACGCAATGGCCAGTCTTGCCAGCCATGGCCTTCTTCATCAGCTCGCCGGCGTTCTTGCCCAGCTCGGTGTTGGACGAGCCGATATAGGCGATGCGCTTGGACTGGGTCGCGTCAGAGTCGAAGGTGAAGACGGGAATCTGCGCCGCGATCTTATCGAGCACATCGGTCGAGGTCGGCGGATCAACGACCGACACGGCGATGGCACTGACGCCGGCGGCGACGAGATCTTCCATCATGCGCCGCTGCACGGCAGCGTCGGCGCGCTCCGGATATTTGAACTGCAGGACGACGTCCGGCATGTCCTTCTGCGCTTTGGCGACCGCCGCTTCCATGATCTTCCAGAAATCGGACGGACCATTCACGACGAAGGCGATCGTCTTCTTGTCCTGGGCAATGGCGCTGCCCGAGAGCATTACGGTGGCCGCCGCGAGCGCGACGACCGAAGCCAAGAGTTTCATCGATATCCTCCCATTTCCCCGCATTTGCGGGGCTCCTGTGCAGTATTTCGACCACCACCGGACGATCTTGTTGTCGTCAGACGATGGGCGATGCACGGCACAAGAAAATCATACTTTTCGACGCTGTCCAATAAAAAGTATGACTTTTCATCCGACAGGTCCCGAAACGTTCGTTCCGGTCTAACCGCGGTCAGACCCTCCCGGCCGCCGCCCGCTGAGTTATGCTTATTAGTAATACCCGGTCAAGCGTCAAACTCGACAATGAAGGTCAAGAGTACTGACAAGCAGCCGAACTTTAGTCAGACTAAATCGGCAATTGACGCTGAATTTTGTGACGATGCTTACAACAAATCTGACAGGTTGGATGATCCGGGCCTTGCGGAATGGCGCCCAACATGCACAGTTATTAGTTATAGTCATTAGCGGACTTCTTCGACAGCATGCGTCGAAGAGATCCAGAACAGAACGGTTGGAGCATGGGCGTTGAGGGGGCCGCTCCGGCGCCCGGGAAGCCGCGGCGCCGCGTACGCGGAGGCGTCGGCGGCCGCCGGGTGACGATGACCGATATCGCGCGCGAGGCAGGTTGCTCGCAGGCGACGGTGTCGTTCGTTCTCAACCGCACTGCGGGGATCAAGATCTCCAAGCAGACGCGCGACCGGGTGATCGAAGCGGCGCGGACGCTTGGCTATGCACCAGCAAGTTTCGCCGACCTGCAATTGCCGCCGCCGATGGTCAAGACCGACGGGCTGATCGGCTTTGCCGTCGACCAACTGGCGACGAGCCCCGAGGCGGTCGTTGCAATCGAGGGCGCGCGACAGGCGGCGTGGGGCGCCGGGAACATCATTCTAGTAGCACAGACGATGTCGGATCCGGTGATGGAGCCGCGAACCATCGCGGCGCTCCTGGCGCAGGGCGTGTCGGCCTTCATCTACATGACGATCTTCACGCGCGAGATCGTCGCGCCGCCGATCTTGAGGGAGCTCAATGTCCCGGTGGTGCTGCTCAATTGCTACACGGCCGATCACGCGTTTCCGGCGGTAGTACCGGGCGAGATCGCGGGCGGGCAGAGCGCGACGCAACACCTGATCGAGAATGGGCATCGACGGATCGGAACGATCCTGGGCGAATCGTGGATGGAGGGCGCGCAGGACCGGCTCGAGGGCTATCGGCGGGCGCTTGCGACGGCGGACATTCCGTTCGATCCGACCCTGGTGGTCGAGGGCGACTGGTCGGCGAGCGCCGGCTACCAGGGGACGCGCAAGCTCCTGGCCCTGAAGGAGCCGCCGACGGCCATCTTCTGCCAGAACGACCGCACGGCGATCGGCTGCTTCGAGGCGCTGAAGGAAGCAGGGCTGTCAATCCCCGAGGATATTTCGGTGGTGGGTTACGACGACGAGGAGATCTCACGCCATCTGCATCCGAGGCTGACCACCTCGATCCTGCCGCACCGGGCAATGGGGCAGTGGGCGATCGAGCGGCTGAGCGAACCCTTCGACCCCAGCCAGAAGCGCTATCCGATCACCAAGCTCGAATGTCCGCTGGTCTCGCGCGATTCGGTGGGACCACCGAAGTCGTCCTCCGCTCATTCGAAGCGATGACCGGTACGGCGATCCGGAAACGCACCGAGGACGTCTTAGTCCTCGGTGTCAGTGTGGACGACCGCGCTCACGGCGTCGCGGGCCGCTTCAACCGTGGTGAAGATCTTGCCGTCGACCGCGAAGGCATTGAGCCTGACGGCGAGGAAGCGGTAGCCCTCATCGGCGGGGACGACGACGCCCAGCGGCTCGCCGTCGACCTCGATGGCGATCGGCTTGGATGAAGGTGGCCGAGAGAAAGTCTGATGCTGCATGAAACATGCTCCTTCGGCGCCGAAGTGCGGCAACCGGGGTGTAGCGGAACTGTGAGACGGTGAAGTGACGGGTCAGACGACCCTTTGGGTCACATTCGCCAGGTTCGGGAACACCCTACGGAGGCGTGTACGCGTTTGGCTTGGATCCCGGCATGGGCAGCGATGCGAGCGAGTCGGATCATTGTTCTCTCCCTTTCCGGTCTGGGCCCCCAACAGGCCGATTTCACCAAACGCAAAGCCTGAGATAGGGCACCGGGCCAAATCTGCAAGCCACTCAAAGGACGAATAATTTCGATGCACCCAGTCATGAGGTGTTTCGCGTGCCGCGGCAAGTTACGGATTGTCTAAAACGATCACGGTTGGGAGAAATTTCGAGCGACCCGCGGAGGATCGGCAGGCACCTTGAAATCGATTGCATGATCTGTTGAGTTAGTCGCGAAAGAGCAGTGCCACTCGCCGAACGCCGCCAAACGCAAGAGCGGCGCGGGGTCGAGAGAGGGACGACCGGGCGCTGAAGGAGGATAGGTTTGGACGAACGTGCTCCGCGGCAAAAGCCGAGGGTCAAGCGCGGCACGCCTCGGTCGGACAAACCGACGCTGAGGACGATTGCCGAGATGACCGGGCTCGCGATCACGACGATTTCTCGTGCGCTCAACAACGCCCCCGAGCTCAGTGACGAGACGCGGATCCGGGTGCAGAAGATCGCGGCCGAGATCGGCTATGTGCCGGACCGGACGGCGCTCCGGCTGAAAACCGGACGCACGCATGTGGTGAGCCTGATCCTCGATCCGCATGACGAAATCCTCAACTTCAGCCAGTCGATGGTCAGCGGCCTGAGCTCGGCGTTCCGAGGCACGCCGTACCATCTGGTGATCACGCCAACGGCCGGCGGCAGCTCGCCGCTCGACCCCATCAACTATGTGCTGCGCAACAAGATGGCGGACGGGGTGATCTTTTCGCGTACCGAACCGCACGATGCGCGGGTACAGCTGCTGCTCGACAACAACTTCCCGTTCGTGAGCCACGGCCGTACCGAGCTCGGCGTGGCGCACCCCTATGTCGACTACGACAATTTCACCTTCGCGTACGAGGCGGCGAAGCGGCTCGCCGCCAAGGGCCGCAAGCACGTGTCGATGATCTCGGCCAATCCGCGCTTCACCTTCGGGCACCACCTGCGGGACGGGTTGATGCGGGCGGCGCAGGAAACGGGAATCAGCTACGAGCTCGAGACGCGGGTGACGCTGGACGACGACGCCGAGACTCTCAGGCAGGCCACGATGGCACGGATCGCGCAGGGCAAGGCGCCGGACGCCTATGTGTGCCCTGGCGACGCGGTGGCGCTGGCGGTGATCGCCGGCATCGTCGATTCCGGCCTGCAGGTAGGCCGCGATGCCGATATCGTCACCAAGCAGATGAGCGGCATCTTCTCGCTGGTGCGGCCGAAGGTCGATGTGATCAGCGAGGACATTGCGCTGGCCGGGCTGCAGATGGGCGAATTGCTGCTCAGGCGGATCAAGGGCGAGCCGGCGGAAGCACTACAGATTTTGCAGGTGCCGAAAATACCGTTCTAGCCGTATAGCGCCGCCCCCGCTAGCCTTCGATTTCTTCCCGCAGCAACTCGAGCTCGAGCCATTCGTTTTCGGCCTTTGTCTTGGCCGTCTCGGCGGCGTCCAGCTTGTCCGAGGCAGCGGCGAAGGCTTTGGGGTCACGGGCGTAGAAAGCGGGGTCGGCGAGCTGGGCGCTGAGGCGCTCGATCTCGGCGCTGAGGCGGGCGATCTCCTTGGGCAGGGTCTCCAATGCGTGCTTCTGCTTGAAGGAGAGCTTTGCCCTGGTGGTCGGCGCGGCGATGGACGGCATGGGGGCGTTGCGGCCGGCTTTGGCGGTCGGTCGCTCCAGCTGCGGCTTGGTCACGCCATAGCCGCGCTGGGCGACCATATCGGAATAGCCGCCGGCATATTCGGTCCACGCCCCCTCGCCTTCGGCGACGATCACCGAGGTGGCGACGCGATCGAGGAAGTCGCGATCGTGGCTGACGACGACGACGGTGCCGGGGTAGTCGCCGAGCATCTCCTGCAGCAGATCGAGCGTTTCGAGGTCGAGGTCGTTTGTGGGCTCGTCGAGGACGAGGAAATTGCTCGGGAGCGCCAGCAGGCGGGCGAGCGCGAGACGGCCGCGTTCACCGCCCGAGAGCTTCTCGACGGCGGTGCGAGCCTGCTCAGGGGTGAACAGGAAGTCCTTCATGTAGCCCATGACGTGCTTGGGCGTGCCGTTGATGGTCAGCGTATCGGACCCGCCCGCGGTGATCGCTTCCTTTAAGGTCGAGGTCGGATCGAGCCGGGCGCGGCGCTGGTCCAGGGTGGCGATCTCGAGGTTGGAGCCGAGACGGACGCGGCCGGAGTCCGGCGCGAGCTCGCCGGTGAGCAGCTTGATCAGCGTGGTCTTGCCGGCGCCGTTGGCACCGACGATGCCGATGCGGTCGCCGCGGATGACGCGGGTCGTGAAATCATCGACGATGACGCGGTCGCCGAAGCGCTTTGAAATGTGATCGGCCTCGAGCACCATCTTGCCCGACAGATCGGCCTCGGCGACGCTGATCTTGACGGCGCCAAGCTGACGTTTCTGGTCGCGCCGCTCCTGACGCAGATTGTGCAGGCCTTCGAGGCGTCGAACGTTGCGCTTACGGCGGGCAGTGACGCCGTAGGTGAGCCAATGCTCCTCGCGCACGATCTGGCGATCGAGCTTATGGCGGGTGGTTTCTTCTTCCTCGAGCACGGTGTCGCGCCATTCCTCGAAGCCGGAAAAGCCCTTGTTGAGGCGGCGGGTGACGCCGCGATCGAGCCAGACGGTGGCGCGAGTCAGATCGCTGAGGAAGCGGCGGTCGTGGCTGATGATGACGAGGGCCGAGCGCAGGCTCGCAAGCTCGGCTTCAAGCCACTCGATAGCGGGGAGATCCAGGTGGTTGGTGGGCTCGTCGAGCAGTAGAATATCGGGCTCGGGTGCGAGCACACGGGCCAACGCGGCGCGACGGGCTTCGCCGCCCGACAGCCGCCCGGTTTCCTCGCTGCCGGTGAGACCCAGATGCTCGAGCAGATAGCGGGCACGGTGCGGGTCGTTACCGGCTTCGAGGCCGGCAGCGGCATAATCGAGCGTGGTGGCGTAGCCGGTGAGATCGGGTTCCTGCGGCAGGTACCGGATGGTGACGCCGGGCTGCAGGAAGCGGCGGCCGCCATCTGCCTCGATTTCGCCGGCGGCGATCTTGAGCAAGGTCGACTTGCCGGAACCGTTGCGGCCAACCAGGGCGACCTTTTCGCCGGACGTGATCGATAACTCGGCGTCCTCCAACAGGAGGGTCGAGCCGAGGGTGAGGCGGATGTTCTGGAGAGCGAGGATCGGAGCGGCGGCCATCAGGCCGCGGACATGCCCCAATATGAGGGCGGTGTCCATGGCCGCGCGGACATGGCTGAGTGCGGGTCGATGCCGAGCCCGTCGACCAGGTGCGCCCCGGCAGCGATGTACACGATGCGATTGTCGACGAGCGCAAACAGGTCGGCCGGTTTGATGTGCGGCGCAATTGTGGCCGCGCTCCAGGCGTCGAGAATGTAGATGGTGTTTGGCTCGGTCGCTCCGCCGTCGAGGATGGCGTTGGCGCGATCGACGAGACGCTGCGCGGCGACCGGGTCGATCCGGCCGAGCTGGACGGTGTCAAGCGCGAGGCCGTGAGCGGCCGCGAAGTATTCGAGCCAGCGCCAGTCGGGATGACGCGGCAGGCCGGTGTTGCGGCTGACAGGCGGCAAGCCCCTCACCTGCTTGTATCCGGCGTCGACCACTCGATCCCAGAACGGGGAGACGAGCGGCGTCGGCCAGGTGGCGGCCGGCTGGGGCATGGTGCTGCGGAAGAATGACCAGCCCGGGCTCGAATCGTAGACCTGGACGGCGAGGAGGATGGCGAGCGCGATGCCGGCGATCAGTCGCGGAAGGCGGCGAACCGACACGACGACGAGGCCGATGATAACGAGGTAGAGCATCGGCCAGACGAAGCGGCCAGACGAACGGAAGATGGCGCCGAGGGTTTCGACGGGGCCGTAGGGGATCGGCGCGGTTTCGCGATCGCCAATGCCGATGACGTTGGACAAGGCAAAGATGCAGCAGCCCACACAGAACAGTGTCAGCAGCAGCCAGCGGCGACGCACAAGGTGTGCGATGTCGCGGATCGAGCCGCTGACAATGGCCAGGACGAGTGCCCCGAACACGCCGATGCCCAGAAAGCTCAGCCCCTCATAGTCGTAGTCGGAATGCGGCAGGCCGGGCACGAGCCGGGACCAGTCCCGGTAGGTGATGAGAGGCCCCAGCAGGTTGAGGCGATAGTAACCGTAGCCGGCACTGGCAAAGGAGCCGGGATAGAGGAAGCCGACGGCCCAGAGCACTGTTGCGGCGACCAGGACGACAGCGAGGGGCTCGAGCAGCGCGTGGCGCAGCCCCATCTGACGCATCCAGAGCCGCTGCAGGTAACTGGCGAGCCAGATGCCGGCGACCATGACAAACAGATAGGCGTGCACTGCAGCGGTGACGCCAATGAGCAGCAGCCACATGCGGGCACGGGCCGGCACCCGCCGTGCGTAGAGATAGAGAGCGGCGAGCACGGTCCAGTGGCCGGCGAGCGCCATATGCAGCGGCAGGCGGAACAGGAAGGCCGGCGCCATCACAGCGAAGCCGCCCGCTACGATGGCGGCGATCCGGCTCGCGCCGAGTTCACGCGCGAGCCGATAGCCGAAGACCGACTGCAGTACGAAGCAGGCAAGCCACCAGTCGCCCCAATACTGGAAGGGCCGCGGCAAGAGCGGCCCGATGAGCTTGAACGGGATGGCAAGAAGCGGCAGGCCGTCGACGAGGGCGATGGAGCTGGAGAGTTCGAGGCCCAGATGCGGACTAGCGCCGGGCGGCAGACCCCAGGGGGCGTCGCGATAGAACATCCAGCCGAGCTGGTGCATGGCGCGATCACCCGTGACAAGCCAGGCGATGTTGTCGGGAATCAGTACCCACCATCCGGCGACGAGCAAGAAGGCGACGAGGCCGAGCGCCACAGCGGCGAGGTTCCCCAGGGTATCGCGCGAGGTTTCGGTCATCGGCCCAGCTCAGCAGTCGGCGGGCGCAGTCTGCTCTGCGGCCGTTAAGGCGAAGTGTCCGGGCTCAGAACGGCGGGACGAGATCGAGGCCATCGCCGAGATGGGCGCCGCCTTTGACCAGCACGATGCGGTGATCGACGAACGCGAACAGGTCCTCGGGCGTCACGTGGGCCTCGGCCTCGAGGGCGCTGGGCGGATCGAGGACGTAGAGGGTGCCGCGATCGAAATTGCCGGTCTTGAGCGCCTCGGCCTCGCGGGCCCGCAGTGCCGCCAGAGCGTTGGCGTCGACGCGGCCGAGATAGACGGAGTCGACGCCCATGTGGTGGGTGACGGCATAATAGCCCAGCGCCTTCCAGTCGGTCCCCGGGTTGGAGATGACCGGAATGGCGCGCACCCTGGTGATGCCGGCCTCGGCGACGCGCTGCCAGAGCGGCGAAACGAGCGGCGTGGTCCAACTGTCGCTGACCGGCGGCAGGCGCGTCGCGAATTGCAGAAGCGCCGGCGCGGAATCGGCGATCTGCGCGCCCAATGCGGCGGCCACCAGCGGCAGCGCGAACCAGAAGTGAAGGCGGCGGCCGATCATCACCACCGCGCCGATGGTGATGAAATAGAGCAGCGGCCAGACGAACCGTCCGGTGGAGCGGAAGGTCGAGAAGAGATTCTCGATCGCCTGCGGCAACGTCAGCTTGAGGACCTCGATGTCGGCAAAATGCACCGTCATGGAGACGGCAAACAGCATCATGCCGACGAGCACCAGCGCCAGTGGCCACCAGCGCGCAGTGAGCGTCGTGCGCAGCTGGCCGATCGCGCCCGAAGCGATCGACAGGACCAGCAGCGCGAGGATGCCGATGCCCAGAAAGCTCAGGCCCTCATAATCGTATTTGGTGTGCGGCAGGTCGGGGACGATCTGCGACCAGCCCCTGTAGGTCAGCAAGGGCCAGAGCAGGTTCAGCTTGTAGTCGCCATAGCCATAGGTCCCTAGCGTGCCGGTCAGGAAGAACCCGCTCGCCCACAGCACCGCCAGCGCCATGGCGAGGCCGGCAAGCAGCTCGAGCCCCGCCTCGATTGCGGCCATCTGCCTTGCCATCAGACGTTGCAGGATCGCGGCGACCCAGAGGCCGACCACCATCGCCAGAAGGTAGGCGTGGATGCCGGCGGTGACGGTGACCAGCAACGGCCACCACCAGAGCGGCGGCGTCTCCCTGCGGACGTAGAGATAGAGCGCGGCAAGAATGGTCCAGTGACCCGAGAGGGCAAGATGCATCTGGATGCGGAAGATGTAGGCCGGGGTGATCAGCACGAAGGCGGCGGCGACCAGGGAGACCAGGCGGCCGGCCTGCATCTGGCGCGCGACGAGGTAGGCGAACAGCGCCTGCAGCAGGAAGCAGACGAGCAGCCAGGCGCCCCAGTACTGGAACGGCTGCGGCAGCCAGGCCGAGACGAGCTTCAGCGGGATGGCAAACAGCGGCAGGCCGTCGACCAGGCCGATGGAATTGGAGAGCTCGATGCCCAGCTCCGGGCTGAGACCGGGCGGATTGCCCCAGGGCGCGGCACGGAAGAACATCCAGCCCAGGGTGTGCATGGCGCGATCGGCGAAATCGAGCCAGCCGATGTTGGTGGGGATCAGCGTGGTCCAGCCGATGAGGACGAGGAAGCCGGCAAGACCCAGCAACAGGGCCGCGAGGGCGCCGAGACCATCAAGCAATTTCGCGGACAAGGCAGCTCCAGCTGGCGCCATGGACAACCACAAAGCGTTGTTCCAGTCGGAACGTTCCGCCGTCGCTGTTGTGGCACGGCAGGATCAGCCTGTCGCCCCCCAGGAGCGAGGCGAATAAGCTAGTTGATGGCCGGCAGGCGGGGCGACTCGAGAAGGCCCAGGCGCTCACGCAGCGACCGCTTCTTGCCGGCGAGATCGGCGATCGTGTAGCTGTCGAGCACGTCGAAGAAGGCGCCGAGCGCCTCTCGCAGCGCGCCATTGAGATCACAGGCGCCGGCCAGCGGGCACAGTACGTCGCCGCCGCCCTCGAAGCATTCAGCCATAGCGAAATTCTCTTCGGTCAGCTTGACGATGTCGAGAAGGGTAATGTCCTTGGCGGGACGGCCCAGATGAACCCCGCCCTTGCGGCCCCGCACCGTCTCGAGCATGCGAGCCTCGACCAGCGGCTTGATCAGCTTGAACAGGAACAGTTCGGAGATCGAATGGGCCTTGGCGATGTCGGCGATGCGGCTCAGGTTCGGCTCGTTGACCGCACAATAGACGAGAGTGCGGATGGCATAGCTGGACTGTCGGGTGAGCCGCATCGTAGGTCTTTCCAAGCCATTGAAATACAACGGCTTATTTGTTGATCAACAAGCTCCAGTTTATAATTGTTCCAAGTATTGTCAACGCGGCGGCACGCCGAGATCCTTGCCGATATAGGGCGTGTGCAGGGAGAGATCGGGGTCGCTCATCCGGTCGGTGGCACCGAAGCTCTGGTGCCAATACGGGTAGAGCAGGTCGGGCTGGCTGACCTGGTCGAGACGCGCGATATCGTCGGCGCTCAGCTTGAGCTCGGCGGCCTTGAGGTTGTCCTCGAACTGCGCGGTGGTGCGACCACCGATGATCACCGACGCCACCAGCGGGCGCTGCAGCAGCCAGGCGAGCGAGACCTGGGCCCCCGAAACGCCGTGCGACTTGGCGACCTCGTTGATCACGTCGATGATGTCCCACAGCTTGTCCCAATTGTAGATCGGCGGCTCCTTGAACCCCATGACATGACGGCCGGATTCGGGCTTGGAATTGCGGGTGAACTTGCCCGAAAGCCAGCCCCCCGCGAGCGGCGACCAGACGAGGATCGACACGCCCTGATCGAGGCCGAGCGGCACGAGCTCGTATTCGGCTTCGCGCGAATGCAGCGTGTAGTGGATCTGCTGGGCAACGAAGCGCTGCCAATGGGCACGATCGGCGATGGCCAGCGCCTTCATCAGGTGCCAGGCGGAGTAGTTGGAGCAGCCGACGTAGCGCACCTTGCCCTGCTTGATCAGGGTGTCGAGCGCCTCGACGGTCTCCTCCAATGGCGTCTGCCCGTCCCAGGCGTGCACCTGGTAAAGGTCGATGACGTCAGTCTTCATGCGCCGGAGCGAATTCTCGCACTCGCGGATGATGTGCCAGCGACTGAGCCCCCGGTCATTGGGACCTGGACCTCGCGAGAAGCGGACCTTGGTGGCGAGCAGGAGGCGGTCGCGGCGCCCATCGGTCAACGCCTCGCCGATGATGGTCTCGGACTTGCTGCCACCATAGACGTTGGCGGTATCGACCAGATTGACGCCGTGATCGAGGCAGAGATCAATCTGGCGCTGTGCATCCTTGACGTCGGTGGCACCCCACAGGCCATCGCCGCCGAAGGTCGCAGTGCCGATCGAAAGAGCCGAAACCTTGAGGCCGGAGCGGCCGAGCAAGCGATAGTCCATGACGCGATTCCTCCGTGTGGGTCGCGGTTTTAGCGCGCGCGATCTGAACTGGTAAGGCCAGACTGGTCCGGGTTTTGCAGCAGGAAATTTTCCGGCGGCTGTCGAAATGGCCGACGGTGTCGCGACATTGGTTCGAACCTGATGCGAGGAGTAATCATGCGCGAACTGAACCTGTTGATGGAAGGGATCACCCTGGGCGAATGCCCGCGCTGGCACGATGGCCGGCTTTGGTTTTCCGACTGGGGGGCGCGGCAGCTGATCGCCGTCGACATGCGGGGCCGTCACGAGGTAATCGACAGCTTCGACGTGATGCCGTTCTC
>Ga0207657_10002690_pt1 | contig 19155 bp, 26 predicted proteins | sample KBSC33metaG_FD_184316 | JGI IMG/M metagenome (GOLD analysis project Ga0207657, IMG submission 184316) | Corn rhizosphere microbial communities from Kellogg Biological Station, Michigan, USA - KBS C3-3 metaG (SPAdes) (version 2) | ecosystem: Host-associated > Plants > Roots > Rhizosphere > Soil ... | reverse complement strand
CGTGGATGGCGTGATCCTGGCCGGCGGCGGCGTCCTGGACGAGGCGCACCGCCAGCCACACGTCCAGGCCGTCGCCAGGCTGGAGCACCAGGGGATACCGGGCCGCAGGGCCCAACCGGACCGTCGGACGCGTGGGACGCCTTTGGAGGCGGGACCGGACCACTTACCACGACCTATCAGACGATCGCGACCGTCCCCCTTCCGGCAGGGAACTACCTGTTCTGGGGGTCGGCCATCGTGGTTGCGAATACGGCTGCTGCGCACGAGGTGTATTGCGTCGTCGATCTACGACAGAATGGCGGCACGGCGGCGTTGGATCTCGCGCAGGCGCGTGAGTATGTCGACACCGACGCGCAATCTCAGTCGTTGTCCATGAACGCCGGAGGTGCGCTGCCGAGCTCGGGCACCGCAACCCTCAAGTGCGCGACGACCGACAATTCGACGAACGGGCCTTCGATCGCCGCGGGTGAGGTCACGGTGAGCAAGGTCGGGACGCTGACTGTCGAGTAGACGTTCGGACGAACTCGGCAGACGGTCTCGCGGGATCTCGCCTGTGCCAACTGTTGGCGTCCGTGCCACGAGGTTGCGTTCGTGCACGTCGTCGTCAACCACCTGCACCTGCGCGAGCCGCTGACGGATGCGACCGTGGAGGTAGCCCGCGAGACCGTTCAGCGTGTTGTCGAGGCGCGGGGCTCGCGGCTCCCGTCGCGAAGGTCGACGCCACGCACCTGATCTGGGTCCCGATCGCGCCTCGAGCGGGCGACTCTCGTGCTAGCCCGCCGCCTGCTCCGCCGCGTTGCTCGAGATCAGCGCCTGGAACGCGGCCTCGTCGCGGATCGGGTCGAAGTCGGAGTCCTCGGCGGCGAGCGAGCGGAACGGCTCGTTGCGGTCGATCGCGAGCCGGAGGTGCTTGATCGCGTCGTCCGTCCGCCCGGCGAGGCTCTCGCAGCACGCGAGGTTGTAGAGCGGCCCCGCGTACTCGGGATGAGCCTCGATCACCTCCCGTCCCCGGTCGGCGGCCTCGGCGTACTTCCCCGACTCGTAGAGGTGGTGAAGCGGCATCCAGAGCTCGCCGCCCTGGGCCTCGTAGGCCTTCCCCGGTGTGCCGCCGAGCGCGACGAGCGTCGTCCCCGGCTCCTCGGCGAACGCGGTTCGCCTGACCTCGGGGCGAACGAAGACGAGCGTGCCCGCGGGTGCGTCCACCTGCTCTCCGTCGAGCTCGAACCTCGCGCGGCCGCGTTGCACGAGGTAGAGCTCCTCCTGCAGGTCATTCTCCTGTGATTCGTCGTGCTCGTTGATCAGCCGGTCGCCGACCTCGCGACCCGTGAACGCGTTGACGCCGAAGGACGTGATGCCGAAGTGGAACCGGACCGGCCGGTAGGGACAGCGCCCGTCGCTGATCTCGTCGATCTCGTCGATGCGCGCTACTGCGTACTCGCTCATTCGGGTCGCCTCCTGCACGTGGTGGTCGTTGAAACCGAGCTCGCCCGTCGAGCCTAATGAGGTCGTGCCGCCGCGTGCCCGACACGTGTCGCCGAGCTAGAAGCGAGACAGGACGCCGTCGAGCGGCGGCGGGACGCACTCGAGGTCGAGTGCCTCTACCAGGAGGACGGCATACCGCTGCTTCCGGTTCCACATGAAGCCGTGCAACTGCTCCTCGAGCGTCCGGGTCCGGTGCGCCGGCTGCTTCTGGTACGTCCGGAACGCGCGCAGCTCGCCTTGCTCCGCGAGGACGCGTTCCATCCCGACCGGCCCCACCGCGCGCGTCAGCTCGTCCTCGAGGTCGCGCGTGCAGGCGTAGAACCCGACGCGCTCGAGCCCGCTGCGGTCCTCGCACGCCAGCGCACGCAGGAAATGCCGTTCCTCGCCGACGTCGTAGAGCCCCGCGACTCGGACGTCGCGGTGCTGCTCGAGGAGACGTGGCAGGTTCCCGTAGCCGCCCATCGGCACGACGCCGACGCCCTCGGTCCGAAGGTCGCGGCCCCGCCGACGCGCAAGGGTCTCGACGGCGCGGCGGTCGCTCGGGCCTTCGACCAGCACCACTCCCCGCAGTTCCATGTCTGCATCAGATCAGTGATTCGCGCTCTCGACGACCGGAGAAGCCTCGGTCTGCTCGACCCGCTTCGAGAGGACGGGCACGTGACGGGTCAGGGCGGCCCGTGACTCTCGCCCGATCCGGAGCGCGAATCCGCGAGATCGATCCCGTCCGAGAGTTGGCGCAGACGTCCGACGCGTGCGGCGTCCTCGTCGTCGGTCGCGAGCTCGAGCGCGCGGCGCGCCTGCTCGCGGGCATCGCTGGAACGGCCGAGGGCGGCGTAGTCCTCGGCGAGCTCCTCGTGGAAATAGCCGTCTGCCACTCCAGCCTCGGCGGCCCAGGCGACGCAGCCCTCGAGCGCCGCGGCGGCCTCGTCCGCGCGCCCGAGCGCACGCAGCGCCTTGCCGATCGCATACCGGGCGGTCGCGCGCGCGTAGGGGCGCGGGTCGTCACGCTCGCGGGAGGCGAGCGCGAGCTCGAAGGCCTCGAGTGCGCCCGCTGCGTCGCCCGCTTCGTATCGCGACCAGCCCACGTTGTTGTAGAGCGGGCCGAGCCAGTAGCGGACGCCGGGATCGTCTGACGACGCGGCGATCTCGACGGCGCGTGCCGTCCATCGCTCGCTGTCGTCGACGATCGCAAGCATGTGCGCGGCGTCGACCGCGAGCACGTCCTCGCCGCTTGCCCGGGCCTGCTCGAACGCCGCCTCGAACTGTGCGAGACCTGCCCCCGGCCGCCCCGACGAGCGCTCTCGACGCCCGCGCTCGAGCAGCACCCGCGCGTCGGCCCCGCCGAGCGCCTGCGCCTCGTCGAGCAACGAGTCGCACAGCTCGAAGCGGTCGCGTAGGCCTTCGAGGCGCGCGAGCTGCGTCAGCACCTCGGCACGGCCGGCATCTGTCGTCTCCTGCTCGAGCTGGGCACGGAAACGCCCCTCGCTCGCATCGAGGTCGTCGAAATCCCACAACGGACGAAGCCTGTCGCCCAAGGCCTGCGAGCATAACGGCCCGGACGACGATCACCGTCGACAAAGACGACGGTGAGCTCGGAGACGCGGAACGCGATCCGACCGGGCCCTCAGAACGCTCCGCAGGTGCCGAGCTTGATCTCGGTGATGCGGCTCGTGGGCGACGTCGGATCGACGCCCGCCGGCGACTCGCCGAAGGTGAGCCCGTCCGTGGCGCTCCACTGACTGGCACCCGAGCGTCTCAACGACCCGTACGCGCGCCGCAGCGCTCCGAGCGTGCTTCCGAGCGTGATCCCAAGCGCGGTCTCGAGGTGGGGTGTCGTTCTCCCTGCAGCGACCCGGTCGCGTGGCGAACCTGGTGTCGAGATCGGCCAGCCTCCGTCGACATAGCGGTAGCCCGTGAATCGGTCGTGCCGGAACTCGACCACGAGGTCGTGCCATGCGACCTCGCTGAACCTGGGGCCGCATCCTGTATTGACGCCTCGTGCGTTCGGCGCACCGAGCGATCGCTGCAGTGACGCGACAACCTGCGCCTTCGGCGAGCCGAAGGACACGGGTCCAAGGCCGTTGACCTCGAGCAGCGGCAGGCCGGGGTTCCGCGCGGTCGCCGTCACCGGCGCGAGGAAACCGAGGATCAGCAGGGCGAGCGATACGGCGAGCGCGCGGTTCACGGCAGGAGGATGGCTCGCTCGGACAGGCACGCCGCTAGGAGAACAGGTGACCCCAGTGCGTGGCGATGATCAGGAGCAGGCCGCCGCAGGCCAGCATTCCTCCGGCGACGGTCATCCTGAACCGGTTCGACGCCAGAACGATGCCGTGCCAGGTGTGCGTCCTGTCCACCTTGGTGAGCGAAGCCGAAACGATCCATAGTCCCGCGATCAAGAAGAGTAGGAAGGCGACCTCGGCGAGTCTCACGCCGCTGCTATGCGAGAAGGCGATCAGCAGCATCACGTTGACGCAAGCCTAGTCGCGGTCACGCGTGGGCTGCGAGCTCACGACGACTCAGGCGCCCGAACGGGTGGTGGGTGACGCGCGGCACAGGAACGGCGGTGCCGGTTTGCGCGCCATAGAATCCCCTTTGTTGCGCTGCGTTCTCGCAACGGTTCTCGCCACGCTCGCGGGTCTGAGCGGTGCGGGCATGGTCGCGGGTGCCGCGCCGAGCGTGATTCGTGTGACCCTGACCGCGCAGAACCATCGGCCGCGCGCCGGCAAGAGTCCCTCCGTCCATTGGTGGTACTGCGTGAAGATCACAACGGCCGCAGGGGAGTCAGTTGCCTCGACGATCCACATCCGGATCGTCTCGGGCGGCACGTTGGTGAGGAGAATCGCTTCGATCTCGCTCCGGAAGGGCTACGACCACTGGTGCCAAGCGATCGGCGGTGAAGCCAGCATCTTGAACACGTTGCCGGTAGGGCGGAAGCTCATCTTCCAAGCGGTCGTGACAGCACAGGGCGTGACGGTGAAGCGGAATTGGCCGATCGTCGTCCGCCGAGGCTGAGGAGCGTCGGCTGTGCGAGTGTGTGGCGATGACGCCCGGCCGTCGACCCTGGTGGATGCCTTGGCTGCGGGTAGCCGTTCCCGGTGCGTTCGTGGGCTACGGCGTGTTCCTGGTCTCGCACTCGGCGATCCTCGGCTTCGTTGCCGGACTGGTCGTCTCGGTCGTCTGCTGGGTCGTTCTCAGACCCGTAGCCCGCTGACGCGGGCGATCGGTTGCCGGGAACCGGAGGTATCCCGCTCATGGCGTGCGCGGCTCTCGCCCGAAGGGGCTAGAACTCTTCGGCAGCCCGGAGGAGGCCGCCGGCGATCAGCCCCAGGCCGGCGAGCAGGCTGATCCAGATGCCGATGCCGCGGCCGTCTGCCGGGAGCACCGCGTCGGGGATCGAGATCACGCGGATCAGTACGAAGATCGTCGCGAGCGCGCCGAGTGCGAGGACGACGAGGCTCTCCGGGACGTTCGGCGGCAGCTCGAAGCCCGCCTCGCGCAGCGCGACGATCAGGACGACTGCGAGGCCGATGAAGAAGACGAGCTTCCCGAGCACCCCGGTGTGCCACCCGATCACCGCGAGCTTCACGCCGACGCCGGATCCGGCGTACCAGTCCATGAAAGAGGAGAGCGCGAGGACGAGGCCCGCGACCCAGGTGATCCGCTCGCCCGCGGCCCAGAGGCCGCCTGGCGCCGGCGCCGGGCGGCCGCCCGGCTCGGGTGACCCGGGGCCGGGAACCTCGAGCTCGAAGAAGTCGGGGGTTTCCACAGCGCTAAGTATGGGGATCATTCCGGTCGGAAGCACCGGGAACAGGTCGTGAAAGGGGTCAAGATGCTCGACGAGGTAGGAAAGCTCAGCCAGGACGAGGGCGACTACGTCGAGTTCTTCACGACCGGGACGTGCGTGGTGGGCGAGTACCGCTGCTCCGGTTGCGGCTACGGCGTGACCGTGCACGAGTCGCTGCCCGCCTGCCCGATGTGCAGCGGCACGAGCTGGGAGCAGGTCGACTGGAGCCCGCTCGTCCGCGCGCGCCGCCTGCAGTAGCGCGAGCGCTCGACGTAGTTCCTAGACGCCGAAGAGCGTCTGCACTTCGTGCCACGCGGCGAGGATCGCGAACGCGGTCAGGAACGTGAGCGCGAGGAGCGTCACCCAGAACCGGACGTTCGACCGACGCGCGGCACTCCGCCGTTCCAGGCGGGCGCGGCGCCGTGCACGCTCGCGCCGGTAGTTCTGCCGAATCGCGTTCGGGTCGAGAGACGGCGGGTCGTCGGAAAGGACCTGCGTCCGGCGGGCTGGCTCTGCCATAGCCTCGAAGTGTAGTTGGTCGATCCCGCCGATAGGGTTCCACGATGGTTGTCGACACTCGGCGGCTCCCCGTCGAGATCCTCGCGGCGGCGGCCGTCCAGGTGGCAGAGACGGGAGATCTTCGTGTCGCGCTGGCCGCGATCGCCGACGGTGCGGTCGAGGCGACGGGGGCCGAGCTCGTCGTCCTGCGGGTGCTCGACGAGGACGGCCTGCTCTGGGCGCGCGCGGTCGCGCCGGTCACCTCCACGCTCGCGGCGGAGGTCACCGGGACCCATGCGGAGTGCGAGCCGCTCGTCGGGGGCTCGCCGTCAGCGCCGATCGCCCGCCTCGCGGCCCGCGCGCACCCCTCGGACGTGCTCACCCTGCCCGCCCGCGCCGGAGCGCACGTCGTCGGCACGCTCGAGCTCGTCGGCACCGGCGAGCTCGGCGAGGACGAACGGGCTGCCGCCGGGCTCGCCGCGGCTCTCCTTGCGCTCGCGGTGCGGACGCTCGCGCCCGACGCCGGGGCGGTCGCCGCCGTCAGACGGGTGCGCTGGCTCGAGCTCGCCGGGGAGGCACTCGCGGCCGGCAGCGATCCCCGCCGGGTGGAGCAGCAGGCGCTCCGGATCGCCGTCGAGACGACCGGGGCACGCGGCGGGGTGCTCTGGAGCTGCGCGGGCGGCGAGCGGCCCACCCTCCTCGGTTCGCTCGGCACCCTCGAAGACGGGCTCGATCGTGCGGCGGCGCTCGTTCAGGACGCCGTCGCGACGTGGCGGCCGGCGGCCGTCGAGCACGACCCCGGGCTCCCGGCCGGAGCATCGCACGTGGCGACGCTGACGCTCGGACAGCCCCCGTTTGCGGCGCTGCAGCTCTTCTTCGCACCCGACTCGGCGCCGGTCGACGCCGACCTCGCCCCCCTCGCGGCGTTCGCGGCGCGCGCCGCGCACGCACTGCGATCCGGTGAGCAGGCCCGCGCGGTCGAGCTCGAGCTCGACCGGACACGCGCGCTCGTGGATGTCGTCGGCGAGGCGATCTCGCGCCTCTCGCTCGCGCACACCCTCGAGACGGCGGTCGAGCGGATCGCCGAGCTCCTGCAGGTCGACCAGGTCGGCGTCTACCTGCGCGAGGGCTCGACGCTCTTCGCTGCGGCCGGGCGCGGCGTCGCCGGTGGGTACGACGAGATCGCGGGCCGGCTGCTCGACGTCCTGCGCGGACCGCTGCGCGCACGCGCGACCATCCACGCGCACGTCGAGGGCCAGGAGCCGGCGCTCGCCGGCGTCCGGTCGGCGCTCGCGGCCGCCGGCCAGCAGGCCGCGGTCGCGGTCCCGCTCAGCGTCCGCGAAGAGTCGGTCGGGCTGCTGATCGCCTACCCCGGCGACCGCCGGCTCGACGACAGCGACACCTCGCTGCTCACCGCGCTCGCCGCCCAGCTCGGTGTAGCCGTGCAGAACGCCAGGCTGCACGAGCGCACCCGCGACCAGGAGCAGGAGCTGACCGACGTGCTCGTCTCGGAGCGGAAGGCGTCGCGCCAGGTGAACGCGCTGTACGCGATCTCGCGGTCGTTCGCGCAGACGCTCTCGCTCGACTCGACGCTCGCGGCTGTCGCGGAGACGCTCGTACGCGAGCTCGGGGTCGACGCAGCGGTGATCCGCATGCCGGACGAGCGAGGTGACCAGTTCGTGCCACGCGGCGTCCACGTCGCCGATTCGCGCCTCGCCGCTGCCGTCCGCACGATTCTCGAGCGACCACAGCCGCGGCCCTCGCGGACGCGCGAGCCGGTGCTGCTCGACACGGTGCGCGCGCAGCGTCTCGGCGGCGCCCACGCGCTCCTGCTGCCGTTCCTCGAGAAGGGATCGACCGCGGCGCTCATCCCGATCGCGACGGCGACCGAGCTCCTGGCGCAGCTCACGATCCTCTCCCTCGACCCCGCGACGCCCATCGCCGACGAGACGCTCGCTACCGCCCAGACGATCGCCCAGCAGGCTGCACTCGCGATCGACAACGCCCGGCTGTACCAGCAGCAGAAGCAGTTCGCGGAGACGATGCAGCAGTCCCTCCTCCCGCGCGAGCGTCCGGCGGTTCCCGGCATCGAGATCGGCGCGGTGTATGAGCCGGCGGCGCAGGTGGACGTCGGCGGGGACGTCTTCGACTTCCTCGAGCTCCCCGACGGCCGGCTCGCCGTCGTGCTCGGCGACGTCACCGGACACGGAATCGACGCGACCGCCGACATGGCGATGGCCAAGTTCGTGTTCCGCTCGCTCGCGCGCGAGCACTCCGATCCGTCCGAGTTCCTCGCCTACGCGAACGACGTCGTCGTCCGCGAGATCGCGGTCGGCAAGTTCATCACGATGGTCTACGTGACGATCGGCGCGCACGGCGAGGTGGTCTGCGCGGGCGCCGGCCATCCAGAGCCGCGGCTCGTTCTCCCCGACGGGACGGTGCACGCGCTCGCCTGCGGCGGCCTCGCGCTCGGGATCGACTCCGACCAGGTGTACAAGGGAGTGACGGCGACCCTGCCCGCCGGCGGCGCCGTCGTCCTCTACACCGACGGCGTGATCGAAGCGCGCTCCGGCGGCGAGCTCTTCGGCTCCGAGCGGCTCGACGAGGTGCTCGCCGCGAACGCCGGACGAACGGCGCAGGAGCTCGCCGACGAGGTGCTGATCGCCTGCCGCGGCTTCGCCGGCGGCGCTCTCGCCGACGACTGCGCGATCGTCGTCCTCAAACGCACGTGAACCTTCGCCGCGAGAACGGCCGCCCTCTCGTGATCGGGCACCGAGGGGCGGCCGCGGTCGCGCCGGAGAACACGATGGCGTCGCTCGAGGCGGCGGTGGCGGCGGGTGCCGACCTCGTCGAGTTCGACATCCTGCCGGGGCTACGGCTCGGCCACTCGTTGCAGGAGCTGCCGGGTGAGGAGCTCACCCTCGACGCGGCGCTCGCGACACTCGCCCGTCACGACGTCGGCGTGCATCTCGACGTGAAGCTGCCGGGCTACGAGGGCGAGGTGCTCGGGGCCGTGCGCCGCCACGGGCTCGAGGAGCGTGCGCTCGTCTCGACCGCGTACGCGGTCACGGCACGTCGGGTCGCGGCGCTCGCGCCCGGCCTCCCGGTCGCGATCGGCTACCCGCGCGACCGCCTCGGCGTCTCGAGGATCCCCTGGCCGACGCCGCTCGCCCACGCGGGGGCCGCCACGCTCCGGCAGGCGATGCCGGTGCGGGTGCCCGTGCTCCTGCGTGTCGCACGTGCGAACGTCCTTTCCCTGCACCAGACGCTCTGCTCGCGGGCCGCGGTGCGCGCGGCGCACCGATTCGGCGCGCCGGTCCTCGCCTGGACGGCGAACGAGCCGCCGGTCGTCCGCCGCCTCGCGGCCGCCGGCGTCGACGGCATCGTCTCCGACGATCCGCGGATGGTGTTCGACGTGCTGGCTACACTCCTTGCGTTGTGAAGCGTTTGCACGCCGTCCTTCTCTTCGTGCTCGGCTTTGCGGTCGCGGGGGCGTTCTCCGGCGCCGTGATCGCCGACGTGACCACCTCGACCACGACGTCGACGGCGACGGCGACGACGCCGGTCACGACCACCGCCCCGGCGGCGACGACCACCACGACGACGACGACGACGACCGCGAACACGATTCCCGCCGGAGTCCGGGTCGCCGGCGTGCGCGTCGGGGGCCTCACCGCGGCGGACGCCGTGTCGGCGGTCAAGCTCGCGTTCCAGCAGCCGCTTCCGGTCGTCGTCGACCGCACCAGGCTCACGCTGCTACCGACCCGCTACGCGTCGGCATACGCAGCGACCGCGGTCGCGCGCGCCCGGATCGCCCAGCCCGGTGCGAACGTGAAGCTCGTCGTCTCGGTCCGGGGCGCACCGGTGCGAACGTGGGTGGCCGCGGTGGAGAGGCGCTTCGCCCGCAAGCCGGTGGACGCCACCCTCAGGCTCGAGCGCGGCCGGCCGTCCCTGACCAAGGATCGCGCAGGCCGCACGGTCGACGCGAAGCGGCTCGCGGCGAAGGTGATCGCCGCCCTGCGCGCGAACACCCGGCTGCCCGTCCGCGTCCACACGAAGACCCTCGCGCCGGCGACGACCGTCGATTCGTTCGCGGAGACGATCGTGATCAACCGCGCGATCAACCGCCTCTCGCTCTACGACCGCGCGAAGCTCGTCCGCACCTTCCCCGTCGCGACCGGCCAGAGCATCTACCCGACCCCGAAGGGCGTCTGGCACATCGTCGTCAAGTGGAAGAACCCGTGGTGGTACCCGCCGGTGCAGGACGACTGGGCGAAGGGCCTGAAACCGGTGCCGCCGGGGCCTGCGAACCCGCTCGGCACGCGCTGGATGGGCCTGAACGCACCCGGCGTCGGCATCCACGGCACCGATGAGCCGGCCTCGATCGGCTACAGCGCCTCCCACGGATGCATCAGAATGCAGGTACCCGACGCCGAGTGGCTCTTCGACCGCGTCGACGTGGGGACGACCGTGTACATCCTCTGATGAAGATCCTTCGTGTCGCAACCGCCGCCGGTGTCCTCGCCCTCCTGGGACTGCTCGTCTGGGACGTGGCACACCACCACGGGGCGGGCGTCGCGCAGAAGGTGGACAAGGGACGGATCGTCGTCGCGCCGAAGCTCGACCTGCCGCGCCTCAACGGACCGGGACGGCTGAGCCTCGCCTCGCTTCGCGGCAAGGTCGTCGTCGTGAACTTCTGGCAGTCGGACTGCCTGCCGTGCAAGCAGGAGGCGAAGACGCTCGACGCCGCCGCGGCAGCCTGGGCCGCGAAACGCGACGACGTCGTCTTCGTCGGCGTCGACGCGCTCGACTTCAAGGGGGCCGCGCGCTCGTACCTGAAGCGCTACGGCGTCCGCTACCCGAACGTCCGCGACGCGACCGGATCGACCTACCCCGGCTGGGGCGTCACGGGGACCCCCGAGACCTTCTTCATCGACCGCCGCGGCCGCGTCGTGCCGCCGCACATCATCGCACCGGCCACTCGTCAGGATCTCGACGAGGGCATCGAGCGCGCCCTCCGGTCGTGAGGCTGCTCGCCGTCGCCGCCGCGGCGCTCGCGCTCGCGGCGCCTGCGGCCGCGTGCTCGCATCCGGCCAGCCAGTCCAAGCTCGAGTCGGAGCTCGTCTGCCTCCAGTGCCACACGACGCTGGACGAGTCCGACTCGCTCTTCGCCACCCAGATGAAGGCCGAGGTGGCGCGGCGGATCGCGCTCTGCCAGAGCGAGCGGCAGATCCTGGATTCGATGGTCGACCAGTTCGGCCCGACGGTGCTCTCGACGCCGCAGAAGCACGGCTTCGACCTGCTCGCGTGGGTCCTGCCGCTCGGCGGCGCCGCGCTCGGCGCGGCGGCGATCGGCGGCGGTGCCTGGAAGTGGTCGCGGACGCGCGGCTCGGATGACGCGCCTCGGCCGCTCGCCTTGAACCCGGACGACGAACGGCTCGTCGACGAGGAGCTCGCACGGTTTGATTGAGAAGCTCCCGGTCGCGTTCCTCGCGGGACTCGTCTCGGTCGTGACGCCGTGCGTGCTGCCGCTCGTTCCCGGCTATCTGTCCGCGATCTCGGCCGTCGAGGTCGACAGGCTCGGCGAGCGCGGCGTGGGGAGGAGGATCGCGATCGCGAGCCTGCCGTTCATCCTCGGCTTCACGGTCGTCTTCGTCCTCCTCGGCGCGGGCGCGGCGGCGATCGGCAGCGCCGTCGACAAGCAGACACAGCTGAGGATCGCCGGATTCGTGCTCGTCGTGCTCGGCCTCGCGTTCGTCGGCCTGCTGCCGTGGCCGGACCGTGCAATGGCGCCGAGCCTCCTGCAGCACGCCCGCCGGCGCGGATCGAAGGCGCTGCTCGGGGGCGCGTTCGCCGTGTGCGCCGCGCCGTGCATCGGCACCGTGCTCGCGTCGATCCTCGTGCTCGCCTCCAGCTCGGGGACGATCGCGCGCGGCGTCGTGCTGCTCGTCGCGTACTCGCTCGGGCTCGGAGCGGCGTTCGTCGTCGCGGGAATCGCGTTCGCACATGCGATGCGCGCGTTCCGCTTCGTGCGCGACCACTACGCCGTCGTGCGCGGCGCCTCAGGTGTCGTGCTCGTCGCCCTCGGGCTGCTGCTCTTCTTCAACCGCGACTGGTGGCTCCGCGTCGCGCTCGATCAGGTGTTCACGCGGATCGGCCTCGGCTCGCTCTAGGGCGGCGAGGAGCAGTCCGACGTCGAGCCCGCGGTGCGCCGGCGCGAACGCGGCGAGCCGGCGGAGCGCCTTCAGGCGCTGGCTCTCCGCCGCGACCGGTCGCCCGCGTCCGCGCTGATAGGCCGAGACCACGACGTGGACGAGCCCCTGGAAGAAGTCGCGCTCGTCCGTCGCACACGCTCTCCAGGCGGCCTCGAACGCCTCGTGCGCCTCGAAGAACGACCCGGCCCGTGCGAGGGCGAGCCCGTGTTGGTATGAGGCGCCGACACTGCTACTGTCGGGCTCAGGCATGGCGACGATCCTGTTGTGTGGGGTCGACCTCTTCATCCGGGGCAAGCTCGAGGCGCTCCTCCCGGAGCATCGCTTCGAGACCTCCGACGGGGTCGAGCCGCCCGATCTGGTGATCGCGGACATCGCCCGGATCGACGCCAGCGACGTTGCGGACAGCTACCCCGACGTGCCGATCGTCGGCTACACGAACCACACCGACACGGCCGGGCTGCGCCGCGCTCATGCGGCCGGCTTCGACCAGGTGATCGCGAAATCTGCGCTCTTCGAGCGCACGCGTGAACTGATCGATGGTCTGCTTGCGTCGGTAGAGTAGGCGCTCGTGACGTACGTCATCGCCGAGCCCTGCATCGACATCAAAGACCGTTCGTGCGTCGACGTCTGTCCCGTCGATTGCATCCACGAGGCCGATCGGATCCTCGTGATCGATCCCGAGGAGTGCATCGACTGCGGTGCGTGCGAGCCCGAGTGCCCCGTCGAGGCGATCTTCCCCGAGGACGCGTTGCCCGACAAATGGGAGCCGTTCGTGCGCATCAACGCAGCTTACGGCGAAGGCATGGACGTCGTGAACACGCTCACGGACGCGTACGCGACCGAGCACAACGTTCAGAACGAACCGATCGAATAGCACCGTTCGGACCCGCGCGCAGGTTTAACGCGCGTCGTGTTGTCCGATTGGTAGTGCACACTCCACGCTTCGACGCACGTTTCCGATTTCAGCAACGTGCGGAGGAAGTTGTCCGTTCGCGTTGCACGGTAGAAACGAACGTGGTAGGGAATCGTGCACGCGCAATCCGACTCAGGAGGTCATTGATGGCCCAAGAGGATTGGAGCGAGACCGGCGAGGCGTCAAGAACGCCAAGCGTCGGCTCGTGGAGCGAACCGTCGATCGACTCGATCGACGAGATGGGGAGCGACGAGAGTGCGGAGATCGTCTCGGCCATTCCGGCGCGGACGAGGTCCTCTTCACGCTCGAGCTCCCGTAGCTCCAGCTCCCGTTCAGGGTCCACGTCGTCGAGCAAGGCTTCGTCGAAGAAGAAGTCCGGCGCGAAGAAGAAGTCCGCGGCAAAGAAGAAGACCGCCGCGAAGAAGACGACGGCCCGCAAGTCGACGACGGCCCGCAAGAAGACGACGGCCCGCAAGTCGACGACGGCCCGCAAGAAGACGACGGCCCGCAAGAAGACGACCGCTCGCAAGAAGACCACTGCGCGCAAGAAGACGACCGCTCGCAAGAAGACGACCGCGCGGAAGAAGACCACCGCCCGGAAGGCTTCGACCAAGCGGAAGGCGAGCACGGGCCGCAAGAAGGCCACGACCCGCAAGAAGACGACCGCTCGCAAGAAGACGACCGCGCGGAAGACGACCACCGCCCGGAAGGCTTCGACCAAGCGGAAGGCGAGTACGGGCCGCAAGAAGGCCACGACCCGCAAGAAGACGACGGCCCGCAAGGCCGCTCCGCGCAAGGCAGCAGCACGCAAGGCCGGCGGGCGCAAGTCTGCGTCCCGCTCGCGCACGGCGCGCCGCAGCTCGCGGTAGGTCCCGGTGGCGCCCGGGCTCCCCTAGCGTGCGGGGAGCCCGGGTGTCGTCGCTACCGTGGTGGGATGCAGCCGAAGACACTCGACCACGTCGCGTTCTGGGTCGCCGACCGCGATCCGATCGCCGCCTTCCTCGAACGGCATCTGGGGATGCACGTGATCGCCCGCGAGGACAACTTCACGCTGATCGGAAGCGACGCCCGCCGTGGCAAGCTGACGCTCTTCGACGCCGAAGGCCCGCGTGAGCAGGGTGCGCTCAAGCATGTCGGCCTGCGGGTCTCCGACCTCGCGGCCGCCCGTGCCGAGCTTCCCGACGGCACGCCGGAGATCTTCGAGGTCGCCGAAGGCGTCTCCCTCACCCTCGTCGAGGCGCCGACCGACGTCGAGTACGACCTCGACCACGTCGCGCTCTGGTCGGCCGCTCCCGAGGCGACCGCGCGCGACTACGTGCGCTACGGCTTCGCGCCGGACGGCCCCGCCCGCGTCGAGGTCGGCGGGGCCTTCGTCGAGTTCCACGAGGGCGCGCCCGGCGCGCCGGCGCGCCCGCTCCTCAACCATCTCGCCGTGCTCGTCGACTCCGCGGACGAGGTGATCGCAGACGCCGGCGAGCTCGGGATCGAGGTCGAGTCGGTCGTCGACGCGGCGAACACCTACGCGGCGTTCCTGTGGGGCCCCGAGCGCGTGCGCATCGAGTACGTCGAGCACAAGCCGACGTTCTCGTTGATCTGACCCGATGCTCGTCGTTGCGGGCGCCGGGATGGCCGGGCTCGTCGCCGCGGCGCGGCTGCGCGAGCTGGGATGCCCGGTCACGGTGCGCGAGAAGGGCACGCGCGTCGGCGGCTCGATGCTCCTCTCGTCGTGCGTCGTGTGGCGGCACCGCGAGTGGGACGAGTTCCGCCGCGAATGCCCGGACGGCGACGAGGCGCTGCAGCGAATGGTCTGGGAGCGCCTGGACGACGCGATCGCGTGGCTCGAGTCGAAGGGCGCGCCGGTCGTGTGGGAGCAGACCGGGAACCCGCGCACGGTCGGCAAGCGGTTCGACCCGCGCGACCTCGCCGCACGGCTCGCGGGCGAGGTGCAGCTCGGCGCGGACGGCTGCGCCGGCGAGCACCCGACGATTCTCTGCACGGGCGGCTTCGCGGCGTCGTCCGACCTGGTCGCGCGCTACGTCGCTCCGGCCGCGTCGCTGCGACTGCGGGCAAACCCGTGGTCGGAGGGTGACGGTCTGCGCTTCGGGCTCGACCGCGGCGGCGCCCTGTCGCGCGGCCTGGGTGAGTTCTACGGCCGCAACATGCCCGACGCCTCCTGGGACGAGACGCAGCTCGTCGCGCTCTCACAGCTCTACGGCCGCTACGCGCGGATCTTCGACGAGGACGGCGTCGAGTTCTTCTCCGCGGCGGACGTCTCCTGGTCGGAGACGAACGTCGTGCAGGCGACCGCGCGGCGGCCCGGTGCGAAGGCGTACTACGTGCTGGAGCCGGAGGGGCTCCGGGAGCGCGTTCGCGACCGCACGGTCGCGGAGATGGTGGAGCAAGCGCCTCCTGAGGCGCGCGTTCCCCTGCGCGACCTTCCGTTCGACCCCCCGGAAGCTGCGGTCGAGGCGGTGCGCGTGGTCGCGTCGATCACGCACACGATCGGCGGCCTGCGCATCGACGAGCGAGCGCGTGTGCTCGACGCAGCCGGCGTGCCCCTCGACGGCGTCTGGGCCGCAGGCGTCGACGCCGGCGGGCTCGCGACCGGCGGCTACGCGAGCGGCCTCGCGCAGGCACTCGTCCTCGGTCTCGCGGCCGCCGAGGACGCGGCGGCGACCTGAGCGATCTTTCGCGAACCGAGAGCTTGCGCTAGGTCGCGCCCACCGAGAAGACGCAGGCGCGCGCGTCGCCGGGGAGCGGAGAGACACCGATCTTGTTCACGACCAGCTTCAGGTCGCCCTCCTCGAACCGGTCGCCGACCTGGGGCAGGTCACCTTCGAGCTCGCGCAGCGTGTACCCCGCGGGCGACCAGACGAACAGCAGGTAGCTCACACGCGGAACCCTAGCCCCTCGACGATCAGCGCCGAATCGCGTACGGCGGCAGCTTCACCACGATGCGAGTGCCGCCCCCGTCCGCCTCGACCTCGATCGTGCCGTGGAGCTGCTTGACCCGCTCCTCGATCGCCTCGAAGGAGCGGCGGCGGCGCTCCGGCTCGGCGTCGTCGGCGACCGTCGTCTCGAGGCCGCCGTCCGGCGTGGCGCGCATCTCGACCGAGACGGTGGTCGGCGGGCCGCGGCGCACCGCCTGGTCGAGGAGCTCGCGCACGATCGTGTAGACCGCCACCTGCGCCGTCTCGCCCAGGCGGCCCGCGTCCTCGACGTCGAGGTCGACGCGCAGCCGGTTCACGATCCCGACCTGCTCGGCGAGCGCGTGCAGCGCGGCGCCGAAGCCCTGGTCGCGCAGCACCACGGGCTCGAGCGCGAACGAGAGGTCGCGCAGCTCGCGGATCGTCGCCCGCTGGCGGGCGAGCGCCGAGGCGAGCACCGCCTGGGCGTCCTCGAGCTTGCCGATCGAGACCGAGTGGATCGCCGCATCGAGCATCAAGGCGATCCCGGCGAGATTCTGAACAGGCCCGTCGTGCAGGAAGAGGGCGATGCGCCGCCGCTCGTCCTGCTCGGCCGCGATCAGACGGTCGAGGGCGTCGTCAGCCAAGAGGCAACCTCCAGAATCGGAGCCTCAGTCGATGATCGCTTCGCGGAGCGCGATCGCGACGGCGTGGGTCCGGGTGTCCGCTTCGAGCTTCGTGAGGATGTGCCGCACGTGGCTCTTCACGGTCTCCTGCGAGATGAAGAGCCGCCCCGCGACGTCTGCGTTCGACATGCCGTCGGCGAGCAGCTGGAGGATCTCCCGCTCGCGGGTCGTCAGCATGTCGGTCTGGTCCTTGCCGGCGAGGAACGCCGGCATCAGCGCAGGGTCGACGTAGCCCTCGCCCCCGGCGACCTTCTCGATCGCCCGCAACAGCGTCTGGTGAGGCGCCTCCTTGAGGATGTAGCCCTTCGCGCCCGATTCGAGGCCGCGGCTGAGCAACGAGCGTTCCGAGTAGGCCGTGAAGATCAGCACCTTCGCGTCGGGCACCCGCTCCGTGAGGAGCTTCGTCGCCTCGAGGCCGTCCATGCCCGGCATCCGGACGTCCATGATCACGACGTCCGGCTTGCGCCGCTCCGCCATCTCGACCGCCGACGCGCCGTCCGCGGCCTCGCCGACCACCCGGATGTGCGGCGCGCGCGACAGGGAGAGCCGCAGGCCCTCGCGGACGACCTCGTGGTCGTCGACGATCAGCGTCGTGATCTCGTCAGCCATAGCTCGGCGATTCTATGCTGAAAGCAGCGAAAGCTGTTCTTCGCGCACCGGATTGCGGAGCGGCTCGGGCCTGCGATCGCGGATCCCGTGTGCTCGCGCGAGGCGCCGGACCTCGTCGCGCGCCGGCCGCGCCTCGCTCTCTCGCAGGTAGGCGCGGCCCGCGTAGAGGCGCTCGTACTCCGGCAGGAGCTCCGGCCAGTCGCGCTCGAGGCAGGCGAGAAAGTGCTCCCGGGTGCCAGGCCGCAGGTAGAGGAGGTTCGCCCACACGCCGCAGGCACCGGCTTCGCGCGCCGCCTCGACGACGCGCGCGAGCTGGGCCGGGTGATCCGAGAGCCCCGGTAGGAGCGGCGCCAGCCCGACCGAGGCGCGCACGCCTGCCTCGACGAGCGTCTTCAGCGCCCGCAGCCGCTGGCGCGGCGGCGCGGTGCCGGGCTCGGTCGTCCGCCAGACGTCGTCGTCGATCGTCGGCACCGAGAACGTGACCGAGACCTGCGCGCGCCGGGAGGCATCGGCGAGCAGATCGACGTCGCGCACGATCAGCGGGCCGCGCGTGATGATCGAGAACGGCGTCCGGGCGTCGCGCAGGACGGCCAGGCAGGCTCGCGTCAGCCTGTACCGGCCCTCGGCCGGCTGGTACGGGTCGGTCGCGGCACCGACCACCACTCCCTCGTTGCGCCAGGTCGGGCGGGCGAGCTCTCGCTGCAGCACTTCCGCGACGTTCGGCTTCACGCGGATCGAGGTGCCGTATCGCTCGTCCGACGGCCGGTCGGCCCGGCGCTCGAACGCCCGCACGTAGCAGAAGGTGCAGCGGTGGACGCAGCCCATGTAGGGGTTGAGCGACCACTCGAAGGGCATCCCCTTGACCCGGTTGAGCGCCACCTTGCAGGGCTCTTCGCGGTATTCGGCCCGCATGGACGGAGAGTATAGAACACACGTTCGCCCTGCCGGGGCGCGGCTATACTCGGCGGACTGATTCGCTTGGACGACGAACTGCCGCCCAGTACCCACGCGCCTTCGGGGCGCATCCGGTGACCTTCCCGCTGCAACTGCTGGCCCTGCTGGGCCTGATCTTCTTGAACGCCTTCTTCGTCGCGGCGGAGTACGGCCTCGTCACGTCGCGGCGAACGCGGATCATGGAGCTCGAGCACGACGGCAACAAGCGGGCCCGGCTCGTCCTGCGCATCACCGGCGACCCACCGCGCTTCATCTCCGCGATGCAGCTCGGCGTCACGATCTCGTCGCTCGCGATCGGCGCCCTCGGCGAGCAGGTGCTCTCCGAGCGGCTCGACGCGGTGATGGCGTCCTTCCTCGCGGTCATCGTCGCCCTCCTGATCGTCACCTACCTGCACGTCGTGATCGGCGAGCTCGTGCCGAAAGGGGTCGCGCTCGGGCACCCCGAGCGGACGGCGCTCGCGCTGTCGACACCCGTGCAGTGGTTCTTCGTCGTCTTCCGGCCGCTGATCTGGCTGCTGCAGGAATCGACGGCGGTGATCCTCCGCGCGTTCGGGCTCGAGCCGCCCGGCGCCGAGCACGAGGCACACTCGGAGGCCGAGCTGCGCATGCTCCTCTCGTCGTCCGCCGACCAGGGAGAGATCGAGCACGAGGAGCAGGAGATGCTCTACAAGGTCTTCGACTTCGCCGACAAGGAGGCCGCGGACGTGATGGTGCCCCGGCCCGAGGTCGTCGCGATCTCGATCTCGTTGCCGGCCGAGGAGGCGCTCAGGGCCGTGCTCGAGTCGCCCTACACGCGCTACCCGGTCTACCGCGAGTCGCTCGACGACATCATCGGCGTCCTGCACGTCCGGGACCTGATCGAGGCGATGCACGAACGCGGGATCGCCGCCGTCGACATGGAGACGCTCGTGCGGCCCGCCTACATGGTCCCCGAGACGAAGGACCTCGGGGCGCTCCTGACCGAGTTCCGGCGCACGAACCAGCATCTCGCCGTCGTGATCGACGAATACGGCTCGATGGAGGGGATCGTGACGCTCGAGGACCTGCTCGAGGAGATCGTCGGCGAGATCGAGGACGAGTTCGACCTACCGGACGAGACCGTCGAGCG
>Ga0207657_10002689_pt1 | contig 19160 bp, 18 predicted proteins | sample KBSC33metaG_FD_184316 | JGI IMG/M metagenome (GOLD analysis project Ga0207657, IMG submission 184316) | Corn rhizosphere microbial communities from Kellogg Biological Station, Michigan, USA - KBS C3-3 metaG (SPAdes) (version 2) | ecosystem: Host-associated > Plants > Roots > Rhizosphere > Soil ... | reverse complement strand
GATGGCGCCCACGGGCGGCTTGTCGCGTCATCGGCGCCGTCGATCGGTTTCTTGGATTTTCTTGAGACCTCGCCGTTTCGCCCCGAGGACCGCTCCTATGAGCCTTGGAATGTCTTGGATTTCCTTGGATTCTCTCGTCCGTATCCAGACTTTTCCCGCACTAGCTGCTCTGCTCGTGTTCGAACTGCCAAGATGGAAGGAACGGTTTCCCCGCCTTCTTGCCGGAGGATTGGGAGCTATCGCGGCGGATAGTGCGGCGAATTTAGTAATGGGCGCGCCACCGCTGATGTGGATCATTAATAATTTTTCTATCAATCTTGTTCAAAATAAGAGTGCGTCCTTCGGAGTCGAATCTCCATGGGCCTATCTTTTCGACCTTATTGAGCGGTGGAATTTCCTTCTTTCACCATTGTTATTCCTGGCGCTGTGGGGTGCACGAAAATATCCCTCGCTCCTCTTTGCCGCTCTAGCTCACATCATCGCTCATTCTCTCATTCCCCACAAAGAATGGAGGTTTGATTACCTCTTCCATGTTTTGATTTTGCTGTTGGCGGGTGTAGGTGCGGGCAATATCGTCCAAAAGCTTTCGCCGCGAACCGCAGTTCTCGCCTTTGCGGGCTTTCTTGGTGCATCGGTTTTTGTCGCACTGCAACCGAAGCTAATGAATTCCTACTTTCGATACCGCCCAATGGAAGCTGCCATGATCGACGCCAGTGCAATTTCGTCCTCGTGCGCCATCGCGATTTATCATCTTTGGGATAAAATTGGCGCTTCATACGCACTCTCAGATTCCGATAGACCATTCTATGTTTATGCGGAGGATTCCCCCGTCAAGCTTGATCTACTTGGATCGGCGGATGCTTATGGAGCGGTCATTACGGGACCAGATTCAATCCAGAAAATCCCTCGCGAGTTCGATGAAAAGAAATGCTTCCCCAATAGAGATGGCAGAGTCTTCTGGTGTGTGTTGAAAAAAAGAGGTGAATGCAAAGCAAAACCTCCAACGGAACTCGGAATAAACAGTTATCTTATATCGGTGCACCGCTGACCCAGTAAACCAGCAGGGAGATATCTGCCCGCGGCGCCGGAGGCCATCTGAGGCGGAGGAAGGCGAAGCGCGCATTTTCCAAGTCTCGCGAGGCCCATTGGGACTCGAAGTAAGGCGTGCGCATAGGCCACACCTACAGGGACAGCCGCCCGCCTACTGTCGATTGTGAACTATCAAAAACTGACCTTAGCTAGTTGTGAGCCTGCGTCCTGGTCGACGTATCAACCAGCCAGCGTCGCAGCCGGATAGACAAACTAATCGCACAAGAGAATGCCTCGACGGCTGTCACCATTGAAATGCCCGATTGTAACAACCGGAGCAAAGGGCGTTTTCAACGTGGAGTCGTTCTATTTGAAATTTAGGCGTCTCCTATACTTCTCACGACAGCCTGATGTTGTCATCCCATCAGTTCGAAGTCAGCATGATCCACAGGTTGAGCGAAATCGCCCCAGACGCCCGATCCCCGCCAGTATTCGACCAGCCCAATGTCCCGCACAATTTCCTTGAAACGCGGGTCGCGACGGATTCTTGAAAAGTTTGGGTGCCAGAGATCGATAACCATGGAGCCGCGCCTCTCGACCAAGCCCAGGCGCAGCGCCTTGAGAGCGATGTCGCTGTGCTTCAGATAGGCCCCGAAATGAGCGATCGCGTCCAGTCGCGGCGGCGTTTGATTTTCGGGCATCGCCATGGCTGTCGCGAGCACGCTCAAACCTTTGGCTGGCACATCGAGAACATTTGTCAGCTCTCGACCGAACGGCAGGAGATCGGTATCGTCGGCAAGGAGCTCAAGCCGAAGGCTCACCAGGGCCGGATCGTTGAGCGCCATTGCGCGCGTGAGCGCCAGCCAATGCAGCGGTTGATGCGGACCCGTCAGGTCCTTGCTCTTTTCGTACTCTGCCTCGGCTTCTTCGAACCTGCCCGCGCAGTCTAGGTGGAACTGAAGGCCCCATGATGCTCCGAAGGAAAGAGGATCTGCCCGGCGCACGTGAAACTGCTGTTCAGCTGCCTCCGCGGCTCGACCGAGCGCAAGCAGGAGATGACTGAGAACCGTCCAGTCACTCACTTGCCGTTCGCGGAAATCGGCGATGCAACGCGCCGCGCCTCGCCAATCCCTGTCGAACAGGCAGCGCTGCGCGCGGCTCGCCAGCGTTTCGGGAAGCTCCGGCCCCAACTTGATCGCGTTGGCCGTAGCGATATCGATCTCGCTCAGGACGGCGTCGGTGCTCGCTGAGGAATAGCTTTCGCGCAGGACCATTGCGCTCGCAAGGCCGGCCCAGGCCATGGCGAACCGCGGATCGAGCGTGAGCGCCTGGCGATAGTTTTCGATTGCCCGCCCGAGATTGCCGGGCATTATCGAAGCTCGCAAGGCCCGCGCGCGAATGTAGCAATCGTAAGCGTCGGAATTGCGGGTTCCGCGAGACTCGATAGCAACTCTTTCGGCAGGCAAGAGCTTGACCTTGAGCGCATGAACGATCGCTTCCGACAGCTCATCCTGCAGCTCAAAGATGTCGCTCAGATCGCGGTCGTATCGCTCGCCCCAGATGTGATTGCTGCTCGCGCGATCGATGAGCTGCACGGTCACGCGAACGCGGTTGGCGGACTTGCGCACGCTCCCTTCGAGCACATGCGTCACATTGAGCCGCTCGACGATGCCGCTGATGTCGGCAGGGGCGCCCTTGAAAGTGAAAGAGGAAGCGCGGCTGATCACGGCTATCGCCGAGACTTTCGAGAGATCGGTGATGATATCTTCGGTTATGCCGTCGGCGAAGTACTCCTGCTCCGGATCACCGCTCATGTTGGTAAAAGGAAGGACCAGGATTCTCGCCTGGTCGGCAACAGCCTTTTCCGCCGTTGCCGTTCCCGACAAGCGGTTGACCCGCCTGCCCAGGAACTCTGCACCCGATTCCGAAGGGCCAGCGGCAACGCAGCCGATTTCCAGCTGATAACCGACACCGCGGATCGTCTTCAGGCGAGTTGCCTCGGGGCCGAGCGCCTTGCGAAGCGCGGCGACGTGCACCTGCAATGCGTTTTCCTCGACGATTGTCCCCGGCCAGACCGCCTCGAAAAGCTCGTCCTTGGTAACGATCCCGCCTTCCGCTTCGGCAAGTACGGACAATATGTCGAGCGCCCGTCGACCGAGCGCAACGCGCTGGCCGTCGGCGATCAGCTGCCGCCTCGGCTGCAGAATCCAGGAACCCAGGTGGACGTCCGCCAAATTGCTTCCTCCCCCAACACCCGGCGAAATACCACAGCCAATCCGAATTTCAGCGCTTCTTAAGCTTCGCCCAAGATTTCAGCGAAGCTTCAGGAAACCTTCACCGAACCGCCAAGGCGGCGGGTTCCAACTCGGCCTAAACCGGATGGGCCGTCGGCGATCGCCCGCAAGGACAAAGGCGCTCCCGAGGGATCACCGGCGGCCTCGGCCGTCACTGAAATACTCGAGCAGAAGGACTCGGCACCATGAATTGGCTCATCACTTCGACCGTAGCCGCCCTGTCGCTGGGCACGTTCGCCACGCCGGCGCTTGCAGAGTCGGCCACTGTAACGATCCCCTATGCGGACCTCGATTTGTCCTCAGCCAAAGGTATGGCGACGCTCGGCGGCCGGATTGAAGCCGCTGCGAAGCGGATCTGCGGCTCAGCCGATATTCGCGACATGCACGACGTCTCCGACCAGCAGCGCTGCATGCGCGAAGCCAAGGACGCGGCCGGCAAACAGGTTGCGTTGCTGAAGGGCGGCGCGCAGCTGCTGGCCATCAACGTCAGCCCTCCGCGCAAATAGGCGAGTAAGTTCGACAACTGGCGGCGGCCCCTAGTGTGCCGCCGCCTTTGTTTGTTTTACCCATGGCCGCGTCCGCTTCAGTAATGGGTCATCGCGTCAACTCAGCCGGTTGAGCCCTGTCGCTGGTTACTTGCTTGTGTCCGTGGTCCCCCTTGGAAGCTGCCACATCATACGGTCGGGGGAATTGGTGAGCCCATCTTGGCAGCATCGTCTGAGCGGAGCGACTGCCGACACTCGAGTCGTTACCTGAACGCTCCAGGGAGCGACCTCGACCCAACGTAACTCGTTGAAAGATGGTGCGTGACCCAGTCTGGAGGGATCCAGTCTAGGAGCCAAATTCCCTGCATTGCAGGGAATTTCCGCGGCTTTGGGCGGTCAGCACAGCAATCTGGCCAAGCTTAAGCTATTAGAACTCCATCACTTTCAGAGACGAGTTCCCTGGCGCGGGAGCAGGGAACTTATGCTGCGCCAACAGGGAATTTCCTCGCCGGTTCAGGGAACGCAATCGGTCGGGTAATCCTCTCGTGGGACCGCCACGGGGACGTCTGGACAACCCGGCGCTGAGACGCCTTATGACTGGATGTTGACGAAGGTCGCGGTCTTGCTTTCGCCGGAGCCAGGCACAACTCCGAGGACGACCGCTGTGCCTTTCGTCAGTTGCCTGGGGGACGCCAGGCTCATGACCTGCACCGGCGTTTTCGGCGAAACGATGATGTGACGCTTCCCGCCCTGGTAAGCGACATCCATCTCGACGCCCCCGGCGCCGCCGGACACGGCTCCCACCGCGCCGTTGGTCATCCGCGAGCCGCCCGTCGCCGGGCCGGCGGAAGATACCGTCCCGTTGGTCATGCGCGAAGCGGTGCCGCTTCCCGGCGCCGGTCCCATCGGCCGATCGCCTTCGCCCATCTTGATGCCCGGCGGAAAGATATGGACCTCGGTCGAGCTTCCCACCCCATCGCCATTAGGAACATTGGTCGTGCCGATGAAACTGCCAGGCTTGATGTCGGCAAGCGTCCCCTTGCGAGCAGCCATGATCACGGTTTGGGGCGTGAGGTCCACGGTCTCGGTCTTGCCCTGGCTCGCGATCGTCAGCTGCGTTGCGGTCGCCGACTTGACCTGTCCGGCGACGATCTGGGGTTGCACGCCGGCTGATGGCTCGGCGGTCAAACTAGGAGAGTTCGTCGGACCCGCGGCCGATCCGCTCTTGCTCTGGCCACAAGCCGCCAGCGCCAAAACCAGACCTACGCTCATCGCGGCTGAAAGGGCGTACCTCATCTGGCTGTCTCCCCCAAGGATGCCGTTGCTAGAGCACGTTGCCTTTCAACCGTCGAGTGGAAACGTCGAAAGGCTATCAAGAAGCCACCCTGGCATGCCCAATTCCAGAAGGGGCTTACATCTATCTTACAGCTATAACGTCCTCAGCGCCTGCGCCGGGCGCGCCCGCAGCAGCGGCAATGAGGCGCTCATCGCGAAGGCGAGTACCAGCGCCGTGCCGGCGGCGAGCACGCCAAGGATTCGCGGCCAGTCGGGCAGCCAGGCGAACTTGAACAGCTTCACCACAACAAGCCACGCCAGCCCCGTGCCGAGCGCGAGAGAAACCAGCGCCAGGATGAGCGAGAGCGCACCGAACTCGGCCAGTTGCGACACCAGCAGTTGCCGGCGGCTGGCACCGAGGACGCGCAGGATCACGCTGTCGTACGTCCGTGCGGCGCGTGCCGCGGCGATCGCACCGAGCAGCACGGCGATCCCGGCCAGCACCGCCACCGAAGCAGCGGCGAGGATCGCCAGCGCGACCTTGTTCAACAAGTCGCGCGCCTGGGTCAGCAGCGGCCCGACCTCGATCGCCGAACTGGCCGGTAACCGGTTCGCCAGGTCGCGCAGCAGCGTGTGCGCGCTTGCCCCCGAGGGCAGGTTGATCGTCGCGGCGAAGCTGTGAGGCACGTCCTCGAGCGCGCTGGGCGAGAATACCAGAACGTAGTTGAAGCCCAGGCTGTCCCAGTCGATCCGCCGCAGGTTGGCGATCCGGGCCGTGCGCTCGGCGCCGAGCACGCCGATAGTAAGGTAGTCGCCAACCTTCAACCCGGTGGAATTCGCGAAGTCCTCGTCGACGGAGACCAGCGGCTCGCCGGCGTAGTGCGCCGGCCACCACGCCCCGGCCGTGAGCGTGTTTCCCTCGGGCACCCGATCGGCGTAGGTCAGCCCGCGCTCGCCCCGCAGGGCCCATGCACCCCGGGGCAGGTCCTTGAGATCACTGACGCGGGTCATGTGCTCCCTGGGACCATAGGCAAGGATCGCCCCGCGCAGCGTCGGCACCGTGCGTACCACCGAGCCGGGTGCATCGCGGCCAACCAGGCCGAGAAACGGTGCAACGCCGTCCTGCGGAATGTCGAGCACGAAATAGTCGGGCGCGCGTGCCGGGACCGTCCGGGCGATATTCGCATCGAGGCTGGTTTCGACCGCGGCGAGCAGCACGAATGCGCTGAGCCCAAATCCGAGCGCGGTGACTAGCGCTGTGGTCGCGGCGCCAGGGCGGTGCAGGTTGGCAAGGCCGGCGCGCAGCAGCGGATCGTTCGGCCGCGGCAGCCGCGCAGCGACCCGGCGGATCGCCAACCCAAGCAGCGCGAGCAGCGCAAACAGCGCCACCGCCCCGCCCAGGAACGTCGCCGTGAGCAACGGATCGGGCGCACCGATGAGCGCCAGTAACACGATCCCGGTAAGGCCAAGCGCAATAGGCAGCGCGGCGACGCGCCCGGCATGCCCGAGCGGCGTGACCCGCGCCCGCATCAGCGCCATCGCTGGGAACAGCCGGGCCGCCGCCAGCGGCGACGCGGCCGAGACCAGCGCCACGAGCAGCCCGAACAATGCCGCCCGGGCGAGCGCCCACGGGGCGACGACGAACCCGGAGCGCACGGGCAGCAGGCTCCCGAGCAGGTCCGAGAGCAGCGGCGTCACCAGGAATCCGCCAGCGAGCCCGGCGATGGCCCCGGCCAGGGCCGCGGCGCCGATCTCGAGCGCGTAGATCCGGGCGATGTCACCGCTCGTCGCCCCGAGGATCTTCAACGTTGCGATGCCGGTGCGTCTGGCGTCGAGGTACGAGGCGACGCCGCCGCCAATGCCAATCCCGGCGATCGCAAGCGCGGCAAGTCCGACCAGGGTCAGGAACTGGCCCATCCGGCTCACGAAGCGCTCGGCGCCGGGCGAAGCGGTGTCGCGCGTGCGGACCTGGAAGCCCGAATCGGGAAAGCGCTGCTTGATCACGTCTTCCAGCTTCGCCGGATCGGTCTCGCCGGCGAACCTGATCCGGACTTTGGTCTGATAGAGCGCGCCGGGCGCGGTCAGACCCGCGCGCGCCGGTACATCGCCGCGAACAATCACCGTCGGGCCGAGCTGGAAGCCCTCGCCCAGCTTGTCGGGCTCGTCGCCGATGATCCCGCCCACCACCAGATTGGCGGTACCGAGTTTGATCGAATCGCCCGGCTTCACGCCGAGCCGCGCCGCCGCACCGTCGGCAAGCCACGCCTGCCCGGGCAGCGGAGCCCCGGTCACGCGGCCATCGGCCAGTGTGAAGCGGCCGTAAAGCGGCCAGCGCTCGTCAACCGCCTTCAGTTCGACCGGCGCGGCGGCGTCGGAAGTGCGCGCCAGCGCCTCCATCCGCACGCCTTCGGACAACGCGCCGTAATGCGCGAGGAAGTCGCGCTCTTCGGCGGTCAGCAGGCGCTGCCAGACCTGGACCTCCAGATCGCCGCCCAGAATGGCACGACCCTGCGTGGCGAGTTCGTCCCGGATCGCCCCGGTCAGCGTGCCGATCGCCGCCAGCGCGCCCACCCCCAGGAACATGCAGACGACGAGCAACCTCAGGCCGCGGAACCGCCGATGGAGGTCGCGCCGCGCGATCGTCCATGCCGTGCTCCAGGGAGCGGTGCTCATCCCATGGTATCCGACACGATCCGCCCATCCGCGAGCGTGACGACCCGCTCGCAATGGCTCGCCAGGGTCGGATCGTGGGTAATCACCACCAGCGTTGCCTGCGTTTCGGCGCGGCGGGCGAACAGCAGCTCGATCACCTGTTCGCCGGTGGCGGCGTCGAGGTTACCGGTCGGCTCGTCGGCGAAAATCAGCGCCGGGCGCGGGACGATCGCGCGGGCAATGGCGACGCGCTGCTGCTCGCCGCCCGAGAGCTGCGCTGGGTAGTGCGACAGACGAGCCCCAAGCCCGACGGCGGTCAGTTCGGCAGCCGCACGTGCCCAGGCGTCGGGCTCGCCGGCAAGCTCGAGGGGCGTGGCGACGTTCTCTTGCGCGGTCATCGTCGGCAGCAGGTGGAATGCTTGCAGCACGATGCCGATGCGGCCACGGCGGGCGCGGGCGAGCGCGTCTTCGCCAAGCGCGGCGAAATCCTCGCCGGCGACGGCGAGCGAACCGCCGCTCGACCGTTCCAGCCCCGACAGCACCGCCATGAGAGAACTCTTGCCCGAGCCCGAAGGCCCGAGCAGGGCCAATGTCTGCCCTTGCGGTACGACGAGGTCGATCCCGCGCAGCACTTCGACGGCGGCGTCGCCTTCGCCAAGCGTCAGGATCAGATTGCGGGCGTCGATCACGGGAGGGTTTGCCACCGCCCAGCGGTGGCATAGTCAGGCGCAGCCAACAAGGAGCTCAACCAATGCCGCGCATACTCTGGTCGATCGTCGCCGTGCTCGCGCTCGCCGGTTGCGGCAGCGCGGCGCCAGCGCCGACACCAAGCGCGACGCCTTCGAAGGTATCAAGTGCGGCTCCCCCGGCAAGCGCATCTCCGGCCGCGCTCGCCGGTCCCGTGCGGCATGTCCTGGCGTTCGGTGACAGCCTGTTCGCCGGCTATCGCCTGGCCCCCGGCCAGGGCTATCCGCAGCGGCTCCAGTCCGCGTTGCGCGCGCGCGGGATCAATGCCGAGGTCACCGATGCCGGCGTTTCGGGCAACACAACCGCCGACGGCAGGCAGCGCATCAGGTTCGTGCTAAACTCGCTCGCTGCGAGGCCCGACCTGGCGCTGGTCGAGCTCGGCGGCAACGATCTTCTGCGCGGGCTGTCCCCGCAGGATGCCAGGGCAAACCTGGCGGCGATCCTCGACCAGCTGAAGGCGCGCCATATCCCGGTGCTGTTGATGGGCATGAAGGCGCCCCCCAACGCCGGTCCGGAGTACCAGGCGCAGTTCGATGCGATCTATCCGGCGCTGGCGAAGCAGTACCACGTGAGGCTGGTGCCGTTCTTCCAGCAGCCGATCTACGACAGGCCGGCGCTGCTTCAGGCGGACCACATCCATCCGACCGCGCAAGGCGTCGACGCGCTCGTGGCGGCGACGGTCGAGGATGTGGTGAAGGCATTGCCGGGCGCGGCAGTTTCGCGCGCTGGAGCGAGATCCAGCGACCGCTTGTAAAATGTCGACGGAATTGCCTTGTCGAGTCGGCGTCCGAGCCATTCACGGTGGTGCACTGCAAACATCACCACAGCGAGCCCGATGATGGCGAGGACGAACAGACCCGCATCGCCGACCCAGCGATCCAGCACATTCCAGTTCGCGCCGAACGCATAGCCGAGGCCAGCGTAGACCGCCGACCAAGCGATCGCTCCCAACACGTTCCAAAGAAAGAACGTCTTCCAGGGCGTCCGGTGAGCCCCGGCCAGGAACGCCACGAGCAATTGCAGGCCGGTTATGAACCGGCCGACGAACACCGTCCTGGCGTCGTGACGGTCGAAGAAGCGCTCCGCGTTGCTGATACTCTCAGGGCTCAATAGAAAGCGACGACCGTGCCTCAGCAGCAAGGCTCGGTCACCGCGCAACCTTACGTCTATGTTGTCACAAAGGGCGTTGCACATCGCCACGACGTCGTCACCGGGCCCAGCAGCGGCGAACGAATTGCGATTGTCACAGGGGTTATCAGCCGGCGACAAAGTTGTCGTGCAAGGCGGTACCGCCGTTGAGGACGGGATGAAAGTCCGCACCAAGTGAGTACCGGCCTCTCACGTCACGCTCGTGCGCTGTGGCTGGCGATGATCCTTCTGACGTTGAGCGGGATAGCCAGCGCGCTGAGCTTGCCGGTGAGTCTGTTTCCGCAGATCGACTACCCGCGAGTGGTTGTGTCGATCGATGCCGGCGAGCGCGATGCCGCACAAATGGAAGCGCAGATAACTCGCCCAATGGAAATCGCGTTGCGCGGAGTGCCGGGGGTGACCCGCATACGCTCAACCACCAGCCGCGGCTCGGCCGAGATTCAGCTGAACTTCTCTTGGGGCGCGAACATGCCGCAGGCGCTGCTCGCGACCGAGGGCGCGCTGGCTACGATCCAGCCCGATCTGCCGACCGGAACCCGGTATTCCGCCTACCGTGCTGACCCCACAGTGTTTCCGGTCTACGGTCTCGCGCTGACTTCCGAATCGCTCGATCAGGAGGCGCTTCGGCAGATCGCCGAACTCAAGGTTCGACCGGCTCTCACGGGGATTACGGGCGTGGCCGAGGTCAATGTCCTTGGCGGAGCACCGCGCACGTTCGAGCTAGATATTGCCGCCTCGAACAAAAACCACGTTCGCCGTTCGGCTTCGTCTATCCAGACTTCGAGCAGGCTTGCTGTTCCGACATCGTTATACTCAGCACAGAGCGCATGTGTTCGCCGCATTTCGCCGGCCAGCTGCTTGTTGTCGTCGCGTAACTCGGCAAGCATATCCAGCGGTGTTACAAATTCCGCATCATTGTCGAGCGACCTCTGTCGTTGCGACATTTGTCCGATCGAGCGCAGTGTTGTCCCGCCGGTCTTGCGTACGCGCTCCGCTATCGGATCGGTTGTGGCGAAAATCTGGGCGGCCTGCTCGTCGAGTAGGAGGTGAAATTCACGGAAATGTGGTCCGGAGACGTGCCAGTGAAAATTCTTGGTCTTGATGTAGAGAGCGAACACGTCGGCTAAGAGCGCATTCAGTGCGCCGGAGATGTCGCGCACCGCGTCGGCGGTCAGATCGGTTGGCGTGCCAAGTTGTGGTCTTGTTGAGACCCGAATGTTCTGCGCGATCATCGCTTTCTCCTGGTATTCAGCCTCTCCATCCGGACCGGATAGACGTGGCTGTGCGTTAAGTGCGGTCGAGGCTAACCCGGTTCAAGTATCACCTCCTTAAGGTTGGTTCTCGGATGAGTAATCCAATGAAATACGGATGCATTTTCTAAACAGCAATTTATTACCTTCTTACCTGCAAAAATATGCATTTGCTCCGTTTCATGCGGTCTCCATATTGGTTTCGGAAGACTGGTCGAGATCGCCAGCGGCATTGCCAACGCAGGTAGATCGTCAGCCGAACGGTAACCTACATCGCTTAGGCATTTCGGAGCATCATATGACTTCGTTTTCGTGCCGCCCTTCACTTCCAACCACTCTCGATGACGCATCGGTGCCACTCACGGACGAGCTGGCTCCAAGAATCGCCGAAATTACTCGTTTACACAGCGACCGCGCGAAGCAACGAGTCTCGGCTCTTGGTGAGATGACCGCCGGTCTGGCTCACGATTTCCGCAACATTCTGGCGATCATCCAATCGGGTATCAGCGTCGCGAGGCGGGCGGCTCCTCAATCTCCCAACGCCGCCCTAGCGTGGGCCGCCATTGACGATGCCATTGCCCGTGGCAGCCGCCTGACCGGGGAACTTCTGGTGTTCGCTCGCGGGGGAGCACCCGATGTTCACCCAGAGAACATCAATGCGCTCCTGACGGCTTCGACCACCTTCATGAAATACGGTGCAGGACCTGAAATCGATCTCAAGCTGGATCTCGCTTCCGCACTACCCGCCTGTCGAATTGATCGTGCGCAGTTCAATGCGGCGATTCTAAATCTGGTCGTCAATGCGCGTGACGCGATGCCTGAGGGCGGCGAGATCCGCATTTCGACTGACGAATGCAGCCAACCTTGCGGTGATCTGGAAGCGCCGGCGGAACGATGGGTCCGAGTTCGCATCGCCGATCAGGGTTGTGGCATGTCCTCTGACGTCGTCGAACACCTCTTCGATCCCTACTTCACGACCAAGGGCGATGCCGGCACCGGCCTCGGCGTGCCACAGGTCGTCGCCTTTATGCGGGCTTCCGGAGGCACAGTTTGCGTCAGCACGGAGCCCGGCGCCGGAACGTGCTTCGACTTGTGCTTTCCCGTCGGTGACCACGGGGACTCGGCCGACGAACGCAGCCAATGTCGGCAGTTGGATCACGTGGCGAACGACGGCAGAAATTCGCGTTCGAGGCGCAAACGGAAGCGCCCTGGAGCCTTGAAGGCAGGCACTCGCAAGCGCGAAGCGGGGCAAGCTCGTGAGGTCGCAATCCTACCCGATCAGATCGGCCAATCCGAAAAGCTGCCCGCTCAAAGAGTGGCGTCATGAGCGCGGATGCCGCCCCTCTCTCCGGCCCCGATCTTCGTGCCGGCATCCTGCAATCGTCGCTGGCCGAAGGAGCCATGCTCCAGGGCCACGCGGGTGATGAGCCCGTTCTGCTGGTCCGGCGGGGCGATGACGTTTTCGCCGTCGCCGCGTTCTGCACCCATTACGGCGCGCCGCTGGCGGACGGCTTGCTGGTCGGCGAGACGATCCGCTGCCCTTGGCATCACGCCTGCTTCGCCTTGCGCAGCGGCGGCGTGTTGCGAGCCCCCGCGCGCGATGCGTTGAAGCGCTGGCGCGTCGAACAGGCCGATGGGCTCGTTCGCGTCGGCGAGGAGATCGGCAAAGAGGACGTGCAGCCGCTTCCCACGAACGCCGGCCTACCCAACTCGATCGTCATCGTCGGCGGCGGTCCGGCGGGCAACGTCGCCGCCGAAACCCTGCGCCGCGAAGGCTTCGCCGGACGGATCACGCTGCTCAGCGCCGATCGCGACTTGCCGTGCGATCGGCCGAACCTGTCGAAGAACTATCTCGCCGGCACGGCGCCCGAGGACTGGCTGCCGCTCAGGAGCGGGAAATTCTACAGCAGGCACGGCATCGAGCTTCATCTCGATGCGCGGGTGACCGCGATCGATATGGAACGCCGCGAGGTCACCGTCGTCGACGGTTCGCGACACTCCTACGACGCGCTGCTCCTTGCGACAGGCGCGGCGCCCGTGAGGCTCGACATTCCGGGCGCCGACTTGCCGCATGTGCATTACCTTCGCACGCAAGAGGACGCGGAGGCGATCGTCGCCGCGGCCGGAGCGGCCAAACGGGCCGTGATTGTCGGCGCCAGCTTCATCGGCCTGGAAGCTGCCGCCTCCCTGCGCGCGCGCGAAATCGAAGTGGCCGTCGTCGGCCGCGAGCAGGTGCCGATGGAGAAGGTCCTCGGCGTCGAGGCCGGCCAGTTCCTAAGAGCGCTGCACGAGGAGCACGGCGTCACGTTCCATCTGGGATGCAGCCCGGCGTCGATCGATGCCAAGGGCGTGACGCTCGACACCGGCGAGCGCCTGGCAGCCGACCTGGTCGTGATCGGCGTCGGCGTGCGGCCGGCGACGGCTCTTGCCGAAATGATGGGTCTGGCGATGGACCGCGGCGTGGCGGTCAACGCATACCTCGAAACGAGTGTGCCCGGGGTGTTCGCGGCCGGCGACATCGCCCGCTGGCCCGATCCGCTTACCGGCGACCGCATCCGTGTCGAGCACTTCGTTGTCGCCGAGCGCCAGGGCGAGGTTGCGGCCCGCAACATGCTCGGCCGCCGCGAACGGTTTGCTCACGTGCCGTTCTTCTGGACCGAGCAATACGACTTCAGCCTGGGCTACGTCGGCCATGCCGAAGGATGGGATTCCATCGAGTTCGACGGCGACCTGCAGGCGCGGGATTGCTCGATCACCTACCGCCGAGGCGGCCGCAAGCTCGCTGTGGCGGTGATCCATCGCGACCACGCCGGGCTGCTGGCCGAGCTCGAGCTCGAAGGCGAGATTGCCCAGCGACAGGCCTGAGGAGCGAAGGAGCGGACATGGGCAACAGGATCAAGGCGGCGAACATCAAGCTGAAGCGTGCCTATGAACCGCCCGCGCAATCGGACGGCCGCCGCATTCTGGTCGATCGGCTCTGGCCCCGCGGTGTCAGCAAAGCCAAGGCCGCGCTCGACGGCTGGATGAAGGACATCGCCCCGAGCACTACGCTGAGGCAATGGTTCGGCCACGACCCGGCGCGCTGGCAGGAGTTCCGCAGGCGCTATGCCGAGGAAATTCGGAGTTATCCCGAACTGCTGTGCGAGCTTCGCCGCTTCGCCGCCGTAGGTCCGCTTACGCTGGTCTATTCGGCTCACGACGAGGCGCACAACGACGCGGTGGTGCTGCGAGCCATCCTTCTCGGACGCTGGCCGAAGCGCGGAGGGAACTGAAGGAGCAATCGCGAATGTCGGAATCCATCTATCCTCCCGCCCAGGCGCACCTCGCGCGGATGCGCCGTGACCTCGCTCCGGACACCGAGGCCGCGTTCGTGGCCTTCAGCCGGCAAGTCTTCGCCGACGGTGCGTTGCCGGCCAAGGTCAAGCAGATCATCGCCGTGGCCGTCGCTCACGTCACGCAATGCCCATACTGCATCAAGGGACACACCAAGGCCGCCCTGCGCCACGGCGCATCGGCGGAAGAATTGATGGAAGCCATCTGGGTCGCCGCCGAGATGCGCGCCGGCGGCTCGTACGCGCATTCGCAACTGGCGCTGGCGGAGATCGAGGCCTTTGCCGGAACATCCGCGCGCACCGAGGAGACATGAAATGGCAAACCCAGAACCACTCGATATGCACCGCGAAGTGGTCGGGATCTTCCACCGGGCCGATGCGCTGGAGGGCGCCATCGACGAACTTCTCGGCGCCGGGTTCGATCGGGCCGACCTGAGCTTTCTCGCCAGCGAACGAGCGGTGGAAGCCAAGCTGGGCCACCGCTATCGGAGGACCGAAACTCTCGCGGACGACCCCGCAGCGCCGCGCGTCGCCTATGTGTCGACAGAAGCGGTCGGCGGGGCGGAAGGAGCGTTGATCGGCGGGCTGTTCTATGTCGGCGCGGCCGCCGCCTCGGGCGCCGTCGTGGCATCGGGCGGGACTTTGGCCGCGATCATCGCGGCGGCGGCGCTGGCCGGCGGCGGCGGCGGACTGATCGGCTCGCTTCTCGCCCAGCGGGTCGGCCGGCATCATGCGCAGTACCTGCATGAGCAACTCGATCGCGGCGGCCTTCTCCTGTGGGTCGACACGCGCAGCCCGGCCCGCGAGCAAGTCGCCCTCGAAATTCTGCGAAAGTATTCGGCGCAGTGCGTCCATATCCACGGTCGCGCGATCGAGCCGTCGCCCGCGCCTTGAGCGAATTCGACGCATTGTTGGCGCAAGTGCGGGCGTGCCGGGTGTGCGAGGCCGCACTGCCGCTGGGGCCGCGTCCCATCCTCCAGATGTCCCCCACCGCCCGCATCCTGATTGCGAGCCAGGCGCCCGGCTCGAAAGTCCATGCCAGCGGCATTCCGTTTTCCGACCCATCCGGCGACCGGCTGCGCGAGTGGATGGGCATATCAGGCGCTCGGTTCTACGACCCGGAGATCGTCGCCATCGTGCCGATGGGCTTGTGCTATCCCGGCCGCAGGGGATCCGGCGACGCTCCGCCACGGCCGGAATGCGCCCCACTCTGGCGCGATCGGCTGCTCGCGGCAATGCCCGCGATCCGGCTGACGTTGCTGGTCGGCAGCTATGCCCAGAACTACGCGCTTGGCCCCGGCCCGCTCACCGAACGAGTCCGCGACTTCGCCGCCTATCTGCCACGCTATTTTCCGCTGCCGCATCCGTCGTGGCGCGTCACTGTCTGGGCGAGGAAACATCCCTGGTTCGAGGCCGAGGCATTGCCGGCATTGCGTGAGACCATCGGCCGGGCCCTGGCCCGCGACGAGGCGCGAGACGCTTCGGCCCGGCTGGCTTAGGTGCTTTCGCGGCTTGCGGTCTCGTCCTCGTCGAACAGGCGTTCGACTATCATCCGTGCGTCGCGTTGAATCTCGCGCAAGTGCTCGGCGCTGCGGAAGCTTTCCGCGTAGATCTTGTAGATCGCCTCGGTGCCCGAAGGGCGCGCGGCGAACCAGCCGGTCGCGGCTGAAACCCTGATCCCGCCGAGCGGAGCGCCGCCCGGCGCGGCGACGCGACAAGCCTTGATCGGCTCGCCCGCCAACTCCATCGCCCCGATTCGCTCGGCCCTGACTTCGCGAAGCGCCCTTGCCTCGCGCGGCGTCGCCGGCGCGTCGGTCCGCTCGTACCAGCAGTCTCCGAACTCCTGCGTCAACCCGTGATAAAGCTGGTGCGGATCGCGTCCCGAACGCGCCTTGATCTCGGCGGCGAGCAGGCCGAGCGCCAGGCCGTCCTTGTCGGTGGTCCAGACCGACCCGTCGCGCCGCAAGAGCGATGCGCCGGCGCTTTCCTCACCGGCAAATCCCAGCGTTCCGTCGAACAGCCCATCGACGAACCATTTGAACCCCACCGGAACTTCGATCAGCGGTCGCTCGAGGCGCGACGCCACGCGGTCGATCATCGCGCTGCTGACCATCGTCTTGCCGATTCCGCTGCGGCCGCTCCACGCCGGCCGATGATCAAACAGATAGGCGATGGCGGCCGTCAGATAGTGGTTGGGTTGCAACAGACCGGCCGGGGTGACGATGCCGTGGCGATCGGCGTCGGTGTCGTTGCCGATGGCGAGATCGAAGCGGTCGCGCAACCCGATGAGCCGGACCATCGCGTAAGGCGACGAGCAATCCATGCGGATCTTCCCGTCCCGGTCGGCCGTCATGAAGCCGAAGGTCGGATCGACGGTGGTCTCCACGACCTCGCCATTCAGGCCATAGCGGTCGATGATCTTGGACCAGTAGTGGACGCTGGCGCCGCCCAGGGGATCGATCCCGAGCCTCACGCCGGCCTGGCGAATGGCCGCCATCTCGATGACCCCATCGAGGTCGCCGACGTAGCGGCCCAAGAAATCGTGGCCGTGCACGAGAGTCGAGTTGCGCGCGCGCTCAAACGGAATGCGCCGCGCGTCGCGCAGCCCGGCCTTGAGCAGCCGGTTGGCCGCAGCTTCGATCCAGCCGGTGACGTGCGAATCGGCCGGGCCTCCGTTGGGCGGGTTGTACTTGAAGCCGCCGTCTTCCGGCGGGTTATGCGACGGTGTCAGGACGACGCCGTCGGCAAGGCCGCTCGCGCGACCCGCATTGTGCATCAGGATGGCGTGCGAAATGACCGGCGTCGGGGTGTAGCCGTCACCGGCGTCGATCATCGTCACGACGTCGTTGGCGACGAATACCTCGAGGGCGGTGACGAAGGCGGGACGGGAGAGAGCGTGGGTATCGATGCCCACGAACAAGGGGCCATCGATGCCATGCTGACGGCGATAAAGGCAGATCGCTTGCGCGATCGCCACGACGTGCGGTTCGTTGAAAGAATTCCGGAACGCGGAGCCGCGGTGGCCGGACGTGCCGAAGCGAACGCGCTGCGAGGGTTGCGAGAGGTCCGGCGAACCGGAGAGATAAGCGGCAATCAGCTTGGTCGGATCAATCAGGTCGGCGGCTGCGAGGTGCTTGCCGGCCGCGGCGCTGATGCCACTGGCGATCATCCGCTTATTGCGAGCACGGTCGGACCGGATCCAGAACAACAATTTTGATGTTCATACGCAACTTATTCATTTGATAAATACTAACATCTTGATCATAAAAGAATCAAGCCATCATATCGCCGGATTATTGAAAAATATAGCAATGTCATTCTTGATTTCCAATCCACCAGCACCATCTTGAAAATGCGATGTCTAGTCCTTCGAAAGCGCAGCGACCTGAAGTCCACCCCGGCAGCAGCACCGCACGCGTACCAGCTCTAGGCCGCCTCGCCCGATAAGCGGGCAGCGACCTGGGGCGTCATTTTCCGCGGCGGGCATCTGCCGCTCGCCATGTCCAAATTGAGTCTTCGCGATCCTCCCAGGAACGCCTGGGGCGCCGCTGTTCGGCGCTAACAGTGACGCGGGCTCGACGGGGCGTCCGCTCCACGCCGGGTGCTCCTATGAAGATGGAGGCAATCGTGGCCATCGGCTTTGCAATCGGGGCGGGTCATAGGATCATCGGGGTGGCCGTGCGCTGCGCTGGCGGCTTCCGCGTCTTTTCTTCCGATCTCATGTACCGCAAGCTGGAAGGACGTATATTCCCCAATTTGCGGTCGGTCAGGCGCTCCGCTGCCCAGCTCGGCGCTCCGGCATGACCGCGCAATTTCTCGGGCTGGATGGCTGTTCGGATCTCGACCTGGCGGCCGGCATCGCCTGCTGCGACGATCGAGCCGTACGCCTCGTCATGCGTCGCAATGACCGGCGCTTGTTCCGTGCCGCATGGCGCATTCTGCGTAATCGCGAAGACGCAGAAGACGCGGTTCAGTGCGCCTATCTCAAGGCATTCGCGGCGATCGAGCGTTTCGCCGGCCGGTCCTCGTTGTCCACCTGGCTCACCCGCATCGTGATCAACGACGCGCTCGCCTCCGCGCGGGCCCTCGGCCGGCGGCGGGCGAGGCTGGAGGAAGGCGACCGCACGCTCCTCGATCGATACAGTGAGACGCTGATGCGCGGCTCCATCGCCGTGTCGCCGGAGAGCGCGCTCGCGCGACGGCAAATCGGCCAAACGCTCGACGATGCCATCGCCCGTCTCCCGGCGGCCTTTCGCAGCGTGTTCGTGCTGCGCGAAATTGAAGGCCTCGACGTCAATGCCATCGCCGAGCGGCTTGGTATCCCGGCGGCTACCGTAAAGACGCGCCACCTGCGCGCCCGGCGGCGGCTGCAACGGATGCTTCGCCCGGCCTTGAGCAGCGCTTTATCGGAAAGGTTCCCTTTTGGCTGCGCCGCCGACGAACGGTTCGTTGCCCGGCCGGGATCATCCTGCGGCGGATCCTGGGCACAGGAGACCATGGCGTGAGCGAGTACGGCGATCCGATCTCTCCCGAGCAGATCGAGGTCGCCGTTGAGAAGGCCATCTCTCTGCGCCGCGCCGAGCCAGGGCTCTCGCTGGACGAGCGCGTTCACAGGGCGGTCGCCGAGACGATCTGCGCGTGCGTGCTGGAGATCGAAGACGATCTGGAACGGCGCCTTTCGGGCTCTCACGACGAGTTGCTGCGCGAGGTTAGGCGCCGGGTGACGCGGCGCCTCGCCGATGCGGCCCCGGCCGCGAGGAGCGACGAAGTGGACGAGGCCTCCGAGGAGTCCTTTCCGGCAAGCGATCCGCCGGGATGGATTTGGGAAGTTCCGCGTCAGCCGGACGAAAAGGAGATGGCATGAATGGGTGGTGATCGGCCTTGGCGCCCGGTGCTACGGCGTTGGGAGAGGCGGATAGGTTGCAGGCTGGATTGGCAATTTAGGGC
>Ga0207657_10002686_pt1 | contig 19167 bp, 20 predicted proteins | sample KBSC33metaG_FD_184316 | JGI IMG/M metagenome (GOLD analysis project Ga0207657, IMG submission 184316) | Corn rhizosphere microbial communities from Kellogg Biological Station, Michigan, USA - KBS C3-3 metaG (SPAdes) (version 2) | ecosystem: Host-associated > Plants > Roots > Rhizosphere > Soil ... | reverse complement strand
GCGGTCCGGCGACGCCTGCGAAATCGGCGGCTACTGCGGCGCGGGCGTGAAGCTGGCGAGAGCTCTGCGCGATTTCGCCTGCCAGTACGCCGACCAAACCGACGCCGACTACGCAAAGTTCATGGCCGCGATCAAGCGGGGAAAAATCAAAGTGATCGAGGCGGAAGGATAGAATCGGCGGTTTCCGGCGGCTACGCGTCCCGAGCATCGCGGCTGGCGATTGTAACGAAAGTTTTCGCGATGCGATCGCGCATTCCCCCCGCCAGCAGGTCCGCAAGAGTATAGGCGTTCATGGTAGTCATGAAAGACGCCAGGGCCTCCTTGAGCACGGGTCTTAGCGAGCAGAATGGTGCGATGACGCAAGTATTCGTTTTTATGTCGAAGCATTCCGCCAAACGCAGAGTGGGCTCCGCTTGACGAACAACGTCGCCGAGCCGGATCAAGTGTGGCTCTTTCGCCAGCGCGACGCCTCCTGTACGGCCCGGGATCAAATGCAAATAGCCTTCATTGCTCAAAGTGTGCATCACTCGGACCAGGTGATTCTTGGAAATACCGAAGGCATCGCTAATCTCTGCGGTGGATACAACTCGATCAGGTTGTGATCCCAGATAAAGAAGAACGCGAAGCGCATATTCCGCGTGTAGACTGAGTTGCACGGCGTCCTACTTACAACACTGCGCGGCTGCCGGCGCCTGTGCACTGGCCATCCAATAAGACGGCAGACCTGGCTTGGTATCCCTAAGAATTTCCAAGATAGCTTGGCGGTCTTCCGCGCTCAGAGTGCTGAACTTGGGATCTTGGTTTTTTCCTGAGAGCACGTCGTAGATCCGCCGGTAAATCTTTTGTTTGGCAACATCCGGAAGTGAGTCGAATGCCTCGCTGTAAATCATGTAGCTGAGCGGATAGCGGAATAGCCGCTTGTGGAGATCAAAATCGCGCAGCGATCGCCCTTTTTTGTCGCGCGGACCACGCTCCGGGAAAGTCTTGGTAAAGGTCGAGACTCCGGTTATCGGTTCCCGAATCTTGGCTTCGCCCACAAAAAGCATGTAGGAGACAAGTTCATCGGCTACAAAATCCAGCCTGCTTTGCGCCTCCTTCAGCCTTCCATCTTTTTCAGCAATGCGTTCCTCCCAGCCAATTCTGGTGATCAAGTTTGTCATTCGCGTCTGATGCTCAAGCGTCATCAGGGCGACGATATCGCTGGTGGGGGCAAGATAGTGAGTCGTGTCGAACCTTGTGCTCAAGCTCGTCAAGTTTTGGGTATCCCGCAAATCCAACATGTCGGGCCGATCGGGATCGGGCGCGACCGCGTTTCCGCGATGTTGCACCGAGCCTGTTATGCCGGTAACGTACCACCCGCCCCAACGCTCGTCTATCGGACTGCGGCTATCGATGACGAGTCCGGCGCCGGGAAAGCGCAGCAACCCTTCCGGTGTTGTGATGACGGAACTGACCACCAGGCCCGGAACATTCAGGGTTCCCGGGATGAGATGGCAAGCAATACACTCGTCATTACGGCGCACGAAGCTTGGGGCGTCTGTTTTCCTAATATCCATCGTGTAAAAATTAACGCCTAGCTTCGGATCGAGCGCTGCAAACTCCATGACATCTCCACCCTGTACAGATCCCACCGCAACGCTATCGTTGAAATACAAAGCACGTGGAGCTTTGGTCGAGATTCTGTAGGATTGAAAGCTGGTCCTCGAAAACACCAGCATCTGCGAATCCTCATTCAGTTGAAGAGCTTTCAGCACTGCAGGAAGATAACCATTACGATTCGGATCATAGTTAAGCTTCACTTTCCCGCCATCGATTCGCTTTTGCAGACGAGCCACCGGATCGTCTTGTGTGCGGGCAAGATAGTCAATCGCTGAATGATCCATCGGAATGTAGGGAAAGTTGTACCCATCGTCGTGAGCCTCAACCGCGAAAACCAGGGCAACCGACATGGCGCCAAGCACTACGAGGAGTTTCATCATTACTAGCTGTCTCCTGTCGGACTCCAGCGGCTACCTTGCGATCGGGCGACCCGCTAAATGTCAAACATGCATTCCATATGCATGTTATCGCGGATTTGCTGCAACGTCAATGGATGGTTGGGCCGCGGAAACCCAGTCGAGCTAGAGCGTTTGGGCGCTAAGCCAGCAGCAACGCCGCCGCGTAACCCAATGCGCTGCCGATGGCGGCGCCGGCCAGCACATCGCTGAGGAAGTGCATGCCCAACAGAATGCGGGAGAGCGCGACGCTGAACGCGCAGAAGAGCAATCCAACCAGCATCACCGGGTAAAACATGCTCAGCGAGAGTGCCATCGCAAATGCGGTGATCGTGTGGCCCGAGGGGAAAGAAAATTGATCCGGCGGAAGCAGCGTGGCCCAGGAGTGCGGCTCTAACGTGCAGGGGCGCTTGCGCCCGCAGGTTCTTTTCAAACTCAGGAACAGCGCGATCCCCAGGCTCACTGCCACTACGGCCGCCAGCAGCGCCCGGAAGCGCTCCGGACCGCCATCCAGCGCGACCGCCGCGCCCACACCGTACCATAGCCAGCCGTCACCGCCGCGCGTGGCCGCCACCATCCACAAGCGCATCCAACGCGGAGGCGTCCAACGATTCACGCGGCGCATCAGGCGATGGTCGCGCGCCGAGAGCCAGTGTAAAACCGAGGCGCCCATGCTATCGTTTTAGACCTCTGGTATAACAGCGGCGTGACACTGGTATAAAACAATAGTGAAGAAAATTGATTTCATCTATTTCGACGCCGGCGGCGGCCATCGCTCCGCGGCCATGGCGTTGAAGTCGGTGGTCGATTCGCAAAACCGGGTAAGCCGCGGCGAACCGTGGGAGGTCCGCCCGGTGAATCTTCAGGAAGTCCTCGATTCGCTGGATATCTTTCGCAAAATCACCGGCCTTCGCCTCGAAGACGTCTATAACAAGATGCTGGTGAAGGGGTGGACCCTCGGTTCGGCACAAGGGCTGCGGTTCATGCATGGAGTGATCCGCCTGTACCATGACCCTACCGTCCGGCTCCTGACCCGTCATTGGAAAGATACACAACCGGACCTGGTTGTTTCACTGGTGCCCAATTTCAATCGCGCGATGTACCAAAGCCTGCGCAGTGCTCTGCCGAAGGTTCCCTACGTCACGATCCTGACCGATTTCGCGGACTACCCCCCGCACTTTTGGATGGAGGCGGGACAAGACCAGTACTTCGTCTGTGGCACCCCCAAAGCCGTGCAACAGGCCCGTTCTCTGGGGCATGCGGATGATCGCATCTATTCCGCGTCGGGCATGATCCTGCGCCCGCGCTTTCACGAGCCGGTGAACGTCGATCGCGCGCGGGAGCGCGAACGTCTGGGACTGGACCCATCGCTCGCCACCGGACTGGTGCTGTTCGGCGGGCAAGGCTCGAAGGTGATGCTGGAGATTTCCAGACGGCTCGCCGATACGCAGCTCATCTTCATTTGCGGCCGCAACGCAAAGCTGGCCGAGCGACTCAAGGCTCTGCCGGCGAAGGCTCCGCGCTTCATCGAAGGATTCACGCAGGAAGTGCCTTACTACATGGCGCTATCCGATTTCTTTATCGGCAAGCCCGGGCCGGGAAGCATCAGCGAAGCGGTGGCTATGAAGCTGCCCGTGATCGTCGAACGCAATTCCTGGACGCTGCCGCAGGAGCGCTACAACGCCGATTGGGTGCGGGAGCGGCACGCCGGCATGGTGGTCAGGAGTTTTAGCGGTATTGAGCAATCCGTAAAGGATTTGGTGGCTTCGCTCGATTCTTATCGCGAGAGCGTGGCGCGCATCGAGAATCGCGCGGTGTTTGAAATCCCGGAGATGCTGGCGGAAATCCTGGAGAAAAACGCTACACTCTAAAGAGAGGTGCCTCCATCATGATTCGCGCAATGTTGCAGGTGCTGGTGGTGTTCGCGGCGGCAGCCGGGCTCTCGGCGCAATCGAAGAATTACACGGTGGAGACCGGGACGCATGTTCCGCTCAGTCTGATCAACAGCGTCAGCACGAAAAATGCGGTTCCTGGTGATCGGGTGTACCTCGAGAGCGTGTTTCCGATTCTGGTCGACGGCCGCATTGTCATCCCCCCGGGGAGCTATGTGATGGGCACCATTACCGAAATCCGCCGGCCCGGAAAAGTGAAAGGGCGCGGAGAATTCCACCTGCGTTTCGATTCCCTGACTCTTCCGAACGGGACCACGCGCGATTTCCGGGCCCACGTGACCGGCCTTGACGGCCGCGCCAGTGAGGAACTGGACCACAAGGAAGGAACCATCCGCAGCGAAGGCAATAAGGCCGGCGACGTCCGCACTGTCGGAGAAACCGCCGCAGCCGGGGCCAGCATCGGAGCGCTCGCCGGCAGCGCCAGTGGCGCTACCGGGATGGGGGCGGCCATTGGAGCGGGCGCCGGAGCCGCCGCGGCCCTGGCGGGCGTGCTGTTCACTCGCGGGCCTGAGGCGGTGCTGGCAAAAGGGACCACGATTGAGATGATCCTCGACCGCAAGGTGCAGTTCAACGAGGGCGAGCTGGATTTCAGCAATTCGCTGGCGCGCCGCTCCGCCGCAAGCGACTCCGGCGGGCCCTTGCCCAGCCATAAGAGCCAGCAGTCCTATCCCAGCCCGATTCCACGCTTTTAGAACCGGTGAGCTTTTGAAACCTGCCGCGTTTTTAGAACTTGGAAGTTTTGGCACTTGGCGGCATTAGAACTCTCCCGCACAAAGTACCGGGGAGGCTCTAAAGTTCATCTGCCGAAGGGCCGAATCTAACGTAGGTACTTCTCTTGCTGCCAGTGCAAACGCTAAGCCATCCGGGCCATCAGACGGCCACTTCGGGCACGATTAAAGCCTTTCGTGTGTGTGGCGTACCGGTTCGCCTGCACTTCACTTTTATTCTGCTGGTGGTGTTCGTCTTTGTCTCGGTTCTAGGCAGCGCTCAATCCAACAGCAGTTACGCAATCTTTTTGCTGGGCAGCCTTGCAAGCGTGCTGCTTCATGAGTTTGGGCATGCGTTGGTTGCCTCGCGCTTTGGCATTCGGACCACTGAGATCGTCATGTTCCCCATCGGAGGGTTGTCGCGGATGGAACGTCCGCTCCCGCCGACGGCGGAAATCTGCGTGGCGCTCGCCGGTCCCCTGGTGAATCTCCTGTTGGCGACCGGGATCTTCTGCTACATGATCTCGATTCACCAAGCGGCGGCGATCAAGGTCGCCGATTTGATGCACCCGAATGACAGGAATCCGCTGGCGCTGCTGTTATACGGCAATATCCTGCTGGCGGGCTTCAACTTGCTACCGGCGTTTCCGATGGATGGTGGACGCATTCTGCGCGCCCTGCTCAGCTACATCCGGCCGGAACAGGAGGCGACTCGTACGGCGGCTTGGATGGGCAGGATGCTGGCGATCAGCATGGGCTTGTACGGGCTACTGGCGCCGCAGTTCATGCTGGTATTTTTCGCGCTGTTCATCTATCTGGGTGCGGCGCAGGAAAGCGTGGCCGCGCTGGGCCGCTCGCTCACGCACGGTATTCCGATCCGCGCGGCGATGATTACCGAATTCCATACTTTGGAACATCACAGTACGATTCGCGACGCCGCGAATCTGCTGCTCTCCACATCGCAGCAGGACTTCCCGGTGATGCACGGCAGCCTGATTGTGGGTCTGCTGGGACGCAACCTGCTGATTCGCGCGATCGCGTCCGAGGGACCGGAGGCCTATGTCGCGGGTGCGATGGACCGCGACTTCCTGGCGCTCGAACCCAACGACGATCTGGCCGAGATTCTGCCTCTGATGGCGCAGGCGGGCCGCTGCGCCCTGGTGATGGAGAACGGGCAGTTGTTGGGCCTGCTCACCACCGACAACCTGTCGGAGTTCCTGCTGCTGCGCCGCTTCGGAATGGAACCCGTCGTTTAAGCCCGGCCTCTACAGCAACATCCGCGCCACGCTGTACACCCACATTCCGGCAAGGATCACACTCATTACGAGCGCAGCATAGCCCGCCTTATGGGTATAGGAATCAAGTTTGATGATGCGCTTCATCACTTGGCGCTGCTCGGCGGCGAGCCTCTCCTCGCCCACACTCAGATACAGCGTATCTTCTTCCTTCATGCCCACAACGGAGCGGAATAGGAACAACCCAAAATACACGATCGTCACCGCGCCCCAAATCGCCGCGACGATTCCCATCGGAGACGAGGACAAGGTCATGGATGAATTCCCCCTTCACTGGTCTGTCAATGGCTACTTTGTTACGCCCATTTGGAGGCGTTGTCAAGCGGTATACGGCTAGCCTCCTATCGATAACGGACACACTTCGGCTGTACAGGGTCTGTGCGCTCTAATACTTCGAATCGTCTCGCGGTGGGCTGCCTATATAAACAACCCACCGGAGTGGTGCAGGAAAGAGGCGGCGGTTCATTTTTTCAGCCTGCACGGCCGACTCGCGCCGCTGCGGGCTCCGGTCTCAGAAAAGTTTCCGAATCAACCGGCCATTGCTCTCTCCTAATTCCTTTTGCGGTCACCTTACGCCGCTCTCGCGACGCTCGTATCAACCAGAGAATCGATTCTCTTCCGTGTCCCGCCCTTCTCTCAATGTTTCCGGGGCGGCTAGTCCGCTTTGCCCTGATGAGCTCCGCGGACGCGGATTCCACTAAACAACAACGATCGGCCTGGCCAGGCTCGAACTACGTCTGGATTATGCAAGAGAGGATGGAGAGTAGCGCGGAGGTGAAACGGGAAGTAGCTGAGAATGGGCGGGATGGTGGTGAGAGAGGGTGTGTGATGCGCCACGACTCGAAGAATTGGCCCACAGATGAAAACCGATAACCACAGATAAGAAAATCACATCTTGCCCAACTGGCGCTGCGAGCCCTGTCGTCTGGAAGAAGCTTAGCGATCTGTGTCCATCGGTTCTCGTCTGTGGGCCAATTAAAAAAAGTTGGCCTGCGGATCCCCAGAAGGAACAGACAGCCCCATCAACAGTTCAGGCCAGGACCGAAGTGCATTGCGGGCAGCGTTTGGCGCCGGCCGGGATGGTACCGAGGCACTCGGGGCATTCTTTGGTCGCTGGGGCGGGCGCCGGCTTCGGCATGAATCGGTTTACCTGTTTGACGACCAGAAAGATTACGAAAGCCACGATCAAGAACTCGATGACGGTGTTGATAAAGAGTCCATAGTTGAGCGTCGGCGCACCGGCTTTCTTGGCGTCCGCGATGGTGGCGTAGCTTTGTCCGTTGAGTGCGATGAAAAGGTTCGAGAAATCTATTTTGCCCAAAGCCAGCCCGATGATGGGATTCAAAATGTCTGCCACCAGCGAAGCGACAATCTTGCCGAAGGCCACGCCGATAATCACGCCGACGGCGAGATCGAGGACGTTGCCGCGCATGATGAAGGTCTTGAATTCTTTGAACATATTTGTTCGTCACTCTCCAGTGCACGCCAGTATACACTGAGAACATGGCGAAAAACACGCCGCTCATTAAAGTCACTTGCCCGTGCTGCCAGGCGGAATTGCACATCGACCCGGCAACCAGCGCGGTTATCCGGCATGTGGAACACGTCAAGCCGCCCACCTTCGCCGACCTCGAAAGCGCCGTCCAACGGCAACGCGGTGAAGCCAGCCGGCGCGAAGACGCGTTTCTGAAATCGGTGGAGAGCCACAAGACGCATCACGACGTCCTTAGCAAAAAGTTCGATGAGATGCTGAAGATCGCCAAGGAGAATCCGGACGAGCCGCCGCCCAAGCGCGACATTGACTTTGACTAGATCCGGACCTGTGAAAACACGAATCGTAAGGCCGAAAACTGCCGCCGAGCGGAAGGCGCGCATCGCGAAAATTCTAGCCGGCTTGGATGAAATGTATCCGGCGGCGACCTGTGCATTGCATCACTCAAATGCCTGGGAACTGCTGGTGGCAACCATTCTCTCGGCGCAGTGCACCGACAAGCGCGTCAACGAAGTGACGCCCGGCTTGTTTCGCAAGTACCCCACCATTCGGGATTTCGCCGCCGCCAGTCAGGATGAGATGGCGCAGGATATTCGCTCCACGGGGTTCTTCAACAACAAGGCCAAGTCCGTGATCGGAGCGGCCCGTAAGATCCTGGCGGATTATAAGGGCGAGGTGCCGCGTGAGATGGAGGCGCTGCTTTCGGTGCCCGGTGCGGCCCGCAAGACCGCCAACGTAGTGCTGGGAACTGCGTTCGGCCTCGCTTACGGAGTGGTGGTGGATACGCACGTACAGCGCATCTCGCGACGCCTGGACCTAACCAAGGCAACCGAGCCAGTGAAAATCGAGAGGGATCTGATGCAAGCGATTCCGAAGGAGAAGTGGATTTTATTCTCGCATCAGATCATTCACCACGGCCGAGCGTTGTGTGTGGCGCGGAATCCGAAGTGCGCCGAATGCAAGCTGGAACCGCTGTGCTACGCGAAAGATAAGACCGTTTAGCGGCGCGAATTAGCGAACGGGCTGCTCGCCGTTCAGGTGCAAACCCTTGTGAATAGCGTAGAGAGCCAGTTCCAGGCGATCAGAGACGCCGAGTTTATCGAAGATGTTGTGCAGATGGTTCTTCACCGTCTGCTCGCTGATAAACATCTTCTCGGCCATCTCCTTGTTCTTATAACCCTGTGCGACCAGCGCAACAATCTCGCGCTCACGTGCCGAAAGCGGACTGCGCTCGCGGCCTTTGCCCGAGCCAGATGCCGACGGATGGCCTCCGTCGAGCGCGGTTGAGAACTGGCGCATCACGGCGGCGGTGGTGTGCGAATCCAGCCAGATTTCGCCGGAGTGAACCTTGCGTATGCTCTTGACGATCAAATCCGGCGCGGTCTGCTTGAGCACAATTCCGCTGCAGCCGAGCTTCATGGCCTGGACAAATTCGTTCTTGTCTTCCGACGCGGTGAGAATGATGACGCGAGTTCGCTGGTTAACCTGCTGCAGCGCCTGCAACGCGCCGAGACCGTCCAGGTTGGGCATGCGGAGGTCGAGCAAAAGCACGTCGGGATCTAGTTCGCGAACTTTGTCGAGCACCTCGCGCCCGTCGCCCGCCTCGCCAACGACCTCGAAATCGTCCTCCAACAGCAACAGTTTTTTTAACCCGTCGCGCACAATCGGATGATCGTCCGCGATGACGATTCGCACTGTTCCCTTCCGATTTTCTCGTGCCTCAGGGCTCTGATTCATTGGCGCTGTCGTGGTATCCATAAGCTCCCGTACTGGTACTCCGTCTCGATAATAGGCGGTTCTAGTACTGGAGCAAATCAGGACCCTCTTACGAATTCGGGCAAGATGTCACTTAGAACGTACCTAAGGTTACCTTACTTGTAGCGGCGTCTTTGCGGGGGATATGCACGGCAAATCCATTGCGCCCTAGTGTCGTACGGTCATAAAAACAACATAACATGGGAGGCGGAGACCAACTTGGACGGAGCCTACAATGCGGGCGACGATACGAGCTACGACGCTATTATTGCGGGCGGCGGACCGGCGGGTTTGGCGGCGGCGGAAGCCCTGGCCCGAGCTGGATGCTCGGCGCTGGTTTTGGAGCAAAACCACGAAATCGGCTCGCCCATACGCACCAGCGGTGGCAGTTTCATCGATGAATTAGAAGCGCTGTCGATCCCGGCCGCTTTGTATCACCCAATATCGCGCGTACGTTTTTTGTCGGCGCACAATGCAGCGGTATACGACTACGCGCGGCAGCGGATGTGCGTGATCGATGTGCGCGGCGTTTTCCAGTTTCTTGCGGGGCGAGCGATCGATGCGGGGGCTGCGGTTCGCGTCGCGACGAAGGCGGAAGGTCCGGTACTCCAGGACGATTGTGTAGTGGGCGTGCGGACGCGGAGCGAGTTGCTGCGCGCGCGGGTGGTCATCGACGCGACCGGCTACCGGTCGGCGCTGTTGAAGCAGGCGGGGCTCGATCCGGGGATGCGCCGCTTCGGCGTGGGCGCCGAATATGACATGCACGCGCCGCATTGCGACCAGCGCGAAGCGGTGCTTTTAGTGGGGACGAGCCTCGCTCCGGCCGGCTACGCGTGGGTATTTCCGTGGGGCCGGAACCGAGTGCGCGTGGGCGTCGGCATTATTCACCCCGATTCGGATGTGAAGCCGGATGGTTATCTGGATGCGCTGATCTCGGGTGCCGCTGGTTATGGGATAAATCTCAGCGGGGCTCAGCCGCTGGAACACCACTCGGGATTGATCCCATCAGAATGCTTTGCCCAACGGTTCGCAGGCAACGGAATTCTGGGCGTGGGAGATGCGACCGGGCAGGCTTCGTCACTGTTGGGCGAAGGCATACGCTGGGCGATACACGCCGGGAAGATGGCCGGCGAAGTGGCGGCGGCGGCAATCGAGAAGAACGACGTCTCGCGCGAAGCCCTCAGCGCCTTCGAGCGGGAATGGAGCAAACGCTACGGCGCCAATCTGCGACTGGCTCACAAGATTAACCAGAGGATCGCGCGCTGGGATGATCGCAAGTGGGACGAACGCCTGGAAGTTCTGAAACTGTTGGCGCCGGATCAGTTCGTCGAAGCGCTCAAGAGCAATCTGACGGGCAGTTGGCTGCTGCGCTTCCTGCTGCGCAACCCACGTGCGCTCGCGGAAGCAACTGGGATATTATAGAAGCCACCTATGAAAAAACTACTTTTACTTTTGACTGTGGTTCCACTGTTCGCTGCCGATCCGGCGGGCTTCTTCATGTGGAAATCGGGGGACTTGAAGTCCATAAAAGCCTCCGCGAAGCTGGAAGATTTTGGCAATCACAGCGGCCGTCCCACGTTCCGCGATAAGAGCGGCCTATCGGAAGTACACCAGGGCTGGACTGACATTCTCATCATTGAATCCGGCAACGCAACGATTGCGATTGGCGGCAAACAAGTGAATCCGAAGACCACGGGTCCCGGCGAAACCCGTTCCGATACCACTACGGGCGCTCGCAAGGTTGCCGTTGCACCCGGCGATATTCTCAACATCCCCGCTGGCGTGTCCCATCAATTCCTGTTGGCTCCCGGTACGACGGTGGCGTATTTCGCGATTAAGGTTCCGGCGAAATAGACGCTCGCATACACCCTGAGATGAGAGCATTGCCGGGAATCTCGCACTATCCCGGCGATGCCTCTTCGAGTGCGCGAAGTCGTTCAGTTGCTGGAACGGAATGGCTGAAAGGAACTGCGCACCAAGGGAAGTCACCGGCATTTCAGACATCCCAACCGGCCGAGTTTGGTTACCGTTCCGGGCAATCCGGGAAAAGAACTGGCGCCTGGAACGCTGAACGCTATACTCAAGAAGGCAGGTCTGAAATGAGTGAGAAGCGTTATCCGATCGTAATCGAACGCACGTCCACAGGCTTCTCGGCGTACTCTCCCGACGTGCCAGGATGCGCGGCCGTCGGCGACACGGAAGACGAGACGCGCCAAAATTTCCGTGATGCGTTGGCCGATCACTTCGAAGCGATGCGCGAGATCGGCGACCCGATTCCCGAACCGAGTTCCTCTGTGGATTACGTCGAAGTTGGCGCGTAGAACGGGACTCCCGGCGCGCGCCGTGAGCTCCCGCCTACTTCTTCTCCGGCAGTAACCCCGACCGGCCGAGAAATCCGGTGTCGATCTTGCCGGCGATGAAGTCGGGATGCGCGAGGATCTTCTGATGCAGCGGGATCGACGTATAGATGCCCTCCACCACGAACATGTCCAGCGCCCGTCGCATGCGCGCGATGGCTTCGTCACGGTTGGCGCCGAACGTGATCAGCTTTGCCACCAGTGAATCATAATAGGGCGGAATGACGCCGTCCTGATAGGCTGCGGTATCGACCCGAACGCCCACGCCGCCCGGCAGATTCAGTCCGGTGATACGGCCAGGTGACGGAGTAAGCGTTTCCGGGTGCTCCGCGTTGATGCGACATTCGAGCGCATGCCCGCGCGGTTGGATAAGTTTTCCGGGCGGGAACGGCAAAATCTCACGCAGGGTCTCGCCGGCGGCGATGCGGATCTGACTCTTCACCAGATCGACGCCGGTAACCAGTTCAGTGACAGGATGCTCCACCTGAATGCGCGCGTTGACTTCGATGAAGTATAGGTTGCCGTCCGCGCCCATTAAGAATTCGACGGTCCCCGCATTGGTGTAGCCAATGGCTTTCAGCGCCACACGCAAAGATTCGGATATGCGTTGGCGCAGTTCCACATTCATCGCCACCGACGGCGACTCCTCGATCAGTTTCTGGTGACGGCGCTGGATGGAACATTCGCGCTCGCCCAGAACTTCCACGTTGCCATGGTTGTCCGCAAGAATCTGGAACTCGATATGGCGCGGATTCTCCACCAGCTTTTCCATGTACATATCGCCGTTGGAAAATGCCGCTGCCGCCTCGTTCTGGGCCTGCGCCATCAGTTGCGGCAGTTCCTCGGCGCTGCGCACGACGCGCATGCCGCGTCCGCCGCCTCCGGCGGAGGCCTTCATCATCACGGGATAGCCGATGCCGGCTGCGACCTCCAGAGCTTCTTCGACACTTCCGAGAACTCCCTTTGACCCCGGCAGGATCGGCACGCCCGCCTGGTCCATGGCGGTGCGGGCCTCCTGCTTCAGGCCCATGCGCCGGATCACTTCTGGTTTAGGCCCGATGAAGGTGAGGCCGGAGGTTTCGCACACTTCGGCGAAGTCGGCATTCTCGGAAAGAAAACCATAGCCGGGGTGAACGGCTTCCGCGTTGGTGATTTCGGCGGCGCTGATCACCGCCGGAATGTCGAGATAACTGCGCGAGCTTTTGGCCGGACCGATGCAGATGGCCTCGTCCGCAAAACGGGTGTGCAGGCTATGGCGGTCGGCTTCGGAGTACACAGCGACGGTGCGTATGCCGAGATCCTTGCAGGCGCAGATGACGCGCAGGGCGATTTCGCCGCGGTTGGCGATCAGAATTTTATTAAACATGCGGGAGCGGCCTAGCGCGGGCGGATGGCGAACAGAGCTTCGCCATACTCCACCGGGCGTCCGTTCTCCACCAGTTTGTGAACCAGGGTGCCGGCGATCTCCGCCTCGATTTCATTCATCAGCTTCATCGACTCGATGATGCACAACACCTGACCGGGTTCCACCGTATCGCCAACCTTCACGAACGGCCCGGCTTCGGGCGAGGGCGCATCGTAATAGGTCCCGACAATGGGCGATTTGATCAGCGTATGGCTGGGGTCCGGAGCAGATCCCTTAGGCGCAGCCACGGCCGGGGCCGGCGCGGGCGCGTGAGCGTGGGCAGCGGGCGGAGCGGAGTGGGCAGTCAACTCATGGACCGCCGGCGCCCGGCGCAGACGCAAACGATTCTCGCCGCGCTGGACTTCCATTTCCGCGACGCCGCTCTCGTCAAAAATTTGAAGCAGCTCTTTGATCTCTTGGTTGGTCATTTATGAAAAAGTAAATTACAGGTGCACAAGTTCTTTGGAGGTTGGCGTCAGGACTTCGCAACCATTTTTAGTGACGAGCACCGTGTCTTCGATGCGAATTCCGGCCAGCCCTTCGATATAAACTCCGGGCTCGATCGTGATGGCCATGCCGGCCTGGAGGCGAGTCTTGTCTTTCTTGCCGAGCCTCGGCGGCTCATGAATTTCCAAGCCCAAACCGTGGCCGGTGGAGTGAACGAAGGCCTTATCCAGCTTGTATGTTTTCAAAACGTTTCGGGTAGCGGCATCGACTTTCCCGGCGGTGGTTCCTTCGCGAACCGCCTCGATCCCGGCCAGTTGAGCTTCCAGCACCGCGCGATACATGTCACGAATCTGCTTGGGCGGTGGGCCCAGGTGGATCACGCGAGTCATGTCGCTGGCGTAGCCTTCCAGACTCGCGCCCATATCGATTAATAATAGTTCATTGTTGCCGATCTGGTGAGCGGTCGGGTGCGAGTGCGGCAGCGCGGAATGGGGTCCCGCGGCAATGATGGTGTCGAACGACGGCTTCTCGGCGCCCAGCATTTTCATCTGAAATTCGATTTCGGCGGCGACGTCGAGTTCACGCACGCCGGGCCGAATGCGCTTGAGCACACGAGCGAAGGCTTCCGAATTGAGGTTGACGCTGCGGCGGATAGTGTCGATCTCGGCGGGAGATTTCAGCATGCGGCGCTCTTCAATGATGCGGCCTACCGGCACTAGCGAAACGCCCAACGGAAGGCCTTCCTTGAGGCGCTGGTAGGCGTCGAACTGGGTCCAGCCGCTTTCGAAGCCAATTTTTTTCAGGCGCTTGCGCTTGATCACCTGGATGACGCCGGTGATGAGGGGGCCCTTAACGATGTGCACGTGTCCAGCAATGTTCTGCCGGGCGCTGATCTCGTAACGAGGGTCAGTGAAGAAGTGCGTTTCCGACGGCAGTATCAGGACCAGCCCATTGGAACCGGTGTAATCCGACAAGTAGCGAACATTCGCCGGGGCGCTCACCAACAAGGCGTCCACCTTGAATTCCGGCAGCCGTGCGGCAATGTCGCGGCGGCGTTGGCCGATTTCGACGCTGGCGTTTTTGACCAAACTGTTATTCTAGCGCGGTGGCGGTCTGCAGACCTTTCAAGCAGGTCGCTCATGGGGCCATGGCCTCCATTTCGATTATGGTGACGCGGGCGCGACGCCGCGTGGCGTGGAAGTTAACAATCGGCGTACTACAGCGCTCGGTAGCAGTCGTCTGCGGCAGGCGCCTGCTGAATATCGCCAAGTTCTTTGAGCTGCACGATGAGCGTTTGCCAGCGTTCCTCAGTCATGCTGCCCAGCCCGTTGCGGCGGGTCTCGTCGGTTTCGATGAACGGCTTCTGAGCGTCGGCCACTCCCGCGAACACCTCCGGCGCCATCGACGGGTTCAGTTGGTTCATGCGTTGGTTGGTCGGTTTCGGATCGTCTAAATAGGCGCGCCATCCTTCGCGAACCGCGGCGACCATGGCCTTGGCGCGGTCCGGATCTTTGCGCAGAAAGCTGCCCGACGTGACCAGCACCGTCGTGTAGGGGTTGTAGCCGGCGTCCGAGACCGGGAACACTTGCACGTCGGCGCCCCGGTGCTTGGCAGTCAACGGCTCCGACATAATGAAGCACTGCTGGGCGAAGTTCTTGTCCGCGAGGAACGCGCTGATATCGCCCCCGGGCGAGGGCACGATCTTCACCTTGTCAAAACCGTATTTCTTTTCGAGCAGGCGTGCGTAGGGAAGTCCGCGCTGCAACGCAACCGTACCGCCGGCCTTGAACAGATCCGCCAAGCTCGCGAGCTTGCGCGAGGCGTGCACCATGATGCCCTGCGGATTGTTCTGAAACACCGCGTACAGCGCGACGACGTCGTTACCCTGGGAGCGGGCGACAACCAGTTCATCGGCGGAGACCACGCCGAACTCGGCCGATCCCGCGCCAACCATTTGGATAGTGGGTGTGCCCGCTCCTCCGGGCAGAATTTCAACGTCCAGGCCATGTGCCTGATAGGGAGCCGCGTAGAATCCGCCGAACTGCGGGTCGGGCTTCCAGTTCAATGCCAGGCGAATCTTGCCAGGCGATTTCCCGCAATTCGCAAGCAGCGCGATTGCCGGAGCAATCCGCAGAAAACTTCGTCTATGCACTTATTGATTCTCCCAGATCGCTATTGCGCAGAAAGTAGCGTCGCCGCGAACTATTGTTCACTGGCGTGCCATCGCCGCAGCGTGATGTAGCTGACTAAATTGATCAGTCCGAAGAGAGCCAATCCCAGCACCGACGCCAGGAGGACTGCGGCGAATACTTTATCCACGCGCTGCTGGGTTCGCGCGACGTCGACCACCGATCCGAGGCCTTGGCCGCCGATGAACTCGCCGACGATGGCGCCGATTACTGCCAGACCTGACGCCACTCGCAGTCCCGTCAGGATCTGCGGTAAGGCTGCGGGAAAGCGCAGTTTGAAGAGTGTCACCAGGGTCGAAGCTCCGTAGAGGCGGAACAGATCGCGCAGGGCGGGCTCGGTCGAAAGAATGCCGCTGAGGGTATTCGCGATCACCGGGAAGATCGAGACTACAAACGCCGAGGCGACCACTGTGCGAGTTCCGTATCCAAACCAGATCACCAGCAGCGGTGCGATGGCGATGATCGGCACCGTTTGGAAAAACACGGCGTAGGGATAAAACGCCCGCTGGATCGCGCGCGAGGACGACAGGAAGACGGCGATCGCAATCCCGGCCACCGTACTCAACAGGAAGCCCACCAATGCGCTCACCGATGTGGTTAGCAAGGCTCCGAACAGCTCCGCCCGGCTTTCGATCATCGCTCGCAACACTGAACTCGGAGCCGGCACCAGATACGACTTCACGAAGCCATAACGCACGGCGAGTTCTGCCGCCGCGGTCACGACCAGCAACGGAATCAGAGCGGGGATCACCGAGCGCAGGCGGCGCATTTCACTCCTCCTCCATCGCGCTCAAGAGTAGCTTCATCTCGTGGCCCAGCCGCGGGTCCATGCGTAAGTCGTCGTTGCGTTCAAGCGGCAGATCCAGGCTGCGATCCAGCTTTATTCCGCCGCCGCGCTTGGTAAGGACTACGGCGCGGTTCGCCAAAAACGCAGCTTCCGATATGGAGTGCGTCACGAAGACTACAGTGATCCCGCGTGTCCGCCACAAGTCGCGCAGTTGAGTATCCAGGCGAAACCGGGTGATTTCATCCAGCGCGGCGAACGGCTCATCGAGCAGCAGGAGCCGCGGGTGGGCTACCAGGGCACGCGCCAGTGAAACGCGCATCCGCATGCCGCCGGAAAGTTGCGCCGGATAACGGTCCTCGGCTTCGTAAAGACTCACTTGCTGAAGCGCGGTTCGCGCCGTCGCATAGCGCTCTTCCCGCGCTACACCCATCAGCTCCAGCGGTAATGCCGCGTTATCGAGTACGGTTCGCCACGGCAACAGATGCGCGTCCTGAAACACGAAGGAGGTCTGGAACTGCTCTTCGGGTTGAATCGTGATGCGTCCCGCGGTCGGCTCAGCCAGCCGAGCGATCATGCGCAGCAGCGTGGACTTGCCGCATCCCGATGGTCCCAAGATGGCGATGAACTCGCCCGCGGCAATTTCGAGATCCATGCCTTCGATTACGACGAGCTGGTCGAAGGCCTTGCGTACGCCTTGCAGTTGCAGAGCGACGCCGCCGGTGGGTTGCAGGGCGCGCCCCTATTTGACTACCGTCTTCGCGACGGCCTGGTTCTCGTAAGCGTCGGAAACACGCACGGCGATAGTAGCTTCGCCCGCGCCACCATCCACCTGGAAGCGATAATCGAGTTCCTGGGAATCGGTCAGGCGCGTCGTCGGCTCCACTACTTTCCATTCGCCGCCGTTCACTGAGTATTCCGCTTTGTCCAGCAGGTTCAGCGCGTCCTTAGCGTGAAAGCGAACGTCAATCTTCCCGGCTTGCGCTGTCGCCGTCAGCCCACTGATCTCCGGGGCTGTGTTGTCGATCAGAAACAGATCGCTCTCGCGCGAACTGGTGAGACTCTGCTCGGGGGTGTTGGATGGCGCATCGCTGGCCGTCACCCGCACGCGGTACTTGCCATCCGGAAATGCGGTCGAATCCCAACTGTAATAGTGCTCCCGCAAATTCTCATGCAGTGGTTTCCAGACGGTTTCATGCTCGCCGCGGATTTCGATGTTGAACGTGAGCGTATCGCCGTTTTCGTCGCTGGCCAACCAGCGCGCGCCAATGTATCCCTTGGCCGACGTGAGAGCGGGCGACGCCCCTGTATCCGACGCCACTCGCGGCGCGGGCGTAGGGTTGGTGCGGCCCAGCGGGGGCAGCGTCAACGCAGGCGAACCCGGCGGAGCAGCGGCCACGGGCGCCGGGAACTTGTAATTGGCGGGCGTGCTCTCCACCGCCTCGATTACCGGCGCTACATTCTTCATCTCGTAGGCAGCGGTCACGTCATACAACTCGGCCGCGCCCGATACTGTCGCGCGATATTGCAGGAAGCGCGCCGCGGGCGAAGCCACACGATCCCCCGCCAGCTTGGCCCACGGGCTCCAGTCCTTCTGCGCGCGGCTGACATTGCCGCTGCGGGTTTCAAACGCTACCGCGCCGGAGCCGGCGCGCTGCGACGTGATACGTCCCCAATACGAAAACGCGCCCGCGTCCATGACGTCGCTTTCGAGCGTCCCGGAGCTCTCACGCTCCGGGCCTATCGAAAAGATCTCACCGATGTTGCCCGTCACCGCATAGAGCCTCCCATTCGTGCCGGTTGCGAAGCCGGTTACCTGCGCCGCCGTGAGGTTCACCAGCCGCGTGTAGGTCTGATCCGAGTCCAGCCGGTAGATGTTGCCGCGGTTCCCCGTGCCTGCGATCACCTTTCCTTGCGCGTCGAACGCAAGTGCATAAACCACGTCCAGGGGATTCGTCCAGATCCGGCGCGCGTAGCCATCCGGCTGCACGCGATAAATTTCGGAGCCGCCCGGGACCGCGCTGGGTGCGCCGCCCCCAGCGGTTACCGGAGGCGCCGCGCCACTCCGGCCGGAAGCGCCATTTTGTATCACTAACGTCACTGCCCCGGCACCCGCGCCGGCCTGCGCCTGCCTCTGGGGAGGGGGCGGAGCCGTCGCCGGAGCCTTGGTACCGGTGCCCGCCGCGTACACGGTTCCGTCAGCCGCGACCGCGACCGTCGTGATCTCGCGCTTGGGCGTTTCGTACAGTACAAAACCCTGGGCCGCCGGCGTAATGCGCAAAATCAGTCCGCTGGGATCGGTGCCCGCGATCAGGTTGTCTTTAGCATCCACGGCGAGCGAGCGCACATGCGCTTCTTCAGTGCGGTAGAAGACAGAGCCTGTCCCGTTCGCAGTCACGCGATGGATCTCTCCCTGGTCTCCGGTTGCCACAAACAAATCGCCGCTGCTTGAAAATGCCAGCGCCCAGATGTATTTCGAGTGTGGATCGTAGAATACTTCGGCGCGGCCGGCTGGGTCCACGCGGTAGACCTTGCCGTCGGGTGAGGTGGCGGCGTAGACCCGATCCTGCTTATCGACCGCGATCGCCTGGATGGCCATACCGTCCAGGTCCGCCAAGGTCTTGGCCTGGCCCGCCGGGTTCACGACGATCAACTTGGATTTCGAGCTGCCTACGCTGCCGCCGCCCGCGTAGAGGTTGCCTTTTGAGTCGCGTGCGATGGCCCAAAGGAACGATACCGAGGGATCGTAAATTTCGTGCACCACAGGCGCCGGCGTCAAGCGGCCTTCGC
>Ga0207657_10002684_pt1 | contig 19173 bp, 18 predicted proteins | sample KBSC33metaG_FD_184316 | JGI IMG/M metagenome (GOLD analysis project Ga0207657, IMG submission 184316) | Corn rhizosphere microbial communities from Kellogg Biological Station, Michigan, USA - KBS C3-3 metaG (SPAdes) (version 2) | ecosystem: Host-associated > Plants > Roots > Rhizosphere > Soil ... | reverse complement strand
GGATGCTTGCGGCCACCCTGCGGCGGGACCGATGCGGTCGTGCCTTCCATCAGCTTCAGAAGCGCCTGCTGGACGCCCTCGCCCGACACGTCGCGGGTTATCGAAGGGTTGTCCGACTTGCGGCTGATCTTGTCGATCTCGTCGATGTAGACGATTCCGCGCTGCGCCTTCTCGACATTGTAGTCGGAAGCCTGAAGCAGCTTCAGGATGATGTTCTCGACATCTTCGCCGACATAGCCGGCCTCGGTCAGCGTCGTCGCGTCGGCCATCGTGAAGGGCACGTCGAGGATGCGCGCGAGCGTCTGGGCAAGAAGCGTCTTGCCGCAACCCGTCGGGCCGATCAGCAGGATGTTCGACTTGGCGAGCTCGACCTCGTTGCCGGCCTTCGCGCCGTGCGACAGGCGCTTGTAGTGGTTGTGGACGGCGACCGAGAGCACGCGCTTGGCGCGGTCTTGGCCGATCACATAATCGTCGAGCACCTTGCAGATTTCCGACGGGGTCGGGACGCCGTCACGCGTCTTCACCAGCGCCGACTTGGATTCCTCGCGGATGATGTCGTTGCAAAGCTCGACGCACTCATCGCAGATGAAGACCGTCGGCCCGGCGATCAGCTTCCTCACCTCGTGCTGCGACTTGCCGCAGAACGAGCAGTAGAGGGTGCTTTTGCTGTCGCCGCCTGAGAGCTTGGTCATTCCCGTCCTTGCTTTTCGGCCGCGAGCGACCGTCCTCTGAAGGGCATGCTAGCCCGCTTTATGACACAATCAACTCTGCGCGTCGGTTAACGTGTCCCGCCCGTCGATAGGTCCTTTGATTTCAACAATATGGATGGAGCCTTGGCTGCAGGCAAGGGCGCGCTTGTCACACTTTGAGACGGGCGAGCGCCTCGTGCATCGCATCGTGAAAGTCGGACCGCGCATAGATCGTATTGTGCCCGGCACGCTCGATCGTTCGATCGAACACCAGGTTGGGAACGCCTTTCCTGAGGGCTTCTGTTCGTTCCGCAGGAACGATCTCGTCGCGATCCGCACCGATGATCGCCACCGGAGCCTCGACCTTCGCGATCGCGGCGGCGGTATCGATCTGGTGGTCGAAAAAGGGGCCGATCGGCAGCCAGGGGAACATCGCCTGCGCGACCGCCTGCAGCGAATCGAACGGAGTCACGAGGATGACCCCGTCGAGCATGCGCTTCGCCGCAAGCTCGGCAGCGACGCCGCTGCCGATACTCAGGCCGACCGCGATGACCCGCTTGGGCTTCACTTTCTCGACCGCGAAATCGTAGACCAGCGGTGCATCGGCGATCAGCGCTTCGGCGGAAGGAGAGCCCTTCGACGGGGCGTATCCGCGATAGTGAAAGGTCACGACCTCTTCGTCAGGAAACAGCTCGTGGAGATATTCCGCCACATCCTGGGCATTCCAGGCGTTGCCGCCGAACCCCAGAATCAGCGTCCGATCCCTCGCCGGCTCGTCGGCCGGGATATGAATGCCCACCAGTTCCTTTCCGTCAGCGGCGGTCAGCGAAAGCCGATCGGCCCCTTTTGGCCATGGCCCGGCTGACGGCACGGCGTGCGTCGGGAAGATCAGATGGGACTGGAATCCGAACATGTTTGAATCGCGGCTGAAGCCGCTGACTATTGCGCGAATGCGGCTTCGATGGCGGGTGTGACGCGGTCGACGGTATAGGGCTTCTCGATCACTGGCGCGTCGTTGAACTCGGGCGGCGGCGGATCGACGTGACCGCCCGTCGCGATGACAAAGGGCACCTTCTTTTCGCGAAGCTTGGTGGCCACCGGCCACACGTTCTCGCCCTTGAGGTTCACGTCGAGAATCGCGAGGTCGAACCCACCTTTCTCGACCTCGTCGAGGGCGCACTGGACGGTCTCGCACGTGCCACTGATCTTGTGACCGAGGGAATCGAGAAAATCCTCCAGCATCATGGCGATGAGAGGCTCGTCTTCGACGATCAGGATGGAACGCGGGTCAGCCATGTAACGCCTGGCATAGAGTGACTGTGTGAAAGCGCAAAGACTCTATTTCGTCCCGATCGCACGCCGAGTCGCGGCCGCGAGATCGGTCACCGAAAAAGGCTTCGGCAGGAAGTTGACGTTCTCGATGTCGATCGACTTGCGAAGCTGCTCTTCCGCATAGCCCGACATGAAGAGAATCTTCAGTTCCGGGCGGCTCTTGCGCGCCTCGCGGACCATGGTCGGGCCGTCCATCCCGGGCATGACGACGTCACTAATCAGCAGCTCGATCGGCTCGCCGCGGCCGAGGAATTCGAGCGCGTCTTCGCCATTGTCCGCCGTCACCACCTTGTAGCCGTGGCGGGTCAGCGCCCGCTCCGCCACACTGCGGACGGTGGGTTCGTCCTCGACGAGGAGGACGGTGCCGCTCCCCCAAAGCTCGTCCTTGTCCGCCTTTGCCGCGACCGGCTTGCGGCCGGCGCGCGCCTCCTCGCGGTGGACGGGCAGATAGATCACGAACTGCGCTCCCTCGCCGACCTTCGACTCGGCGAAGATGAAGCCGCCCGACTGCTTGACGATTCCGTAGACGGTCGAAAGCCCGAGGCCGGTCCCCTTGCCGACCTCCTTGGTCGTGAAGAAGGGCTCGAAAATCTTGCCGAGGACGCTCGGGGGAATCCCCGTCCCGGTATCGGCCACCGATAGCGCGCTATAGTCGGCGATCGGCAGGATATCCGAACCGAGCTCGGCGACCTGGTTGGCCTTCACGGCATAGGTCTGGATGGTGACGACGCCGCCGCCCTTCGGCGCCATCGCGTCGCGTGCGTTCACCGCGAGGTTGATGATGACCTGCTCGAGCTGCCCCGGGTCGGCCCGGATGGGGCCGAGATTGCGGCCGTGCTTCACCACCAGCTCCACCGTCTCGCCGAGCAAGCGCTTCAGAAGGTGCGAGACCTCGGAGACCACGTCCGGGAGCTGGAGCACCTGGGGGCGCAGCGTCTGCTGCCTCGAGAAAGCGAGCAGCTGGCGAGTCAGGCCCGCGGCTCGGTTCGAGTTCGACTTGATCTGCTGGATGTCGTCATAATCGATGTCGCCGGGCGTGTGCCGCATCAGCATCAGGTCGCAGTGGCCGATGATGGCGGTCAGGATATTGTTGAAGTCGTGCGCGACGCCGCCGGCAAGCTGGCCGACCACCTGCATCTTCGTCGCCTGTGCGACCTGGCGCTTGAGTTTCGCTTCCTCGCTATTGTCCTTGAGGAGAAGCAGCACTGCGGCGTCGCCCAGGCCTCGAAGGCCGGCGATGGTCAGCGCGACCGGCTCCGAAGGTTGCCGCGCGAGCCGCACCGCGAGGTCTCCCGACATCGCCGGGCCGCGCGCGTTACGCCGCACCGCGTCGGCCACGGGCCCCTTGTCTTCCTTGACGACCAAGTCGCCTGGATAGACCGGCATCGACGACCCCTTGATCCCGGCAGCCTGGCAGAAGGCCTGGTTGACGGTGAGGAACCGCCCGTCCCCATCGACCAGCGCGAGGCCGAGCGGAAGCATGTCGAGCAGGACCTGGAGGTGCGACGAGCTCGACATCGGCAAGGTATCGGGGCTGTCGAACAGGTAGAAGTTGCCATAGTCGCTCGGCCCCGGCGGATCGAGCGGAACCAGCACGGCCCGGAGCGGGCGGCCGGCCTCCCCTTCGGCTGCGAGCTGGAAATGACCGCCATTCTCGGATTCGTGAACGAGATCGCCAAGACGCGCAGCTTCGCCGTCGCGACCGGCAAGCGCGCGCTCGCGGAACAGGCGATTGCAGGCGATGACGTTTCCTTGAGGGTCGACAAAGGCGGCGAGGAGCCCGGCGCGGCTCAACAACTCCCCGGCGCGGCCGGTCAGCCTGTTGGATGCGACCGCAACCGGATCGGGCGCTGCCGACTTGACGAAGCGCCAAAGCAACAGGTCGTCCTGCGCGCCAACGCGCTCGACTTCGACCGGGCTTTGGCCTGCCGAGGTTTCGATCGCCGCAACGCAACCGGCGCCATCGCGCCACGCCATGGACTGTGCGAGGGCAAGCCCCTGAGCTGCATCGTCGTCAGCGGCGAGGTCGAGCGGCGCCCGCGCGCCTCCGAAACGTTCGCGATAGGCGGCATTGACGAGCAGCACCGAGCCCTCCCCCGTCGTCAGTGCGACGGGATCGCTGCTCAAGCCGAGCGCCGACCCGAGCAGCGTATAATCCGGCCCCACGACCAGCGGTTCGGTCGGCGTGGAGCCGTGCGGTGCGCGCCAGCGAGCAATGGCTGCTCCGGCGGCTCCCACAACGACGATCGCTCCCGCCGGAAGGGTCTGGCCGGCCACCAGCAGCAACAGGGCCGCGCTGATGGCCGCCCCGACGATAAGCGCAGGCGTGAGCCAGCGGGCCCAGCCGTCGAGGCGGGTCGAGTCGATCGAAGGCAGCTCCTGGTACAGCATAAGCGTCGAGGCCCATGCTACCAGAAGCGCGTCATCCTACCAGATGCGCACCCGGTCGGCCGGCGCGAGGTACAGCGTCTGCCCAGACTGGACGTCGAACGCAGGGTACCACGGGTCCATGTTCCGAACGATGTCGGCGCGATACGGGTTCAGCGAATGCGGGTCGGTCAGGATGCGCTGGCGAATGTTGGGCTCGCGATAATTGCGCCGCCACACCTGGGCCCAGCCGAGGTAGAAGCGCTGGTCGCCCGTCAGCCCATCGACCACCGGCGGTGCATTGCCGCCGAGCGAGGCCAGATAGGCGTCGTGCGCGACCGTGAGACCGGCAAGGTCGGCGACGTTCTCGCCCATCGTCAACTTGCCGTTGATGTGCATGCCGGGCAGCGGCTCGTAGGCATTGTATTGCTGTTCGAGCTTGTCGAGGCGCGACTGGAAGGCCTTCACGTCCTCCGGCGTCCACCAGTCGACGAGGCTTCCGGTCTTGTCGTACTTCGCGCCCTGGTCGTCGAAGTGGTGGCTGAGCTCGTGACCGATCACCGCGCCGATGCCGCCGTAGTTCACCGCGTCGTCCGCATTCGGGTCGAAGAACGGCGGTTGAAGGATCGCCGCCGGGAACACGATCTCGACCATCGTCGGGTTCGCGTAGGCGTTGATGGTCATCGGGGTCATCCCCCATTCCCAGCGGTAGATCGGCTTGCCGAGCTTGGTGATGTTGTAGTCGTAGTCGAACTCGTTCGACCGCATCGCGTTGCCGAGAAGGTCGTCCCGCTGGATCGCCAGTCCGCTCATGTCACGCCATTGCGACGGGTAGCCGATCTTGGGCGTGAAGGCGGCGAGCTTGGCGTGCGCCTTGACCTTCGTCTCCGGGCTCATCCACTCGAGCTTGTCGATGCGGCGATCCATCGCCTGGATGATGTTGTGAACGAGCTTGTCGGCGGCGGCCTTGGTCTCCGGCGGGAAGAAGCGCGCGACATAGAGCTTGCTGACGTCGTCCCCGAGCGTGCCGACGGTGAAGTTCACCGCCCGCTTCCACCGCGCCTCTTGCTCGGGCGTTCCCGAAAGCGTGGTGCCGTAGAAAGCGAAATTCTCATCGTCGAACGCCTTCGGCAGGTAGGGAGCGTAGGCGTCGAGCGAGCGAACCAGCAGCTGGTCCTTGAGGACGCCGAGCGGCGCCTTGCCGACGAGGACTGCGATCTTCCGCACGGCCGATGGCTGAGCGACGAGAATCGAGTCGGCGCCCTGGGCCCCGCTTGCCTTGACCAGTTCCTGGAAATCGAATCCCGGCGCGCTCTTGGCGAACTGGGCGAGCGTGAACTTGTTGTAGGTCTTGGTCGCGTCGCGGCTTTCGACCCGGGTCCAGCTCGCCGCCGCGATCTTGTCCTCGAACGCCAGGATCGCCTTGGCCCGCGCCGCCGCATTAGGCTCGCCGGCGAGGTTCAGCATGTTCGTCAGATGCTGGAGATATTTCGCCTTGGTGTCGGCGAGCTTGGGATCCTTCGAGAGATAATAATCGCGGTCGGGCATCCCGAGGCCGGCCTGCGTGAACTGCAAGATATATTGGTCGGGCGCCTTGTCGTCCTGACCGACGAAGCCGCCGAACGGGGTGCCGACGCCGAGCTTTCGCGCCTGCGCGTAGAGGTCGGCAAGGCCGGAGCGGGAATTGAGCCCGCGGACCTGGTTGAGCCAGGGATTGAATGGCGCCAGGCCCTTCGACTCGACCGCAGCCTGATCCATGAAGCTGGCGTAGGCGGCGCCGATCCGGCTGTTCGGGTCCTTGGCCTGATCCTCGATGATTTGACGGGTGCGTTCCCGCGAGAGATCGTCGAGGACGGTGAACATGCCGTAGTTCGACTTGTCGGCCGGGATCGGGGTGTTCTTCGCCCAAGTCCCGTTGGCATAACCGTAGAAGTCGTTCCCCGGCGCAACGCTCTTGTCCATGCCCGCAAAGTCGAAGCCGAAGGTCCCGTATTCGGGCTTCGGCGCGGGAGCGGCTGCAGAAACCTCGGCAGGTGCCGCAGTTTCCGCCAGGGGCGAGGGCGGCGGCGGAGGCGCTTGGGTGGCGCAGCCTGCCAGCGCGGTTGAAGCAAGAGCGAATGCGACGAACCTGACCATGAAAACCCCTCCAAAGAAATCGAAAATGCCTTTTGTTGGCTCGAAGGCGCCAAGGCAAGATTGACGAGCATCAATCGACGGGCGTGCCGATTCCTGCTGCGAGCGGTCAGCCCGGCTTGCGCGTTTCACGCCGGTGGCGCCAGCGGCTGCGGGCGACGGCGGACCAAACCAGTGACGAGGATAGATAGCCGACCGTGGCCGCGATCGCGGCGAGCGTGAGGATTCCGAGAGCGATCGCGCCCGACGCATGGTGAACCCAGAACAGCAGCCGGCTGACCTCGCTCGAAAATCGTTCCGCCGCGGCGGGGTTCACGAGCGAACCATCATGGTGCAGCTCCCAGGAGCCGATCCGATAGGCGGCGTAGTACATTGGCGGGATGGTGAGCGGATTGACCACCAGCGTGAATACCGCCGCCACCGCCACGTTGGCGCGCGCCGGGATCGCCAGCAGTGCCGCGATCACCGTGTGCATGAACGGAATGATGACGGCGACGCCGAGCCCGATCGCGACTCCTCGCGGGACCGACCGCCGGTTCATCCGCCACAGCGCGGCATTCGTCAGATGCGGCGCGAAAGGCCTCAGCAGCCGATGTTCGTGGATCGTCTCGCGAGTCGGGATGTGACGGGTCAGCCAACGCATTCGATGCGTCCCGGCACCCGGCTCAGCCATGCTTCAGCAACCGCTGCTGCTCGCGCTTCCAGTCCCGTTCCTTCATCGTTTCGCGCTTGTCGTGCACTTTCTTGCCCCGCGCCAGCGCCAGCTCGACCTTGGCGCGACCTGTGCCGTTGAAATACATCGACAGCGGCACGAGCGTCAGCCCCTGGCGGGTGATCGCGCCGTGAAGCCTGGCGATTTCCCGATTGCGGAGCAACAGCTTCCGCTTTCGCCGCGGCTCGTGGTTGAGGCGATTGCCGTGGCTGTATTCGGGGATGTGGCTGTTGATCAGCCACACTTCCTCGCCATCGATCGTCGCATAGCTCTCGGCAATCGAGCCCTCGCCCCCGCGAAGCGATTTCACTTCGGTGCCCGTCAGCTGAATCCCCGCTTCGAACCGGTCCTCGACGAAATAATCGAAACGCGCGCGCCGGTTCTCGGCGACGACCTTCTGCTTGTCGAACGGAGATGGGAGCGGCTTGGCCATGACGCTTAGATAAGGCCTGCGTGCTCCAATGCAGCATCCACCGCCCGCTTCGAGGCCTCGGATGCCTCGACCAGCGGGAGGCGGAGCTCGGCCGGGAAGTGATTCTTCAGGCGCGACAGCGCGTATTTTGTCGGAGCCGGCGACGCGTCGGTGAACAGCGCCGAGTGCAGCGGGTAGAGGCGGTCCTGGAGCTTCATCGCCTCGTCCCAACGCCCCTCGCGCATTGCCTTCTGGAAGTCGGCGCAAAGCTTCGGAGCGACATTCGCCGTCACCGAGATGCATCCGACACCGCCCATCGCGTTGAAGCCGAGCGCCATGTCGTCGTTGCCGCTGAGCTGGCAAAAGTCCTCGCCGCACGTGAGGCGCTGGGCGGAAACTCGGCCGAGGTTTCCGCTCGCATCCTTGATGGCGACGATCTTCGGGTGCCTCGCGATCTGCGCGAGGGTCTCGACCGAGATGTCGGCAACGGTGCGCGAGGGCACGTTGTAGACGACAATCGGAATCGGCGACGCGTCGGCGATAGCCCTGAAATGCGCCGCCAGACCGGCCTGGCTCGGCTTGTTGTAATAAGGAACGACCACAAGCGAGGCATCCGCGCCAATGTCCGCGGCGGCCCGCGTGCGCTCGATCGAAGCGGCGGTCGAATAGGTGCCGCATCCGGCGATCACCGGCACCCTGCCCTTCGCAGCTTCGACCGCTATCCTCACAACCTGGCGATGCTCGTCGGCGGTCAGCGTCGCCACTTCGCCCGTCGTCCCGCACGGAACCAGCCCGTTCGAGCCTTCCCCAATCTGCCACTCGATCAACTCGCGGAACGCGTCTTCCGCGACGCTGCCGCCCGCAAACGGGGTCACAAGCGCCGGGATTGAGCCGAAAAACATGAACTTACCTTTCGGAGAGCGAGTTTTCTGTGGACAGATCGCTCGCGTTCACTGGCTGATAAGGAGGGGGAGGACAATATGTCCAGCATGTGGCGTTTCGCTGGATTGGTGCCAGTCGTGCTGGCCACGGCGCCGTTGAGTTCGGCGCAATATGTGGCGCCCTCCGCCTATCCAGCCGCCGCGGCCACCTACGTGCCGAGCGTCGCTTACTCCCTCGACCAATGGCGGCGGCTTCGCCAGAGCAGCGGTTACAGCTTCGCGGATTACGCGTCGTTCCTCATCGCCAATCCTGATTGGCCCGATGCGACGCGGATGCGGCGCTGGGCGGAGAAAGCTCTGGCCCCGGGCGCGAACGCGGGCACCGTTATCGCCTTCTTTGCGCGCGAGAAGCCGGAAACGGGCAACGGCTGGGCCCGGCTCGCCGAAGCTTATGCCGCAACCGGTCGCGGGGCCGATGCCCTCGACGCCGCGCGCAACGCATGGGCGTCGTCCGACCTCAGCAGCGATGACGAGCAGGCGATCTGGTCCCGCTACGGCGGCACCTTCACCCGCGCCGACCACGACCGGCGGATCGATTCGCTGCTGTTCGACAAGAAACCCGAAACCGCATCGCGCTTTCTTGCGAGCGCCAGCCCGGAACGGCAGGCCGCCTTCGCCGCCCGAATCGCGATGCAGGAGGATGCCCCGGACGCCGCGAGCAGGTACGCCGCGGTCATCGGCAGCGTCACCAGCGACGCCGGCCTGATGATGGACCGCGCGCGCTACCTTCGCGACCATAATTACTCGCGTTCGGCGATCGATCTCGGCGCCCGCGCCCATCATTTCGTCTACAAGCCCGCCGACATCGAGCGCTTCTACGACATGCTGCTCCTGCTTGCCGGCGACGCGGCAGACGCACGCGACTGGCAGGCCGCCTACAATATCGCGCGCCAGATCGACGACGCACTACCGGCGGGCGCGCAGGTCGCCGACCAGCCGCTCGGCGTCCGCGACAACTACACGAACCTCGCATGGTTCGGCGGCCGCATCGCGCTCCAGCGCATTCACCAGCCTGCCAACGCGCTCGCCATGTTCGACCGCTACGCGCGTGCGGGCCGCTCGCTCCAGGTGCAGACCAAGGGTGATTATTGGGCCGGCCGGGCCGCGCTCGGCGAGGGCCATTTCCAGACCGCGACGGCCTATTTCCAGCGCGCCGCCGTCTATCCCGACCTGTTCTACGGCCAGCTCGCGCTGGAGCGGCTTGGCCGCGCGGTCCCGGCGCCGGCCGCCGCCCTCCCGCAATATACGACAACTTCGGTTCAGCGGTCGGCTTTCAACAGCCGCCGCCTCGTCCAGGCGCTTCGCACGTTGCAACAGCAGCGGCGCCCGACCGAGGAAGCGCTGTTCGTCCAGGCGCTCGCAAAATCGCTCGATACAGATGTCGACCGGAACCTCGCGCTGGAGCTGGCCCAGCAGCTCGGCCGGCAGGATCTGCCCGTGTGGGTGGCCCGGATGGCGCGAATTCAGGGATCGAGCTTCTATGTGCGCCAGGCCTATCCGATGCTGTCGGCCTCGGTCTCGAACAGCCTGTGGTCGCTGGCGCACGGAATCAGCCGGCAGGAAAGCTCGTTCGACCCTTATGCGATCAGCCATGCCGGCGCCCGCGGCACGATGCAGCTGATGCCGAGCACTGCTCGCGAACAAGCGGGCAAGATGGGGATTGGCTACGACGGGTACCGGCTGCTCAGCGACCCGGACTATAACGTGAAGCTGGGTTCGGCCTACTTCCAGCGAATGCTCAACATCTGGGACGGCAACGTTCCCCTTGCGGTCGCCAGCTATAATGCCGGGTCGGGGAATGCCGGGAAGTGGGTGCGTCGCTACGGCGATCCGCGCGGACAGGTCGACGTCGTCGCCTGGATCGAGGCAATCCCGATCGACGAGACTCGCGGCTATGTACAGCGCGTCATCGAGAACACGGTGGTGTATGATTCGATGCGCTCGGCTCAGCCTCAACGGACCGCGCTTCACGTCTCGCGCTATCTTGGGAAGAGCCAGCCCGGCTGATAACCGGCGCTCATGGCCGACCTCAAGCCCCGCTTCATCACTCCCGACGGATTCGCGCGCATCCGCGCCGAATATGAGGAGCTGTTCGGAACCGAGCGGCCGAAGCTAGTGGAGACGATCGCCTGGGCGGCGGCGAACGGCGACCGGTCGGAGAATGGCGATTACATCTACGGCCGAAAGCGGCTGCGCGAGATCGACCGCAGGATCTCGCATTTGTCGCGGATCATGAAGGCGGCAAAGGTCGTCGACCCCTCGACGCAGCCGTCACGCGACCAGGTCCGGTTCGGCGCGAAGGTCGAGCTAGCCGACGAGGACGACAACCGCCGTATCGTCACCATCGTCGGCGACGACGAGGCGGACGCTTCGGTCGGCCGCATCGGCTGGAATGCACCGCTCTCGCGGGCGCTCATCGGCGCAAGGGTCGGCGACCAGCGGATCGTGCGACTGCCCGTGGGCGAGAAAAGCTACGAGATACTCGCGATCCGCTACCCGGACTGAGATCAGCTCGGCTCGACGACCTTGATGCCGAGCTCCTTGAGCTGCTTCGGCATGACCTCGGCGGGGGCGTTCATCATCAAATCCTCCGCCTTCTGGTTCATCGGGAAGAGGATGACCTCGCGAATGTTGGGCTCGTCGGCGAGCAGCATGACGATTCGGTCGATACCCGGCGCGGAACCGCCGTGGGGCGGAGCACCGAACTTGAACGCGTTGATCATGCCGGCAAAATTCGTGTCGACTTCCGCCTGCGTGTACCCCGCGATCTCGAACGCCTTGTACATGATGTCCGGCCGGTGATTCCGGATCGCGCCGCTGCTCAACTCCACGCCATTGCAGACGATGTCATACTGCCATGCGAGAATCTCGAGCGGGTCCTTGGTCTCGAGGGCTTCCATGCCGCCCTGCGGCATCGAGAAGGGATTGTGGCTGAAGTCGATCTTCTTCTGATCGTCGTTATATTCGAACATCGGAAAATCGACGATCCAGCAAAAGCGGAACGCGCCCTGCTCGATGAGGCCGAGTTGCTCGCCGACGCGGGTGCGGGCGAGGCCGGCGAGCCTGGCCGCGTCCTCTTCCTTGCCGGCCGCGAAGAAGATCCCGTCGTCGGGACCGAGGCCCATCGTTTCCGCGATGCGATTCATGCCCTCTTCGCCGTGGTTCTTGGCGATCGGACCGCCCCACTCGCCGCCCTTGCGCGTCGCATAGCCGAGGCCCGCAAAGCCTTCGCTCCGGGCCCACTCGTTCATGTCATCGAAGAACTTGCGGCTCTTCTCCGCGGTGCCGGGCGCCGGGATCGCGCGAACCACGGCGCCCTTCTCGACGAGTCCCGCAAATAGCCCGAAGCCCGAGCCTCTGAACTGCTCGGAAACGTCAGTGACGAGCAGCGGGTTGCGCAAGTCGGGTTTGTCGGTTCCGTACTTTAGCAGCGCTTCCTTATACGGAATGCGAGGATACTGGCCGGCGGCGGTTACGGTCTTGCCATTCGCGAATTCCTGGAACACGCCCGACAGCACCGGCTCGATCGCATTGAAGACGTCGTCCTGGGTGACGAAGCTCATCTCGAAATCGAGCTGGTAGAACTCGCCCGGGCTCCGGTCCGCGCGCGCGTCCTCGTCGCGGAAGCAGGGCGCGATCTGGAAATAGCGGTCGAAGCCCGCGACCATGATCAACTGCTTGAACATCTGCGGCGCCTGCGGGAGCGCGTAGAATTTCCCAGGGTGGACGCGGCTCGGAACGAGATAGTCGCGCGCGCCTTCGGGGCTGCTCGCGGTCAGGATCGGCGTCTGGAACTCGGTGAACCCCTGCTCGATCATCCGCCGCCGGATCGACGCAATGACCGACGAGCGCAGCATGATGTTGGCATGGACGTTCTCGCGCCTGAGATCGAGGTAGCGGTACTTGAGCCGGATCTCCTCGGGATAATCCTGCTCACCGAACACCGGCATCGGCAGTTCGGCAGCCTCCGACTGCACCGTCACGTTGACCGCCCGGACTTCGATCTCGCCCGTCGGCAAATTCGGGTTCACGGTTTCCTTTGAACGGGCGACCACCTCGCCTTCGACCGTGACCACCGACTCAACGCGGATCCGGTCCAGCGTCTTGAAAGCGGGCGAATCAGTGTCGGTGACGATCTGGGTGATTCCGTAGTGATCGCGAAGGTCGATGAAGAGCAGATGGCCATGATCGCGCCGCCGGTGCACCCAGCCCGACAGGCGGACGGTTTCACCGACGTTGCTGGCGCGCAGTTCGGCGCAATTGTGGGTGCGATAGGCATGCATGCGGTCGTTGCTCTCTCTTTCCCGTCATTCCCCGCGAAGGCGGGAATCCCGCTGCCTTTCGAAGAAGCGGGACCCCCGCTTGCGCGGGGGTGACGAAGTGGGGGAATTCGGCTCGGGCGCTTCACGTCCCACTCATCTTTTGTCAACCCGCGAGGCCGCCGCTAAAGCGCCCGCAGACTCATGCGTATCCATCCCCTGATTACGAAGTCCGAAGACCTCCAGGCCCTCGTCGACCGCCTCTCGCAGCAGCCCTTCGTCGCCGTCGACACGGAGTTCATGCGCGAGAACACCTATTGGCCCGACCTGTGCCTGATCCAGGTCGCAAGCACGAACGAAGCGGCGGCGATCGATCCCAAGGCCGAAGGGATCGACCTCAAGCCGCTGCTCGAATTGTTCGTGAAGAACGCGGACGTGCTCAAGGTCTTCCACGCGGGCGGCCAGGACCTCGAGATCATCCACAATCTCACCGGCAAGGTGCCGCACCCTCTGTTCGACACGCAGATCGCGGCCATGGCGCTCGGCCATGGCGAGCAGATCGGTTATTCGAACCTGATCGAAAGCCTGCTCGGGCACAGCCTCGACAAGGGCGCGCGCTTTACCGACTGGAGCCGCCGCCCGCTCGACAAGCGCCAGATCGACTATGCGATCGCCGACGTGACGCACCTTGCGACCGTCTTCCCGCGCATGGTCGAGAAGCTGAAGAAAACCGGGCGCGGCGCCTGGCTCGACGAAGAGATGGAGCGGCTGGCCGATCCGTCGAGTTTTGCTTTCCCGCCGCAAGACGCCTGGAAGCGGCTCAAGCTCCCGAGCCGCAACCCGGCCGTGCTCGGAAGGCTGAAGGCCGTGGCGGCCTGGCGGGAGACCGAGGCACGCTCGAAGAACCTCCCGCGCGGCCGGATCATCAAGGACGACACGCTCAATGAAATCGTGCTGCATCCACCCAAGACGCAGGACGACCTGGGACGCGTTCGCGGCCTTTCCGCGGGCTGGCGGGCCAACGACATCGGCGGGCGGCTGATCGCCGCGCTCGATGCTGCGAGCCCGCTCGATCAGGGTGAAATGCCCGATCGCGAGCCGAAGCGCCCGGGCCTCACCAAGGACGCAGCGCTGGTCAGTGACCTGCTAAAGCTGCTGCTCAAGATCCGCGCCAAGGAATCAGGGGTCGCCGCACGGCTGATCGCGCGATCAGACGACCTCGAGGCGCTGGCTGCGGGCGTGCGCAAGAACCTCAACATTCTGAGCGGCTGGCGTTACGAGCAGTTCGGCAAGGACGCCCTGGACCTGGTCGAGGGGCGAATGGCCTTCGCCATCGAGAGCGGCAAGTTGAAGATGAGCCGAGTCCTCCAGGAGGAGACCGTCGATGCGTAAGAGTGTGATGATTGTCCCTGCCCTGCTCGCCGCCTGTTCGACCGCGCCGGCACAGACGCCTGTTCATGGCGAAACCCCCGGCCATACGTGCAAGACCGAAGGCACCGACCAGTTCGTCGGCCAGACCCGTTCGGACGAGATTGCGGCGGAGATCAAGCGCGTCTCGAACGCGGCAGTTCTTCGCTGGGCCCCGCCGGGCGTCATGCTGACGATGGATTATCGAGCGGATCGGGTGACGGTCTGGCTCGATCCGGCCAACAAGATCACCAAGCTTCGCTGCGGCTAGGCGGCTTCGCCGATCATCCTTGCGTCTGCCAGCGCGCGCCGCACCGTCGGAAGCGACAGCCGCGCTCGCTCCGAAATCGCGAATCGGTCGACCGCTTCGACGGCTCTCTCCGCGGTCCAATAGTCGCGGTGAAGCCGCTCGGTCATGAAGCGGAGGGCCTCGGGCGGGATGTGCAGCCCGCGGTCGGCGAAATGCAGCTGAATCAACGCGGCGAACAGCGCGTCGTCGGGATGACCGATTCGAACGATCGGCGTGACCGCGAGCCGGGTCTTCAGGTCCGGAAGTGACGGCGCCCACGCGGGCGGCACCGCGTCGGCGATCATGATCAGCGGGCGCCCAGTGTCCTGTGCCTGGTTCCAGGCGTGGAACAACGATTCTTCGTCGCGCTGCTCGGCCTCGTCGAACAGGCGCCCGCCCACTCGCTCGACGAAGCTTCGCGCAAGCAAGGTGCGGCCGGAGCGGCGCGGCCCGGTGACGATCGTCGCCTTGACCGGCCACAGGCTGAATTTGCGGAAATGGTCGAAGGCGTCGCGATTGGCGTCCGAGACGATGAAGCGGGCATCTCCATCACTCTGGGGCCAGTCGAGCGGAAGCGCGATCTGGTCCGGGCCCTGCCTCATTCGGTCGTGCCTGCCTGGTTCGTTGACTGGGGCGCCGCCGCCGGAGTCGCCTGAGGCGCCGGGGCCGCCGGAGCCGGAGTCGCGGGCAATCCCGGCGGCTTGTCCGTGGGCGAGCGAATGCTGACGACGGTGCCGCCATAGGCAACCGTCCACCCCCGCGCTGTCAATGCGGCCGCAAGCTGGACGATGCTGCCGCGGTAAGCGACGAGGATGTAGCTCGTGCCCTTGGGGTTGATCTGCTGCGGCGTCGCCGAGGTGATGCCGGGCAGCGTCCGCAAATGCGCCATGGCGAAATTGTAGAAGATGACGTCGTTGCCGCTGACCTGCACCTGGAATGAGTTCGCGACCGCCACGGGCTTCGGCGGCGCGGCCTCGACCGGCAGTTCGACCACCGGCGGTGCCGGCACGTTGAGGGAAGAATCGCGCGTCAGCTGGCCCGCGGCAAGCGCCCTGGCGAACATCGCGTCCATCTGCTGAGCGCCACGTGCCATCATCCCGGCGACACCGTCGCTGTTCGCCGCGGTCAGCGTGAACCCGCCGATGATGTCATTGTCCGGGCCATGGCGCGCGATGAATCGCGCCCGCGCCGGACCGCCGGGGTAAGAACGCTGAAGCTGGACCTCGGCGACGAGAATATCCTGCGCCGAATACATTTCGAGCAGTGCCCGCCACCAACCCCGCCCCGGCCGCGTCGTCTGAGCCGCGTTCACCAGCAACGGATCGGCGCCCATGCCGCTGACGCGCACGTAGCTGATCGGAGTCTGCGCGGTACGGAACTGGGCCCAGGCGCGCTGCCACGCGTTGCGGACCTCGACGCTCGTCTCCGTGCCGCCGGTCACCAGCACGGGAATCAGGAGCATCGGCACCGAATGCTCGGTGACCTGCGCCCCTTCGGTGCCAAGGAACGGCGCCGACCGCGCGCGGTCGAACTCGAGATTGAGGTCGGCGATGTAGCGGTTGGGCCCGATCTCCTCGCGGTCGACGTTGATCGAGCTGACGATTTGGTCGAGCGTCCCGTCGGGGAGGTTGGGCGCCTGGTTGACGGGGGCATTGTGCATCTTGGCCCAAAGCGCGCGGAAGCCCTGCCGCTGCGCCATCCGCCAGCCGGCGAGGCGCGCAGACTGTGAATCGGGGCCGCTCGCGTCGACATGGATTCCACCGATGGCAAGCGTGCTCGCCGTTTCGAGAGGAAGGATGCCGCGCTCGGTGGTCTCGAGCTGGGCATAGACCGCGGCGCCGATTCCCACGACGGCAAGCAGAACCAGGAGGGGGACGACGAGGCGGCGACGAAGCATTCGCCGGTCTTTTGGCGACAACGGCGTGGAAATCCAAGCGGGATGTGGTTCCGTCGATATGCCGCTTCGACTTTGCTCAGCGGCTACAAAGGATGAACGGTTCTCATTTCCGCTCATGCTGAGTAGGGACTGAGCCTGCCGAAGGCCCGTATCGAAGCACCGGAGAACGATGGGACTGACCTACAAAGATGCCGGCGTGTCGATCGAAGCCGGCAATGCACTGGTAAAGACGATCGGCCCGCTGGCCCGCTCAACCGCCCGCCCCGGCGCCGATGCCCAGCTCGGCGGCTTCGGCGGGTTTTTCGACCTCAAGGCGGCGGGCTATTCCGATCCCTTGCTCGTCGCAGCCAACGACGGCGTCGGGACCAAGCTCAAGCTCGCGATCGAAACGGGCCGCCACGACGGGGTCGGGATCGATCTCGTCGCGATGTGCGCCAACGACCTCATCGTCCAGGGCGCGGAGCCGCTGTTCTTCCTCGATTATTACGCAACCGGGAAGCTCGACAACGAGGTGGCTGCGGCCGTCGTCGCGTCAATCGCGGAGGGCTGTCGGCAGGCAGGCTGCGCGCTGATCGGCGGCGAGACTGCCGAGATGCCGGGCATGTACGCGGTCGGCGATTACGACCTGGCGGGCTTCTGCGTCGGGGCTGTCGAGCGGGACAAGGTGCTGACGAGCGACAGCGTTGGGCCCGGAGACGTCATCATCGGCCTCGCCAGTTCGGGAGTTCACAGCAATGGCTTCTCGCTGGTTCGCCGCATCATTGCTGACGAGGGCTGGAACCCCGATGAGAGCTTGCCCGATGCAGGTGGCTGCACCCTTGGCGAAAGGTTGCTGGAGCCCACGCGAATCTACGTCCGGGCGCTGCTACCGTTAGTGCAAAGAGGAACGATCAAAGGCCTCGCGCACATCACTGGAGGAGGTCTTCTCGAGAATATTCCGCGGGTTCTTCCGGAAACTTGCCACGCGATCATCGACGCGGAACGCTGGCAATGGCCCTCCATTTTCTCGCTCCTGCAGGCGGGTGGCCGAATCGCCGCTGAAGAGATGGCTCGGACGTTCAACTGCGGCGTCGGCATGGCTGTAATCGTTGCGCCAGAGGTTTCGGAAGCGGTCCTCCGCGAGCTGAAGGGTGCCGGCGAGACAGCGTTCGAGATCGGCCGGATCGAAAAAGGACAGCGCGGCTGCACCGTGAGCGGCCAGGCCGGCACCTGGAGTTCTCCCGAGGATTGGTCCGTAACGCACAATGCGTGATCCCAAGCGCGTCGCCATTCTGATCTCGGGCCGCGGCACCAACATGCGGGCGCTGGTCGAGGGCGCCCGTGAATACGAGGTGATGCTGGTCGCATCGAACAAGCCCGAAGCGCCTGGGCTTGAATGGGCTCGCGAGCGCCAGCTTGCGACCTGGTCGTTCGAAAGCAAAGGGATTGAAAGAGAAGCATTTGACAGGCGGCTTTCAGAAGCCCTCGCAGAGCATGGCTGCGGAACCGTTGCCCTCGCGGGTTTCATGCGGATCCTGTCGCCGTGGTTCGTCAATCGATGGGCGGGGCGCGTCGTCAACATCCACCCGTCCCTTCTGCCCAAATATCGCGGTCTCGACACCCACGCGCGGGCATTGCAGGCTGGCGACGAGATGAGCGGCTGTTCCGTCCACATCGTGACCGAGGAGCTCGACGCCGGCGAAGTGCTCGGGCAGGCCGAAGTGCCGATCCAGGACGGAGATACCGCTGACCTGCTCGAACGGCGGGTGCTCGCCGCCGAACATCAGCTCTACCCGAGCGTCCTCAATGAGTTCGTGATGCGATGACCGACCCGCTTTCAATGATCCGCCAGGCGGCGCTGGAACTTCCGGGGACTTCTGAGCGCCTGTCGCACGGCCAGCCAACGTTTTTCGTCGCCGGAAAACAGTTCGCGCAGTTCCGGCGAAATCATCATGGCGACGCGAGGACCGTTGTCTGCGTCCGGGTCGGCAGCCTCGACGAGCAGGCGATGCTGCTCGAAGCCGATTCCGCGACCTATTCGAAGCCGGCGTATCTGCCGAGCTGGCTGGCAATCAACGTGGCCGGCGAGGCCGTCGATTGGGACCACGTCGGCGATCGCATCGCCCAAAGCTGGGAGCTTGCAGCGCCGCGGCGCTTGCTGGAGGCAGGCGGGCGATGAGCGAAACCGAATCGCAGCGGCAGCGACGGCGCTGGATCACGCTTGGCGAGCTGATCGCGCTCGGCGCGCTGATCGTCTCAGGGCTTGGGCTTTGGATAAACTGGAAAAGCGGCGGCGACGACAAGCCGGCGGTCGTCGTCGAGCAGCGTCAGCCCATCCCGCTGACTTTGAAGGCCAAGCGCGAAGACGATGGAACGCGCCTCGCCATCAGCCCCGTCGAGTCGAGCCATGCCCTCGAATCGCTGACGGTGAAAATTGGCACCGCATCGATCCGCGTCGGAAGCGACGGCGAGCTGGAGGCGAGCGACGTCGCGTCGGCGCTCGCAGGACGAAAGAACGAACCCAAGAACCAGACTCTGTCCGTGCCGGCGCGACTCGACTCCCGCTACGTCGAGGCCGGGAAGGACAAGACGTCGTCCGGCAATTACACGCTTCGCTACCAATGGAAGGGTGCCGGCCTGTTCGGGGGCAGGTCGCTCCACCTCGTCGGGCTCAGCCGCGGCTGATCGCGGCCGCGCGTGAACTGGGGAGCCATCAGCACCGCCGTCATCGTCGCCGCCGACGCCGCGACGATCGC
>Ga0207657_10002683_pt1 | contig 19189 bp, 21 predicted proteins | sample KBSC33metaG_FD_184316 | JGI IMG/M metagenome (GOLD analysis project Ga0207657, IMG submission 184316) | Corn rhizosphere microbial communities from Kellogg Biological Station, Michigan, USA - KBS C3-3 metaG (SPAdes) (version 2) | ecosystem: Host-associated > Plants > Roots > Rhizosphere > Soil ... | reverse complement strand
ATTTGCAGACGCTTTTGCGTCGCTGCCAAGCATCGCCAGCATTCACAACCCTTACCCCGAAACGAAGGAAGGGACAATGGCAGCCACATCTTACACTCCCGCGTCAAACGAGGCTGTCGAGTCTGCGATCCCTAGACGCGAAATCGCTGCCGTGCGTGCTCCCGTGACATTCATCGACCAGCATAAGGCTAAAAAGCGCCCACCACAGAAACGTTATCAAGTATGGCGAGGTATAAGCCGGAGGAAACATGGCTGATCTGGAGTTTCAGCGTGACGACGAGTTCGCGTCTCTTTACGCGAACAATACGCAGTTTGAATCGACCTTGTGGGATCTCAAGCTCACTTTTGGACAGGTAGATCTAGCCGCATCTAAGATTGAGCAGCATACGGCGGTCGCGCTACCTTGGCCTCATGCAAAGATCGCGGCTTATTTCCTCGTAGTTAATGTGATGTTTCATCAGGCCCAAAATGGTGGAATTTACATACCAGAATCGGTGATCCCGCCTCGACCCGATCCATCCAATCCCGAATTGGACGCCAACGGTAAAAAAACAGCTAAGTACTTAGCTTGGGTTCACGATCAATTCTTCGGACCCAATCCGTATGTCCCACCTGATCTGGAAGAGTAGGGCGAAGCGTTCATCTCCCCGCTAAGGCACCCCTACCCGGAAAAAGCATAGGGTGCCGCGCGCGGAGCAGGCCGCGGCACGCAGCGCCACTGCCGGATTACTTGTTTCTGACGAACTTGATAACCGTCAGCAGTCCGCTGTCGCCGCCGTAGATGGTGTTGCCGTCCGGCGTGACGCCGATCGCCTCCATGTTGGTGCGATCCGAGCCCGGCCCTTCCCACGTCGAGTATTGCTTGATCTTGGGAATGAAGCCCGTCACCTTGCCATCTTTGGCGCTGCCGATGTAGATGCCGTTCTCGAATCCCGCGCGGCCCTTCGTCGTCTGCGTGTCGGTGACATACAGCGTGTCGTTCTTGTCGATGGCCAGCCCGCTCGGGCGTCCAAACTGTTTCCACTCCATCAGGAATTTTCCATCCTGATCGAAAATCTGAATCCGGTCGTTCGAACGGTCGGCCACCAGCAGCCTCCCTCGTGAATCGAACACCATGGCATGCGGAAGTTCGAATTGGCCCGGACCCGATCCATGCATGCCCCACTCCGTGATGTATTTGCCGTTCTTGTCGAACTTGACGATGCGCGCGTTCATTCCCGGCCCGTGCCCATCCGCCACGAAAATGTCACCGTTCTTCGCCACGATCACGTCTGACGGAGCGTTGAAGGTGTCGTGTCCGGTCCCCGTCACGCCGGCCTTCCCCAGCGTCAGCAGGACCTTGCCGTTCTGGTCGAGATGAAACACCTGATGGCCCTTATTGGGGTTGTCTTTGTCGACGCCATTCGTTGCCACGGCATCGGTGATCCAGAGCGTCCGATCCGGCGCCGCAAATATGCCATGCGGCCAAACGAACAGGCCCGCGCCCAGGCTCTTCACGAGCTTGCCCTGCTGCGTCGCCACGATGATAGGCGGAACATCGTCATGACCGGTGCACGAGACCGTCGTGCAGCGATGCGCCACGTAGATGTTGTTGTCTGACCCCACCTTCACGCCCGACAGCGACCCCAGTGACTTCATCCCGGCCGGCAATTCCATCTTGAACGTTTCATCCACGTGAAATGGATTCGGCAGCGGCAATGGACTGTCAGACGCGGCGCGCGCCGGGCCCGCGCACAGCGCGATCATCCCCAGCATCACACCGATTCCCAGCCTCAAGGGCGCAGCCGCCAAGCGGACCAGATATTGTAGTGACATCGATGACTCCTTATTCACGCAGCCCAGCGTGCGCGCACCAAAAAGTATAACCGCGCACCAAAAAGTATAACTTAGACGAGGATTTTGATCGCCCGTCAATCTGACACGATCAATCTACAGCCGGATAGGTGACTTGTGTGCCTTTAACTTTCGCGAATGAAGTAAGTTCGTGCGGCTGCGTTCGCGTCGCGCTCATAATGTCTTCCACCGCAATACCACGCACCTTCAGAGCGTCTCCTATGAGAGAACGATGGCACCGCCAAGGCACCGCCTCGGCGCACATGATCGTGATTTGTTCCCTTTTTGCGCCCTCGACGAGATCCTTGATGGCCGCTTTGAATTCGGGCGTTTGCATGTAATCGGCATACCCGCGAAACGACGTGTTGCGCCATCCCATATTCAGCGAGTCTTTCCGCGCGTGGCGCAATCCGCCCAGCTCCGCTACGTGTGTGTACCCGATGCCGGCCTCAGCCAGCGACTGCGCCAGGCTCTCGCGATTGAATTGGGGATTCGTCCGCGAGCGCGGGATCGTCCGCACGTCCACCAATCGTTTCACTCCATAAGCGCGCAGCATCTCGATAAACGACTCGATGCTTCGCGTCGAATGCCCGATCGTCAGTACTTTCGTGGGGGATTTAGTGAGACGCTTAGGCATCGCGACCAACATCATACCGCCTGTTTCAGCGATGAACGGCGGTCTCTACTGCCAGTAATTCCGGTCTAGGCTCCCCGCGGTTGTCGAAAAATCCAGACGGGCCGTGGGCATAAAATGGATTCATCCATGGAGCGCGATTTCTTCCTTCAGGCGGCACTCGATGAGGCGAAACTGAGTTTATCGGAAGGCGGCATTCCGATTGGCTCGGTCCTCGTGAGCGAAGGAAAGATTATCGGAAGGGGACACAATTGTAGGGTCCAGACCGGAAGCCCTATTGACCATGGCGAAATGAATTGTCTTCGCAAGGCGGGTCGATTGCCGTCCAGCGTCTACAGACGCTGCACAATGTACTCGACGTTATCGCCTTGTCCGATGTGTGGCGGAGCCATCGTCCTATATAAAATCCCCCACGTAATTGTTGGCGAGAACCGGAATTTTCTCGGCGCGGAAGACTACATGCGGAGCCAGGGCGTTCGCGTCGATATCGTGCAGGATGCCGAATGTATCCAGCTCATGAAGAAATTCATCGCGGATAATCCAAGCCTCTGGAACGAGGACATAGGCGTTTGATTTACTGCCAGTAATTCCGGTCCAGACTCCGATACTGCACGGCCTCGGCCAGGTGCTTCGCGCTGACACCCGCCGCGTGATCCAAATCCGCAATCGTCCGCGCGACTTTCAAGATCCGATCATGCGCGCGTGCGCTCAGCCCCATGCGCCGCACTGCCATTTCGAGCGTGCGCTCGCCCGCCGCATCCAGTTCGCACAACTTCCGCAACTCCCCGGCCGGAATGTGTGCGTTATAGTAGCCGCGCCTTTGCTGCAGATCGCGCGCCGCGCACACCCGCTCCCGCATTGCCGCCGATGAAACGCCTCCATCTTTCCCGCGCAATTCCTGATACGGAACCGCCGGCACTTCGATATGCAGATCGATGCGATCAAGCAGCGGACCGCTCAACTTCCCCAGATAGCGCTGGATGATCGCGCCCGTGCAGCGGCACTCGCGCGTCGGGTCGCCGAAAAATCCGCAGGGGCACGGATTCAGCGCCCCGATCAGCAGAAAGCTCGCCGGAAAATTAAGCGTCATGGTCGACCGCGCCAGTGATACCGAGCGTTCCTCCAGCGGCTGCCGCAGCAGCTCCAGCACGTTGCGCGCGAACTCCGGCAATTCGTCCAGAAACAAAACACCGTGATGCGCCAGGCTCACCTCGCCCGGCCGCGGAATCCCCGATCCGCCGCCCAGCAGCCCCGCATCCGATACCGTGTGGTGCGGCGCGCGGAAGGGCCGCACGCTCAGCAGTCCCAGGCCCTTGGGCAGCGTCCCCGCCACACTGTGGATCTGCGTGGTCTCGATGGCTTCCTGAAACGTCAGCGGCGGCAGAATTCCCGGAAAGCGTTTCGCGAGCATGGTCTTGCCCGATCCCGGCGGTCCGATCATCAGCACATTGTGCGATCCCGCCGCCGCCACCTCTAACGCCCTCTTGGCCGTGTTTTGCCCGCGGACATCCTTGAAATCCGGACCGGTCGCCTCAAATTCCATTACTCCCGTGGCCGCCGCTCGCGTCACCGGCTGAAACTTATCCTGCTCTTGCAGGAACGTCACGACTTCCGCCAGATGCTGCAACGCGAACACGCGCACGCCGCCGGCGATAGCCGCTTCCGCCCCATTCTCCGCCGGCACCACCAGGTTTCGCAGCCCCATCTTGCGCGCCGCCACCGCGATCGACAGCGCGCCCCGCACCGGCCGCAGCGTCCCGTCGAGCGAAAGCTCGCCGATGAACAGATGGTCGTCCGGAGGCGTCACCACGCCCATCGCCCCCAGGATGCCCACCGCCATTGGCAGATCGAATCCCGCCCCTTCCTTCTTAAGATTGGCCGGCGCCAGATTGATGGTCACCGATTTATTGGGGTACCCGAAGCCTGAATTAAGCATCGCGCTCTTAATGCGCTCCCGGCTCTCGCGCACCGCCAAATCCGGCATGCCAACGGTTATGAAATCCCGGCCCGCGCCAGGGTACATATCCACCTCGACGTCGATAAAATGCGCGTCTATGCCAAACACCGCGGCCGAGCGGGTGCGGGAAAGCGCCACTTAGGGAAGCCCCATCACTCATAAGTGGCGCGAGGGTCGGATTATTCGCAGAGTTTTGCTACCTTGGGGTCAAATGTGCAGGAATATCAAGACGCTCTTCAACTTCGATCCGCCGGTCACTCCGCAGGAAATTCGCGCCGCCTCGCTCCAGTACGTCCGGAAAATCAGCGGCCTGAACCAACCGTCGAAGGCCAACGAAAACTCGTTCCTCGCGGCAGTCGACGAGATTGCCGCCGCCTCCACTCGCCTGCTTCATTCGCTCGAAACGGCGGCGCCGCCCAAGAATCGCGAGCAGGAAACGGCAAAAGCCCGAGCTCGCGCCGCTGAAAGATTTGGCGCCGAGTCCCCTCGAGGACTAAGTAGCACACCCGCCAGATGATTCCTTATCTATGCCGCCGTGAGCAGCCCAGGCACCCGCTCAGGGCTTGCCATTCGCAAACGCAGGCACATTCGACGTGAGCTTCCGCGAAAAGAACTCACGCAACAGATTCTCCACCGCGCCGCTTGCTGTCATGATCAGCCCGTTCCGAAAAGTCAGGCTCGCAGTCCGGTCGCCCGGAGCCCGGTAGAGATTGGAGATACCGGATGCCGCGAAATTCCCGAGCACTTGAGAATAGTTCGGTTGCATTCGCCCGTCGTCTCCTCTGGTAATGACCGCCGCCTTCAGCGCATAGACGATGCGCGAGCCGACGCTCCCCGAGCCTCGATAGAAGTACCGCGGATCCTGATGCAGAACCGTCGGCAAAATCGCGCGGCTCATCATCTTGCCGATGGTTGCGTCTGCATACGCCGCCCCAAACCGCTTCGCATAACCCTCCGAACCGTGGCCATATCCGGGAAACGTATTATGCTTCTGCTCTACCCCGGCCAAACCAGCGGCCGTCAGGAAGGAAATCGGATCGGTAGTTGCTCGCAGCGCCAGATGGAACTTCAGCTTGGGCGTCATCGGCGCCGCATCCCAGATGTAACTGCTGTAATAGTTCGGCACGAAGCCTAACACGCGTTGCGTCTCCTGCGCCTGCACTTGCGACTGCGCTACCTCATCCACTGACGCCACAACCCGCACCGTGGTTGTGGCAATGCGTATCCCCAGCATCGGAAGTTCGCGTCTCTCGCCCGCGCCGAGCACTACCTCGGTCGTAACCGGCCGTTCGAGCCCCCCGCCACCAACCTTCACTTGGTAGCTCCCAGGAGCCAGTTCGGAAAACGTGAACGCGCCCCGGCTATCTGCCGTCGCCTCGCGCTCTACCGCGTTGTTCGGCCCGGCAAGCGTCACTCGTGCCCCCGGCACCGCGACGCCGTCCGCATATCGCACTGTTCCCGCGATGCTGGCAGACGCCTGCGCAACTGTCCCGGAGTCCGCAATCTGAGCCGCATTCGCTTCTTGCGATTGCAACGTGCTCGCCGCTGCACTCACCGGCTCCTGTGCGAGCACGCATGTGGACAGTCCTAGGAACGCAATCGTGATTACGTAGCAGATGCGACAGTCCACGTATAAAAGATGCGCGCCACGCGAACTCGTTTCGTCCTAAGGTCGAAATGACAAGAGACTGGATGCACTCTCCTCGCCCCTTCAACCCACCGCTCGCCGTTCGCTATCCTGGTCAAAGCATGGAATTCAGAATGTTAGGTGGTAGCGGACTGGAAGTTTCGGTGCTGAGCTTCGGCACCATGACGCTCGGCGGTGAAGGACGCTTCGCCGCAATGGGCAACGTGCAGGTGGAAGAGGCGCGGCGCCTGATGGAGATCTGCTTTGAAGCCGGCGTGAACCTGATCGATACCGCCGATGTTTACTCCGCCGGCAAGTCCGAGGAAGTGGTCGGCCAGGCCCTGGGCGCGCGCCGGAAGGACATCGTCCTCGCCACCAAGTGTTTCTTCCGCATCGAACCCGGCACGAACAAGGTCGGAGCCTCCCGCGGCCACATCCTCGAAGCCTGCAACGCCAGTCTCCGCCGTTTGGGAACCGATTACATCGATCTCTATCAGATCCACAGCTTCGATTCGTTCACGCCGCAAGAGGAAACCCTGCGCGCTTTCGACGATCTCATCCGCGCCGGCAAGATCCGCTACGCCGGCTGCTCCAACCACGCCGGCTGGCAGCTTATGAAGGCGCAGTCCATCTCGGAGCGCCTCGGTATTGCGCGCTACATCTCGCAGCAGATCAACTATTCGCTGCTCGCCCGCGACGCCGAACTTGAACTTGTGCCCTGCGGCCTCGACCAGCGCGTTGGCATCATGGCCTGGAGCCCCCTGCAATCCGGCCTCTTATCCGGCAAATTCCGCCGCGGCCAAGCCAAGCCCACGGAATCGCGGTTGAATACGCTGGAGCTGCCCGGCACCATTGATGAGGAGCGCCTCTTCCGAATCGTCGACGTTCTCGCCGAGATCGCCGCCCAGCGCAGCGTTTCAATTTCGCAAGTCGCTCTGAACTGGGTGACCCGCAAGCCCCGCGTCGACACCGTCATCATCGGCGCGCGCAACGAGCAGCAGCTCCGCGACAACCTCGCCGCCGCCACCTGGAACCTTACCGACCCCGAAGTCGAACGCCTCGACGAAGTCAGCGCGCTTCCGCTCCCGTACCCGCACTGGCATCAGCAGCGCTACGCCGGAGACCGCAACCCGCCCGCGAAACACGTCCGCTAGGATCGGTGCGCCCCGCAGTCTGGGGTTGGTGCCGATCACCTTACTCGTGTATTAGGGAATTGTCCCTGTCGGGCTAACACTAACCTTCCCGGTACCTACAGCCGATCAATCTGCTTGGAGGCATTCGCTTATGTCGACCACCGCCCAACGCCAGGTTCCGCAGCCCTCTTGCCCCTGCCTCAATCTGGCTTCCGCACGGCAACGGATAGGCATGACTTTGGAGCAGATTTCCCAAGCCACCCGGATCGCGCCCCAGTACTTGCGCGCAATCGAAGCCGAAGATTTTGCTAAGGTTCCCACCGGCGTCTACGCCACCAGCTATATTCGGCAGTACGCCCGCGCAATCGGCTACAGCGAGGCCGCGCTTCTCAGCCAGTATCACACCCGGCGTGAACAGCAGCCTCCGCCGACCGATGTAGGTCCACAAGTGCCCCGCCTCACCACCCGGTTAGGCGAAGCGGTATGTGAAGCGATTGGGTTTTTCCGCTGGCGGTCGCCCGCCAAGCCGCGGGCCCAACATCCTGCCTAGCTGGTTCCCGGCCGGGCCAAGCCGTTATCAAGCTCCGCCACGCTGCTGGATTCACGCGGGAACCCCTGGGCTTCGACGCCCAATTCCAGGCTCCAAAACTGCAAGCGCCGTTTCGTCGCCGCGTCAGCCAGATTAATGACATCCGCCCGGGTAAGCAAATGCGCCGCGAGCCACCGCAAACACTCGGGAGACCGCCACGCGCAAATTGCAAGACAGACTTCTGCAATGACGATCACTGCCAATACCAGATTCATCGACGAACTCCTTTCCTCCCCTGCCCTCTAGCCCCAAGCTTATAGGTCCAGCCGAGCCGCGTAAATAGACCACGGGTTACGTTACCAGTACTAAAGTGGAGTACGCCTCAGAGTGATCAAGGATTCGGTAGCAAATTCGCATTTCTTATCCGTGTTTATCCGTCTTCTATCTGTGGGCCAATTCTTCTTTGCCGTTCACATCCTCCCCACCCCTCCATCTCTCACCCCTTCAACCACTTCCGACTTCCGACTCCGACCCACCCGCCGCCCCTCCCGGATAATCCAACCAGCAGTAAAGCCCGGCCGGGCCGATCGTCGTAGTTTGGTGAATCCGCGCCAGCGGAACTCGGGAGTTCGTTCCCGGGCGAAGCAGGCTAGCCGCCCCGGAAACATTGAGAAAAGGGCGGGACACGGAAGAGAATCGATTCTCTGGTTGATACGGACGTCGCGAAAGTGGCGCGAGGTGACCGCGAAAGGAAATAGGAGAGCGCAATTGCCGGTTGATTTGGAAACTTTTCTAAGACCGGAGTCCGTGCCGGCGGGAAACCGTTTTTGTGGGCTGAAAAATCCGCCCGCAGAGGCGGTAGTCCGTTGTGCGGGCTAAAAAAATAGACAGCCGCCTGTTTTCTTCACCCCCGGCGGGTTGCTTACGTAAGCCGCCCGCCGCGAGACGATTGAAATCTAATATCACTACAGCCGAAGTGTCTCTCCAACCGCCCTGAACTCCGCCGCCGGCGGTTGGTTAACGCGCCGAATCTTTAGCGAGAGCCCGAAGGATCGGGCCGGATGGGCGGGCCATCCGACTTCATCACGACCTCCATCAAGCTGACGCCTACCGAGACTCCGGCGAAGACCCCCGTCGTCGAACCGAACGCGCGGCAGGTATTGAAAGCGTCCAACGTGAAATTGATGGCCACGTTCGGACCAACACTATTGAATAGATCGGCGGCAAGCGTTCGAAGCGAGCGGTTGCTTCCTACATTAAACAGGATGGTCGATGCGTTGCTGCCGGCGGGAATACCGGGATTTATGCTGGCTCCGATGATCACGCAAACGCCAGTGAGGTCGGAAACGTCCATAACCGTGTTCACCGTGCGCGGACCGGCCTGGATGCGCGAACCGAAGCTAGGGAACGCGGAAGGTGCTATCTCAACGCCGAAAGGGAGCGGCCCGAGGCTGAGGCCCACGCCGCCAAAGGAAAGCTTTTCGCGGACTCCAGCGAACCGGATGTCGGCGATGCTCATGGACCCGGCAATGAACCCGCCTTCAAACAGGCTCCCGCTAATAGTCCCGGTGCCGGAGATTTCCAGATTGGTTGGGCGGCGCGCCATCTTCCCGAACATGGACTGAAGGAATCCAGGCCCCTTCTGCGCCGGACCCGCGGGTGGCGCGGGCCTGGGATCGATAGGAATCAAAAGACCCCCGCCCCCGCCCGAGTCCGTAAACTGGTTGAGGAGGAGAATAGTATGCCCGTTGGGGTCGACGCGGCCATCGGCGTTGCGCGCGAGTATTAGGCCGCGCGAAACCATTTTGCGCTGAAAATTGAAGATAGCGTTAACCAGGCGGAAGTCGGACTCGGGTCCGGAAGTCGCGGGGGGAAGTTGCGAAGTGGGACCGCCGTCGTCGGTCGAAATGCCCGTGAGAAGCTCGATGATAACGTTTTGATCGTCGCGTGCGTTGCGAGCGGGGCGTTGGCCGACGGAGGCTTGGATGGAACGACCTAAACTTGGCATGCGTGCCAAGTTTAGCAGTTCACGTCATCGGCAACCTTTTCGAGACTGCCATTCAGGAACACACGCAAACGTGCTATTCTGTTGTTAAGCAGATCTGCTCCCTCCGTAAAACGTAAGCCGGTTCGCTGAATTTCCCCCCAAAAACAACACTGAATGAATAAATTTTCTGAACTCACTCTGAGCGCCACGCTGCAGAGTAATTTAACGCGTAACGGGTTCGTCCAACCGACTCCCGTGCAAGCGCAGGCGATTCCCCCGGCCCTCGAAGGCCGCGATGTGGTTGCCACCGCGCAAACAGGAACCGGCAAAACTCTTGCGTTTCTCCTGCCTATTTTCGAACTTCTCTCCCGCGGCGACCGCCCCGCCGGCGTCTCCGCCTTGATCCTGACGCCGACGCGCGAGCTCGCGCTCCAGGTCCATGAAGCCGCCGTGAAACTCGCCGCGAGCCTTCCGGTGCGCTCCTCCGTAGTAGTTGGAGGCATGAACGAATCCACCCAGTTGCAGGCCATCCGCCGCGGATCGCAAATTGTGATCGCGACGCCCGGCCGCCTGTGCGATTTCCTCGAACGCAAACTGGTGGACTTGAGCGGCGTGCGTTTCCTCGTCCTGGATGAAGCCGACCGCATGCTCGACATGGGCTTCCTGCCCGCCATTCACGCCATCCTTAAAAAGGTTCCGCCGTCGCGCCAGACGCTGTTTTTCTCGGCGACCATTGAGAAGTCGGTCGCGCACCTGATCAACTCGCACGTCCGCAATCCCGTGCGCATCGCCATCGGCGGCGATTCGAAGCCGGTCGATAAAGTTGACCTGCACGTTTACGAAGTGGACCAGGATCGCAAGCTCAGCCTGCTGCGCAAACTGCTCGAAGCCGAGACCGGCTCGTTTCTGGTATTCGCGCGCACCAAGCATGGCGCGGACCGCCTGGCGAAAAAGCTCGGCCGTGACGGCGTCGACGCCGCGCGCATTCATGGCGACCGCACTCAGAGCCAGCGCAACCAAGCCTTAGCCGGATTCAAGAAGGGCGATTACCGCGTGTTAGTCGCAACGGATGTCGCGGCCCGCGGCATTCACGTCGACGGCATCGCGCATGTCGTGAATTACGACCTGCCGCAGGTTCCCGAAGACTTCATCCATCGCGTGGGCCGCACGGCCCGAGCCGGAGCCCGCGGAACGGCCTCCACGTTTAGCACCCGCGCCGAACGCAACGACATTCGCCAGATCGAAAAAGCGTTGGGCGTTCGCCTGACCCCGCGCGAAGCCGGCGCGGACCTGGAGCGCGAAGAGAAATCGCCCAAGAGCGCGGTGATTCCGATCCAGCGCCACAACCGTCCCGCGGATAAGCGTCCCAGCCAAAGCCGTCCGAGCCAAGGCCATTCCAGCCAAAGCCGTTCGAACGACAGCCGTTCGAGTAAAAGCGGTTCGAGCCAAAGCCGTTCTGCCAAAACCCACCCGGGCGGCAGCTTCGCCCCCCGCGGCCGCCGCTTCGGCGGACGCTAGTCAGTCACGGAAGCCCGGGGCTCAGCCCGCCGCGTTGATCACTCGTACAGCACGTGGTGCAAGTATTCTTTTTGTACTTCGGGATCTTCCGCAAAGCTCCGGCGAAGTATCCATATTCCTTCAGGGTTCGCCAAATAGATCAGGCCGCGACCCTCATCCTTGCTCATGGCCGTAACGCCAGCGAATTCCCTGGCGATCTTGGGCTGCTGCGGATCTGAAAAATCCATGATCCGGATGGTTTGGGCGGCTGGCGCCGCGGCGCCTGCTTGTTCGGTGGTGAGCGCAGCGGTTCCGGCCACCGCGAACAGGCTCTCGGCGCTTCTCGGGTTCGATGGATAGGCCACATCGGCTAGCACCGTGGGCTGATTTGCGTTCGTGACATCGAGAAGCGTAACATCCTTGCCGTTGCCGTGCTCGACGTACAAATAGTCGCTGCTATAGTGCTGGGTTGGGAGAAAGCCTGTCACGGGGGTATTCGCTAACGGAATATGCCCGACAACTTCAATTGAATCCTGCGGCTCGCGTGGTGCAGACTTCTTTTTCTTGTCCTTGGCTTCGGCTGCCGGCGACAGCAGGTTCAAGCCGATCGCGATTGTGAGAAATAATATTGGAACGCGCATATTTCACCTAGAAATTCAACTGAACCCATCGGACGAAGCCATTTTTCGATCGCGGATGTTTGATCTTTACCCAACCGGGGCCCGTTTCTGTAACGTCCCGCGGTGAAAGTAACTGAATGTCCACCGGCCCGGGCTTGTATCCGGCATCCACCATGACTTGCCGAATATCTTGCGAACTTACGGTTACGCCCGGCTGAAAATCTAAAGTAATCCGCGACTTTTTGAGGTCGAACTTCGCGGACTGGACACCGGCCAACTGATAAAGACGCACCGTGATATTGAAAAAACCGCGCGGAGAGAACACGCCATTCAAACTTGCGACGGCTCGTGTGATCTTAACGGCAGTCAAGGGCGTTTGGCCGCCGATCGCTGGCGGAACCGTGAGCAGTAGTCCAAGAACGAGGTTTTTGCAGATCATGTTTTCCCTCGCCCATGGCGCCAGTTTGGCGCGGCCAGATAATATTCAAAAAACACAAAGAGCCCGCTGCGCTGCTTAACCCGCCCCGCGCCGGGGAGGTCCTGCATTACCGGAATTTGGGCTCCCACGCCGACCTGCCAATGGAGCGTGGCAAGCTCCAAAATGGCATCCTGCTTCAAGATGTCGCCGCCGGAGTTCGCCGCGAGTACACCACTGATCCGGTCTCGCCGGCCGTGCACGTAATTCGATTCGAGAGACAGCAGCAGCGTTTTCGGAAGGCCCTCTTCGGGCATACGCCACGGTAGAAATATGTATTCTAGTTCCCCGTCGGCGCGGTACTCATCGCCCGGACTGATCCCCCGATCGGTTGCAGGATTCAGACGAAAGGTGCTATCGAGCGCCATTCCCCATCTGAGGGTGTTGTAACCCATGGTGATGCCAATGTATGGGTCCAATGTTCCCGACCCGGTCTGGAGGGATTTCGGCAACAGGCCCTGAGGCCCCTGCAGAGAGTTGTCGCCGGTCGGAATGAACGCGCCGGCAAGCGGCGCAATACGGAACGTCGATTTCGGCTTGTCGATCTTGAACAGTGTGAATCGCGCGTACGCCGCCAAGTCGCCCTGCCCGGCGGAACTGAGTTCGCGGGGACCCTGCGGCGTCGCGCTCGATGCCGCCCCAAAACCCTGATTCGTATTCACAAATAGCGCCCATCGGGAGGTGAAGCCATAGCCAATGTTGACGGGGAACTGGACGCCATAAGACCCCATAGTCGAAAAAATCGGCTGCACATTGAAGCGGACCAGCAATTGATCCGTCGCAACCGGAAGAGCTGTGACGAATGTCGCCGGGGACGCAAACGCGACGGAGCCGAAACAGACAGTGAAGAGTACAGAACGATATGACTGCAGAATCTTCATCCTAGAATCTTGTCCTGCGCCTGCATATGCAACGAAACTCCTCACCTTCGGTTTTATCACTGACCAGCTATCCTTATGCCTGATGGATTACTGATGTTTTCCTGATAGCTTGGTCATAAATAAATTAGAAGCTTGCCAGTTGCCGATGGAGCCGCTACGCAACTATAAAAGGAAACGTGCAGATCCTTATCGTTGAGGATGAGCAAAAGATGGCCCAAGCCCTCCGTGAGGGACTGGAGGCGGACGGGTATTCCGTGCGCGTCGCCCATACCGGAGGCGAAGGCTTCTACTTAATCAACGCCCAGCAGTTCGATTTGGCGATTATGGATGTGATGTTGCCCGATCATGACGGCTTTGAAATCCTATCGACCATCCGCCGGCGCGGGATTAAAACGCCGGTGCTGCTCCTCACGTCGCGAGATGGCGTCGAGGATCGCGTCCGCGGGCTGGATATCGGGGCCGACGACTACCTGGTCAAGCCCTTCGCATTTCCCGAATTGCTGGCACGGATTCGCGCGCTTTTGCGGCGAGGGAACCCTGCTGCGAACGACCGCTTCAAGCTCGCGGATCTGGAATTGGATATAGCGCGGCATTCTGTCACGCGCGCCGGTCAAGCGATCGATCTCACCCCGCGGGAGTTCGAGCTGCTGGAATACCTTTTTTCGAACCGGAGCCGCGTGGTTTCTCGTGAGATGCTGGCCCGCGACGTCTGGAAGGAAACCGCCCGGCAAACGCCTCTGGATAATGTGATCGATGCGCAGATGGCTCGCCTCCGCAAGAAGATCGACGGGCAATTCGAGGCCAAGCTCTTGCAAACCGTGCGCGGCGTTGGGTTCGTGCTGCGGGAAGCGGACGAAGCACCGCCAGAAGCGGACTAGATGCGGCTGCGCCCAAAGCATCTCCGAACTCGCTTGACGCTGTGGTACGTTTCGGGGCTTGCGACTCTTCTGATCCTCGGCTGGGCGGCCACCTGCGGACTCCTATTTTGGCAGCTGCGGAGCGAACTCGGCCACTTCTCGGTCCAAGAAATAGAAACCGTCGAAGGGCTGTTGTTCTTCACGCCGCAGGGGCAACTACGCTTGAAAGAGGACTACCACAATCACCCCCAATCCAAAGATGTGATCGAACGCTTTCTGGAGGTGCGCAGCGGCGACGGCGCGGTCCTGTACCGAAACGAAAGATTGGGAGATCGCGCGTTGGGAGGGCCGCCCTTTGGGGGAGAAGGGGTCGGGGGATATTCCGAGCGATCCGCGCGTCTGTCCGATGGAACCCGCGTGCGCGCCGTGAGCCGGCTGCATTCCCTGGACGGCCGCCCTTTATTGATTCGCCTCGCCCACAGTGAAGAACCGCTGTATTCGCGGCTGCACGATCTATTCCTGGCTTCGCTTTTCGTGCTGCCTCCGGTGCTGCTGATCGCCTGGCTTGCGGGTTACGGTCTGGCCCGCCGAGCGCTGACCCCGATCGAACAAATGGTCCGCCGAGCGCACGAAATTACGCCAGAGAATTTGCACGCGCGCTTGCCGGTTGACGACACCGACGATGAGTTGGCGCAGTTGGCGCGAGTTTTCAATGAGACCCTTGCCCGCCTGGAGCGCGCCTTCGAGCAGCTCCGGCGTTTTACCTCCGATGCTTCCCACGAACTCCGCACGCCGTTGGCCATGATCCGCAGCGTCGGCGAGGTCGGACTACAGAAGGACGGCAGCCGCGCCGAGTTCCGGGACATCATTGGCAGCATGCTGGAGGAGGTGAACCGGCTCACGTCCTTGATCGACAATCTGTTGACTATCTCGCGTGCGGATTCAGGGCACATCCAGCTTCATAGAACGGTTGTCTCGATGACCGCTCTGGCGCGCGAGACCGCCGGCCTGTTTGAGATCTTGATGGAAGAAAAAGCGCTACGGTTCGCGGCCGAAGGAGACGAAAGCGCCGAGGTGGAAGGCGACCCTATCGTTCTCCGGCAGGCGCTGGTCAACATCATTCATAACGCCGTGAAATATTCGCCAGAGGGCGGCGCGATTTCGGTGCGCGTCAATAATGGCGACGGAAATCGAGTTGTGATCGAGATCCAAGACCATGGCTTGGGAATTCCCATGGAGGATCAAGCCAAGGTGTTTGACCGATTCTATCGGGTGGACAAGGCGCGATGGCGTGAATCCGGCGGGGCGGGACTGGGACTCTCGATCGCAAAATGGGCCGTGGAAGCACATGGCGGTAGCATCTCCCTCGATAGTGAACCGAATAAGGGAAGCACTTTCCGAATCACCTTGCCAGCGGCGAGCAGGCCGCCGAAAAGTGCGCTGTCAGCCGGTCCCATGGCGACTCCCGAACACGCATGAGGCCGGCATCCCAAGCGCGCCTATAATGGGCTCCATGCTTGGAGCCCTCGCCTTCGTATTCGCCGCAGCATCGCTCATGGCCGCGGACCTGGCGCCCACCGGCACTCTACGAGCGACATTCCTTGGCGCGAATCCCGTGCAAGGCCACGTTGACGCGCAGACCGGAGCCATCACCGGCCCAGTCGCCGACATCGTCAAAGAAATGGCGCGCAAACTGGGTGTGCCGTTCACGATCACTCCCGCATCGGGCGCGGCGGGAGTCATCGCGCTGCTCAAATCCCGCAAAGCCGACATCGGCTTCCTCGCTTATGACGAAGCCCGCTCCAAGGAAGTCGATTTCGCGGGTCCCTACGCGTTGATGTACAACACTTATGTGGTGGCCGCCGATTCGCCCATCCAGAAAGCCTCCGACGCGGACCGCGCGGGCGTCAAGATTGGCGCCGTCCGCGGCCAGACGCAGGAGACTTTCCTGAGCGCGAATATCAAGAACGGTCAAGTGAAAGTTTATGAATCCCAGCCGCCGCAGCCGGAGTTGGAGCGGCTCCTGCTGAGCGGCGAGCTGCAGGCTTTCGGAGCGAATCGCCAGCGGATGGAAGACGCCGCCGCGAAATCCAGCAAGCTGCGCGCGCTCAGCGATAATTTTCTGGTGGTGGTGCAGGAAATCGTGGTCGATAAGGGCGGCGACCCCGCGAAGCTGGCCGAGATCGATCGCTTGATCGATGAGATGCGCGCGTCCGGCTTCATCAAAGCCTCGCTCGATCGCGCAAAGATTTCCGGCGTGGACGTCGCGCCGCCGGCTAAGCGCTGATATCGACCGTCCGGCGCTCAGCCGCGCTGCGCTGAGCCGCCTCAATCACGACGAGTCCGTTGCGCGAGTCGCGCGCGTCCACTGGCGGAGGCGTGCCGGTTAGTAAGCAGGCGGCCAGTAGCTCGTAATACTTTTCATAACTGCCGCGGAGCGTTTCCATTTTGCGAGTGGCGCCTCCCGCCGGCGTCAAATCGCCATAGTATTCGCGTTGATCGGCGCCCCATTGCTGGTCGCCGGGGCGCAAGCCTTGTTTGAGCGCGTCCTCCTGCCCATCCAAACCGGACTTTAGGAAGCTGCCGCCATCGCCATGGATCGTGAAACGAGGGCCCGGATGCGGCACCAGCGTCGCCGCATGCAGGATCACGCGGAGCGGCGCGTAATCCAGCACCAGATGAAAATAATCCTCAACTTTGGCGCCGGCGCGCTGCGCGATGATATCGGCCGTGACGGCTCGCGGCATGCCGAATAACTGCAAGCTCTGATCGATCAGGTGCGCGCCCAGGTCATATAAGATGCCGGAGCCGGGCTGGGGCTCTTCGCGCCAGCCGGCCTTAATCTGCGGACGGAAGCGGTCGAAGTGAACTTCATAGTGGAACACTTTGCCCACCCAGCCTTGCTCGATGCAGTGGCGCGCGGTGAGATAATCGCCATCCCAGCGCCGGTTCTGAAACACAGATAGAATCAGGCCCTGGCTTTCTGCGAGGGCAATCAAATCGTCGGCCTCCCGCGCGGTGGTGGCGAAGGGCTTGTCGACCACTACATGTTTACCGGCCAGAAGCGCCGCGGTGGCGTGCTCAAAATGATGGGCCGAGGGCGACGCAATCAGCAGCAGATCGATGAACGGATCGTCGAGAACTTCTTTGATGTTGGGAACGGCGGCAACGCCCGGCAGATCTTTGGCGACTTGGTCGCGGCGGCTGGTTACCACCTTCGACAAGCGGAATTGTGGAACGGAGCCGATTAACGGAGCATGGAACGCCGACCCCGCCAAGCCATAGCCGATCAAACCGACGTTGATCACGAAAAGGACACTTCGCTCGCGGCCGCGCCATGCGGCTCCGCCATTGATAAGTCAGGAGATTTCGGTGCTACCGCGCCGGCCGATTGCATAGTTTTCAGTCTAAGCTGCCGCGGCAGGCGGGTTCAACCTGTTGCATCCTATATTTAAGGCGCGTCGAGGCGGCGATTTGGCAGCCCGCTTCTTCTCGGTCGCGACCAATGTTCCCGCGGCCCACCGGTGCTTATGCAGAAATTACAGGGGGTTTTGCCCTGTCGGAATGGCGTTTAGAAGCGGAAGTGCCAGATAATTAAGGTCTTGCAGTTGATTTGTTTCTGTGTTACTCTGATTTCAGCTTTTGAGAACCCAGTACGTCCGCTTGAACCTCAACGAAACAACCTCGCTAAACCTCAATCGAACCCGCAGGGAATTCCAACGCTAGAAAAGAGAAAAAACTTCAATGAAAGAAACAGGAACGGTGAAGTGGTTTAACGCCGGCAAGGGATTTGGATTTATCGCGCGTGAGAATGGCGAAGATGTGTTCGTGCATTTTTCGGCCATCGAGGCGAGCGGCTACCGCACGCTGGAAGAGGGCGCGAGGGTTTCATTTGTGGTTACGCGCGGACCGAAAGGTCTGCAGGCCGAACAAGTCAGCCTAGCCTAAAATCTGGTTCAGAGCGCCGGTACTCGTGATGAGTCCCGGCGCGTTTCGCATTCTGCGCCGGCGGATTCCCCGCGCCGCAGCTTACCCACCGCGTGTGTCCTTGGTGTGTCCATTAAGGATGGCGCTTTACCCCATAGCGCTCCCCGCCAGGGCATTTCCCCTTTACGAAAAGAGAAAGTCATGTCCAAAACTTGTGGCGATACCGCGCGTTTCCACCGCATTCGCAAACAGAAGATCAACCGCCGCGCCAGGAATCGCACATTGCAGGCGGAGATTGCCGCTCGCAAAGCCGAAAAAAGCGCGGGTGCCGCGGCGTCGAAGCCAGCGGCGTAAAAAACTCTTTAATGGCCCACAGATAAACACAGATAGACACAGATAAAATTTTCGCTCCAGCCGGCTCAGATGTAATTTTTTATCCGTGTTTATCGGTTTTCATCTGTGGGCCAATTCTTTGAGATCCTTCGCATTTGAGTTCTGACGAAGTTGAAGAAGCTGCTGGTTAAGAGCGGCGCTGCGCTCCTCTTCAGTAAGGGCTTCGAGATAGAGTTCAATCGCTTTTCGTGTCATGAGCTTCTTGTAGAGGGTACGCAAACAGAAGATCAATCGTCGCGCCATGAATCGCACATTGCAGGCGGAGATTGCAGCTCGCAAAGCTGAAAAAACCGCCAAGCCCCCGCATAAAAAACATCTCACGGCCCACAGATGAACACAGATGGACACAGATAAAATTTTCGCTCTAACCGGCTCAGATGTAATTTTTTATCCGTGTTTATCGGTTTTCATCTGTGGCCAATTCTTTAAGATCCTTGCGGATTCGCACGTCCTCCATTTTGACCGCCCCGCGTTCGCCATATTCAATCGGCTATTCGAGGCCGTGGCGGAGTTCATCGAGGTTCGCGAGCTGGAAACGTTGGTGTTTGCAACCAAGCGCGATGAATTGGCCAGCATCTATCAAACCTACCTGCCCAAAGGGTCCACGAAAATTGAGGAACTCGACTGCCGGCTGGAGGGCCCGATTCGGGTCGATCCGTATGGAAAAGCTAGCAATTCATCAGTCGAGAACTTCGCTGTGAAGGCGGGTTACTTTGAGATTGCAAGCATCACACCTACAGCAAAGAAAACCAGACCGAGTAAACGTATCTGGGTCCGCAGAGAACGCGATTGCGCGACTCGGTCCGGCCAATACACGTCAAATAAAGAGGCGCCCCTTA
>Ga0207657_10002680_pt1 | contig 19204 bp, 18 predicted proteins | sample KBSC33metaG_FD_184316 | JGI IMG/M metagenome (GOLD analysis project Ga0207657, IMG submission 184316) | Corn rhizosphere microbial communities from Kellogg Biological Station, Michigan, USA - KBS C3-3 metaG (SPAdes) (version 2) | ecosystem: Host-associated > Plants > Roots > Rhizosphere > Soil ... | reverse complement strand
CCGAACTCGACAAGCGACCTGGTGATGTGGCGGCGATGTTCGATGCCATCGCCGGACGTTACGACCTGCTGAACGACCTGCTGTCCATGGGCCAGGTCCGGCTCTGGCGGCGAACCGTGGCGCGGATCACCGGGGCCCGCCCGGGGGAGCGGGTGCTCGACCTGGCGGCCGGCACCGGGACCTCCTCGCTGACCTTCACCGCCACCGGCGCGGACTGCGTGGCCTGCGACTTCTCGCTGGGCATGCTCCAGGCGGGCAAATCCAGGCTGGACGTCAGCCAGGGCGCGAGCGGGCCCGGGCAACTGAGCTTCGTGGCCGGCGACGCGCTGCGGCTGCCGTTCCGCGACGGGGCCTTCGACGCGGTGACGATCTCGTTCGGGCTGCGGAACGTGGCCGACCCGCTCGCGGGCCTGGCCGAGATGCGCCGGGTGACCAGGCCGGGCGGGCGGCTGGTGGTGTGCGAGTTCAGCGCGATCACGATCGCCCCGGCCGATATGCTTTACCGGCGTTACCTGCTCCATGTCCTGCCCGCGATTGCCCGGCGGGCGGCCCGTAACCCGGAAGCCTACGAGTACCTGGCCGAGTCGATCGTGGACTGGCCGGCCCAGCCCGAGCTGGCCGGCCTGATCAAGACGGCCGGCTGGTCGGCGGTGCGATGGCGAAACCTGAGCCTGGGCGCGGTGGCCGTGCACGTCGCCCGGCGCGCCTGACCGGGGGCACTGACCCCCGGAACACTGGCCCCGGGGCACCCTGCCCCGGCGGTCGGCGGCCGGGTGAACGCTGCCCCCGCACCAAGCCAGGACCCGCTAGGTCTAAACTAATGGCAAAGAATTTGTGAAGCGGTTCACAAGAACACCAGGATCTGATCAAGTGACCGAGCACGCTCCCCCCGCCCCGAAAAAGCAGCCCGACGCCGAAGCCGACGTCATCGTCGTGGGCGCCGGTCCCGCCGGCGCCACCACCGCCTTCTACCTGGCCCAATCCGGGCTGGATGTGTTGCTGCTCGATAAGTCGAGGTTCCCGCGGGAGAAGGTGTGCGGCGACGGGCTGACCCCGCGCGCGGTCAAGACCCTGGTCGGCATGGGCATCAGCGTCAGCGAGCAGGACGGCTGGGTGCGCAACAAGGGCCTGCGGGTCATCGGCGCGGGCAAGCGGCTGGAGCTGCCCTGGCCCGAACTGGCCAGCTACCCCGGCTACGGCCTGGTCCGCACCCGGCTCGACCTGGACGAGACGCTGGCCCGCCGGGCTCAGCAGGCCGGCGCGCGGCTGCTCGAGGGCGTCACGGTGACCGGCCCGGTCCGCGACGAGCGCACCGGGCGGATGACCGGTGTCGCGGCCAAGGCCACGGACGGCGGGGAGGACCGCACCTACCTGGCCCGGGTCGTGGTCGCGGCGGACGGTAACTCCTCGCGCCTGTCCGTGGCCATGGGCCTGCGCAAACGTGACGACCGGCCGCTCGGCGTGGCGGTCAGGACGTACTACCGGACGCACCGGCACGACGACGACTACCTGGAGTCGTGGCTCGACCTGTGGGACGGCGACCGGCTGCTGCCCGGCTACGGCTGGATCTTCGGCATGGGCGACGGCACCTCCAACGTCGGGCTGGGGCTGCTGAATACCAGCGCCGCCTTCGGCCACACGGACTACCACGCCCTGCTGCGCAAGTGGCTCGAGGGCATGCCGGCCGAGTGGGGCTTCACCGAGGAGAACCGGACCCAGCCGATCCGCGGCGCGGCCCTGCCGATGGGCTTCAACCGCACCCCGCACTATTACCAGGGCCTGCTGCTGGTCGGTGACGCCGGCGGCATGGTGAACCCGTTCAACGGCGAGGGCATCGCGTACGCGATGGAGTCGGGCGAGATCCTGGCCCGCACGATCGTGCAGGCGCTGGCCCGGTCGCGCCGGGCGGAGACGGAACGGGTGCTGGCCGGCTACCCGCACGCGCTCAACCAGGCCTACGGCGGCTACTATGCGCTCGGCCGCACCTTCGTCAAGCTGATCGGCAAGCCGACGCTGATGCGCATCGCGACCAAGCACAGCATGGGCCGTCCGGCCCTGATGCGGTTCGCCCTCAAGCTGCTGGCCAACCTGACCGATCCGCGGGGCGATGCATCAGACCGGCTGGTCAACGGCCTGTCCAGGCTCGCGCCTAACCCTGAGTGAGGGGCCATGCCGGTGATCCCTAGGATAGGCAGTTGGCATCCGGCCTGTGGAGGGAGGAAACCACGATGAGGCTGTACCTTCCCATCTTCGTGCTGGCCGTGCTGGCGGCCGGTTTTGCCATCTTTTCCGTCACGTTCGGCGCCATCGCCGGGCCCAAGCGGTGGAACCGGGCCAAGCTGGAGAGCTACGAGTGCGGCATCGAGCCGACGCCCACGCCGCCGCTGGGGGGCAAGGTCCCGGTCAAGTACTACCTGACCGCGATGTTGTTCATCGTGTTCGACATCGAGATCATCTTCCTGTATCCCTGGGCGGTCGCCTTCAACAAGCTCGGCGCCTTCGGCCTGATCGAGATGGTCACCTTCGTCTTCACTGTGCTGGTCGCGTACGCCTACGTCTGGCGGCGCGGCGGCCTGGAATGGGATTAGCCATGGGTGTTGAAGAAAAGCTGCCCAGCGGGGTGCTGCTGACCTCGGTGGAGAAGCTCGCGGGCTGGGCGCGGGCGCGCTCGGTCTGGCCGGCCACCTTCGGCCTGGCCTGCTGCGCCATCGAGCTATTCCAGACCGGCGGGCCAAAGCACGACCTGGCCAGGTTCGGCATGGAGCTCGTGCGGAACACCCCGCGGCAGGCCGACCTGATGATCGTGGCCGGCCGGGTCAGCCAGAAGATGGCCCCGGTGCTCCGGCAGATCTACGACCAGATGTCCGACCCCAAGTGGGTGATCTCGATGGGGGTCTGCGCGTCCAGCGGCGGCATGTTCAACAACTACGCGATCGTGCAGGGCGTCGACCACATCGTGCCGGTGGACATCTACCTGCCCGGCTGCCCGCCGCGGCCGGAGATGCTGCTCGACTCCATCGTCAAGCTGCACGACAAGATCATCAACATGAAGCTCGGCAAGAACCGCGACCGCGAGATCACCGAGCTGGAGAACGCCCGGCTCAGCCTGGCCCCGCTGCACCTGACCTCCCCCGAGGGGTCACAGCTGTGAGCGGTCCGGAAGAGACGCAAAAGGCCGGGCCCGAGGAGACCCAGGGTTCGCAGGCCCCGCAGGGACCGGTGCCCCCCGTGGCTGAACCTGAACCCGACCCCGACGAGAACCTCCCGGCCCGGCTGGGCGAGGAGCGGCTAGCCGAGCCGGTCGTCCGCACCGGCATGTTCGGCGTGCAGGACACCCCGGACACCTCGGGTTACGGCCTGCTCCGGGTGCACCGCGCCCCGGTCCTGGCCAGCCCGCGCCCGTACGGCTCCTACTTCGACGACATCGCCGACGAGCTGGGCCGCGTGCTCGAGTCGGCCGGGATCGGCTTCTCCGACGCGATCGAGAGGGTGGTCGCGGATCGCGGTGAGCTGACCTTCTACGTGCGCCGGGAGCGCCTGCCCGAGGTGGCCGCGAAGTTCCGCGACGACCCCGCGCTCCGCTTCGAGCTGTGCACCGGGGTATCCGGGGTGCACTACCCGGAGGACACCGGCCGCGAGCTGCACGCGGTCTACCATCTGCTCTCTATCACGCACAACCGCCGGGTCCGGCTCGAGGTGACCACGCCGGACGCCGACCGGCATATCCCCTCGCTGGTCGGCGTGTACCCCGCCAACAACTGGCACGAGCGGGAGACCTGGGACCTGTTCGGCATCATCTTCGACGGCCACCCGGGGCTGACCAGGATCCAGATGCCGGACGACTGGAAGGGCCACCCGCAGCGCAAGGACTACCCGCTCGGCGGGATCCCGGTCGAGTACCGCGGCGCGAAGATCCCGGCTCCGGACGAGCGGAGGAACTACTCATGACGCAGGCGCAGCCGCCGCACGCGGCGGCCGGAGCGGCCGACGCCGAAGCCGCCGAGGGCCGCGTCTACACGGTCTCCGGCGAGGACTGGGACGAGGTCGTCTCGGCCGCCATCCAGTCGGAGGACTTCGAGGCCGGCGAGCGGATCGTCATCAACATGGGCCCGCAGCACCCGTCCACGCACGGCGTGCTCCGCCTGGTCCTGACGCTGGAGGGCGAGACCGTCGTCGAGGTGCGGCCGGCCATCGGGTACCTGCACACCGGCATCGAGAAGAACATGGAGTACCGCACCTGGACGCAGGGCGTCACGTTCTGCACCAGGGCGGACTACCTGATGCCGATCTTCAACGAGGCCGCGTACTGTTTCGCGGTGGAGCGCCTGCTCGGCATCGAGGACAAGATCCCCGAGCGGGCCCAGATCATCAGGGTCCTGATGATGGAGCTCAACCGGATCACCTCCCACCTGGGCGGGATCGCCCCCATGGGGCTGGAGCTGGGCGCGACCACGATCTACACGCAGGGCGCGCGGCTGCGGGAACGCGGCCTCGACCTGCTGGAACTGATCACCGGCCTGCGGATGAACCACGCCTTCGTCAGGCCCGGCGGGGTGGCGCAGGACCTGCCGCCCGGAGCGCTGGAGGCGATCGGCGCCTTCCTGGACACCGCACCCCGGCTGGTGCAGGACCTGCGCACGCTGATCGACGCCAACCCGATCTTCATCGGCCGTAACAAGGGCATCGCCTACCTGGACCTGGCGGGCTGCATGGCCCTCGGCGTGACCGGTCCGATACTGAGGTCGACCGGGCTGCCCTGGGACCTGCGCAAGTCCCAGCCGTACTGCGGCTATGAGACCTACGACTTCGACGTGCCCGTGGTCGACACCTGCGACGCCTACGGCCGGTACCTGATCAGGATGGACGAGATCACGCAGTCGATGCGGATCATCCGGCAGTGCGTCGACCGGCTGGCCGAGCGCGGGTCGCCCGGCCCGGACCAGGACCCGGTCATGATCAGGGACGCTAAGATCGGCTGGCCCGCCCGGCTGTCGCTCGGCCCGGACGGGCTCGGTCCCTCGCCCGAGCACATCAAGCACATCATGGGCCAGTCCATGGAGGCGCTCATCCATCACTTCAAGCTGGTCACCGAGGGTTTCCGGGTGCCGGCCGGTCAGGCTTACGCCGCAATCGAATCCCCCCGCGGCGAACTGGGCGCGCACGTGGTGAGCGACGGCGGGACCCGGCCGTACCGGGTGCACCTCCGCGATCCATCGTTCAACCACCTGCAGATAGTCGCCGCGGTGTGCGAGGGAGGCCAGGTGGCCGACCTGATCCCGGCGATCGCGAGCATCGACCCCGTGATGGGAGGCGTGGACAGGTAATGTCGTTCAGCGACGAAGTGCTGGCGCGCCTGGACGCCGACGCGGCGCAGATCATCGCCCTATACCCGCGGGCGAGGTCGGCGCTGCTTCCGCTGCTCCACCTCGTCCAGTCCGAGGAAGGCTACGTCTCCGAGGACGGCATCGAGTACTGCGCGGCCAAGCTCGGTCTGACCGAGGCCGACGTCACCGGGGTGGTCAGCTTCTACACCATGTACAAGCGCCGCCCGGTCGGCGAGTACCACGTCGGCGTGTGCACCAACACCGTGTGCGGAGTGCTGGGCGGCAACCAGATCCTGGCCGAACTCCACGATCACCTCGGCGTGGGCGACGACGAGACCACGCCGGACGGCCGGGTCAGCCTGGAGCACCTGGAGTGCAACGCGGCCTGCGTCTACGCGCCGGTGATGATGGTGAACTGGGAGTTCTTCGACAACATGACGCCGGACTCGGCCCGCCAGCTCGCCGACGACCTGCGCGCCGGGAACCCGGTGACCCCGACCCGGGGCCCGGAGCGGCTGGTCACCTGGCGCGAGGCGGCCCGGATCCTGGCCGGCTTCAACGACGACCAGGCCACGCAGGGCCCGGCCGCGGGACCGGCCGACCTGGTCGGCCTGAAGATCGCCAAGGAGCACGGCTGGACCGCGCCCGAGCCGGGCTCCGCAGGCAACCACAGGGCGGGCGACCACGCGAAGGAGTCGCGGTGACCGACACCCTGACCCCGGTGCTGACCGCGCACTGGGACCAGCCTGACATCTTCACCATCGACGGGTACCGGCGGGCGGGCGGCTGGCAGGCGCTGCCGAAGGCGCTCGGCATGTCGCGTGACGAGGTCATCACGGTCGTGCGGAACGCCGGGCTGCGCGGCCGCGGTGGGGCCGGCTTCGCGACCGGCGTGAAGTGGAATTTCCTGCCGAAGGGCGACAACAAGCCGCACTTCCTGGTGGTCAACGCGGACGAGTCCGAACCGGGTGCCTGCAAGGACGTCCCGCTGATGATGGCCAACCCGCACCTGCTCATCGAGGGCGCGGCCATCGCCTCGTACGCGATCGGGGCCGGCCACGCGTTCATCTACGTCCGGGGCGAGGTCCTGCACGTGATCCGGCGGCTGCGCAACGCGGTGCAGGAGGCGCGCGCGGCCGGGTACCTCGGCCAGAACGTCCTCGGCTCCGGGTTCGACGTGGAGGTCATCATCCACGCCGGGGCCGGCGCGTACATCTGCGGCGAAGAGACCGCGCTGCTGGACTCGCTGGAGGGCAAGCGCGGGTTGCCGCGGAACAAGCCGCCGTTCCCGGCCGTGGCCGGCGTGTACGCCCTCCCGACGAACGTGAACAACGTGGAGTCGATCGCCGTGGTTCCGTCGATCGTGCTGAACGGCGCCGACTGGTTCGGCGACCTCGGCACGGAGAAGTCCAAGGGCTTCGGGATCTTCAACCTTTCCGGTCACGTGAGCACACCAGGGACGTACGAGTCCCCGCTCGGCATCACGCTGCGCGAACTGCTCGAGCTGTCGGGCGGGATCCGGGGCGGACGCCGGCTCAAGTTCTGGACCGCTGGCGGCTCGTCGGCTGGGATACTCACCGACCAGCACCTAGACGTGCCGCTGGACTTCGAGTCGGTCGCGGCCGCCGGATCCCAGCTCGGGACCAGGTCGGTGCAGATCTTCGACGACACCACGTGCGTGGTCGGCGCCGTGCTCCGCTGGACCCAGTTCTACCAGCATGAGTCGTGCGGGAAATGCACGCCGTGCCGTGAGGGCACGTTCTGGCTGGTCCGCATCCTGGACCGGCTGGAACACGGCGACGGTACCGAGGAAGACGTCGAGAAGCTCCTGGACATCTGCGACAACATCAACGGCCGCGCGTTCTGCGCGCTCGGCGACAGCGCGACGCCCCCGATCACCTCCGCCGTCCGCTACTTCACGGACGAGTTCATCCAGCACCACAAGGAGGGCGGCTGTCCGTTCGACGCGGCGGCCTCGACTGTCTGGAGCGAGACGTGACGGTGGAGACCACGCAGGGCACGGTGACCGTCACCATCGACGGGTTCGAGATCGCGGTGCCCAAGGGCACGTGGATCATCCGGGCCGCAGAACTGCTCGGCATCGCGATCCCGCGGTTCTGCGACCACCCGCTGCTCGAACCGATCGGCGCCTGCCGCCAGTGCCTGGTCGAGGTGGAAGGCCAGCGCAAGCCGCTGGCCTCGTGCATCACTGCGTGCACCGAGGGCATGGTGGTGCACACCCAGCTCACCTCCGCGATCGCGGACAAGGCGCAGCGGGGCGTGATGGAGTTGCTGCTCATCAACCACCCGCTCGACTGCCCGATGTGTGACAAGGGCGGCGAGTGCCCGCTGCAGAACCAGGCCATGTCCAACGGCCAGGGCGAGACCAGGTTCATCGAGGAGAAGCGGACCTTCCCCAAACCGGTGCCGATCTCCACCCAGGTGCTGCTCGACCGCGAGCGCTGCATCTCCTGCACCAGGTGCACCAGGACGTCCGAGGAGATCGCCGGCGATGCGTTCATAGAGTTCATCGGGCGCGGCCCGGCCCAGATGATCGGCACCGCCGAGGGCAAGCCGTTCAACTCCTACTTCTCCGGCAACACCGTGCAGGTGTGCCCGGTCGGTGCGCTGACCGGTGCCGCGTACCGGTTCCGGTCCCGGCCGTACGACCTGATGTCGGTGCCCAGCGTGTGCGAGCACTGCGCGGCCGGCTGCCGGCAGCGCACCGACGTCAGGCGTGGCCGGGTGATGCGGCGGCTGGCCGGCGAGGAGCCGGCCGTCAACGAGGAGTGGAACTGCGACAAGGGCCGGTGGGCGTTCACCTACGCGACCCAGCCGGACCGGCTGAGCGCGCCGCTGGTCAGGGACGAGAACGGGATGCTCGTCCCGGCGTCCTGGCCGCACGCGCTGGCGGTGGCCGCGGACGGCCTGCTGGCGGCGCGCGACGCGGATCCCGCGGCCCAGCCCGCGCGCGGCGTGGGCGTGCTGACCGGCGGGCGGCTGACCCTCGAGGACGCCTACGGCTACGCGAAGTTCGCCCGGATGGCCGTGGACACCAACGACATCGACATGCGGGCCCGGCCGCACTCCGCTGATGAGGAGCAGTTCCTGGCCGCGTGCGTGGCCGGGCGCGACATCGGCGTCAGCTACGCCGACCTGGAGCAGGCCCCGGCCGTGCTGCTGGCAGGCTTCGAGCCGGAGGACGAGTCGCCCATCGTCTTCCTCCGGCTGCGCAAGGCGGTCAGGCGTCATGGCCTGCGAGTGTTCTCGGTCGCGGCGCTGGCCAGTCCCGGCCTGGTCAAGCTGTCCGGTGAGCTGCTCGACACGCTGCCCGGCGACGAGGCCAGGGCGCTGACCGCGCTCGCGGCGGGCAACGCGCCCGGCAGCGCGCCCGGTCGGCGGGCCGTCGATCGCGGCGCTCCCGGTCCGGATGGACCCGGGCCGGACGAGGTGGCGGAACTGTGGCAGCGTGCCGGGCAGGCGCTCGGCGGGCCGGGCGCGGTGATCCTGGTCGGCGAGCGGCTGGCCGAGGTACCGGGCGCACTGGCGGCCGCGGCCACGCTCGCGGTCGCGTCGGGGGCGCGGCTGGCCTGGGTGCCCCGCCGTGCGGGCGAGCGAGGGGCCGTCGAGGCCGGGGCGCTGCCCGGGCTGCTGCCCATCGGCCGCCCGGTAGCTGACCCGGCGGCGCGAGCCGAGGTGGCCCGGGCCTGGGGCAAGGGCTCGCTACCGACCGCCCCGGGGCGCGATACCACGGCCATCCTGGCCGCTGCGGCCGACGGCGAGCTCGGCGCCCTGGTGGTGGCGGGCGTCGACCCGGCCGACCTGCCGGACCCGCAGGCCGCGCTGCGCGCGCTGGAGGTGACCCCGTTCGTGGTCAGCCTCGAGCTGCGGGCCAGCGCGGTCACCGACCGCGCCGACGTGGTGTTCCCGGTCGCGGCCGTGGCGGAGAAGGCCGGCACGTTCGTGAACTGGGAGGGACGCGGGGGCTCGTTCGAGGCCGCGCTGCGGGTCCCCGAGGTGCGCACCGACCTGTACGTGCTCGGCGCGATCGCCGACCGGATGGACGTGCACCTCGGCCTGCCCGACGCGGAGGCCGCGCGGGCCGAACTCGCCGCGCTCGGCAGCTGGCGCGGGGAGCGGCCGCAGCCGCCTGAGGTCACCGGCGCGAGCGCCGATCCCGGAGTGCTCGTTACTCACGAGGCGCACGGAACCGGCGTGCTGGGCGTAAAGCTCGCCAGCTGGCACCAGCTGCTGGACAGCGGCCGGATGCAGGACGGCGAGCCGGCCCTGGCGGGCACGGCCCGTCCGGTCGTGGCCCGGATGTCGGCGGCGACCGCGGCCGAAGCCGGGGCGGCCGACGGCGATAAGGTGACGGTGGCCACCGACCGGGGATCGGTCACGGTGCCCGTCGAAGTGGTGCCGATGGCCGACCACGTGGTCTGGCTCCCGGCGGCCGGCCTGCCCGGGAACGCCGCAGAGATCGCCCCGTACCCCGGTTATAGCGAGCCCGCGGTCCAGGCCGGACCCACCATCCGCGCCCGGCTGGGCGCGGGGCACGGCGCCATGGTCACCCTGAGGAGGCCGGAATGAGGCTTGAGGGGACGCTGCCGCACGTGCTGGCGGCGCCCGCGGCCGACCCGACGCTCGCCAGCTTCTACCAGCTCACCTGGTGGCTGGTGCTGCTCAAGGTCGTCGTCGTCTTCGTTTTCCTGCTCCTCACGACGATGTTCATGATCTGGGCGGAGCGCCGGGTCATCGGCCGGATGCAGAACCGGCCGGGCCCGAACCGGGCCGGGCCGTTCGGCCTGCTGCAGCCGATCGCCGACGCGCTCAAGCTGCCGCTCAAGGAAGACATCATCCCGACCACCGCGGACAAGCTGATCTTCGTGGTGGCGCCGATACTGTCGGCGGCGCCCGCCTTCGTCGCCTTCTCCATCATCCCGGTGGGCCCGGTGGTCTCGATCTTCCACCACCGCACCCCGCTGCAGGTCGCCGACCTGCCGGTGGCGGTGCTGCTGGTGCTGGCCATGAGCTCCATCGGCGTGTACGGCATCGTGCTGGCCGGCTGGGCCTCGGGGTCGCCGTACTCGCTGCTCGGGACGCTGCGCTCGGCGGCCCAGGTGATCAGCTATGAGATCGCGATGGCGCTGGCCTTCGTGGCCGTGTTCCTCGACGCCGGGTCGCTGTCCACCACCGGGATCGTCACCGCCCAGATACACGGCTGGTACGCGTGGGTGCTGGCGCCGTCGTTCCTCATCTACCTGGTCACCATGGTCGGCGAGACCAACCGGCTGCCCTTCGACCTGCCCGAGGGCGAGGGCGAGCTGGTGGCCGGCTACCACACCGAGTACTCGTCGATGAAGTTCGCCATGTTCTACCTGGCCGAGTACGTCAACATGATCACGGTGTCCGCGCTGGCCACCACGCTGTTCCTCGGCGGCTGGCGGGCGCCGTGGCCGCTGTCCCTGTGGTCGGGCGCCAACACCGGCTGGTGGCCGGTGCTGTGGTTCCTGATCAAGCTGTTCATCTTCCTGTTCTGCTACATCTGGCTGCGCGGCACGCTGCCGCGGGTCAGGTACGACCAGCTGATGGCGATCGGGTGGAAGTTCCTCATCCCGGTCTCCATCATCTGGATCCTGCTGGTCGCCACGGTGCGCGCCTGGCGGCTTGACAGCCACTCCACGGCTCCGTACGTGGTCTTCGGGCTGGTCATCGTGCATCCTGGCCCTGATTACGATGTGGGACAGCTTGGCGCAGCAGCGGGCCGCGCGGTTTGCGGCCGCAGAGGAAACCGACCTGGCGGAAGCCGGCACCACCGAGCCCGCTACCGGTTTCCCGGTGCCTCCGCTCGACCTGCCGCACTACCACGGGGCCGGAATCTCCCGCGACAACGAAACCTCCAGCAAGGAGGTCACAGGTGCTTGATTTCCTCAACCCGATCAAGGGGTTCGGCGTCACCTTCCAGGAGATGTTCCGGAAGCCCGAGACGGTCTACTACCCGGAGGAGCGGCGGCCGACCGCGCCGCGGTTCCACGGTCACCACCAGCTCAACCGGTGGCCGGACGGGCTGGAGAAGTGCATCGGCTGCGAGCTGTGCGCGTGGGCCTGCCCGGCGGACGCCATCTACGTCGAGGGCCGGGACAACACGGCGGACGAGCGGTACTCGCCCGGTGAGCGGTACGGGGCGGTGTACCAGATCAACTACCTGCGCTGCATCCTGTGCGGCCTGTGCATCGAGGCCTGCCCGACCCGCGCGCTGACCATGACCAACGAGTACGAGATCGCCGACGACAGCCGGGAACACCTGATCTGGACCAAGGAGCAGCTGCTCGTGCCGCTGCAGTCGGACATGGAGGCGCCGCCGCACCCGATGCGGCTCGGCGACGACGAGAAGGACTACTACCGGCTCGGCGCGGCGGGGCTGACCGTCGGTCCCCGCGCGCCCGGCATGTCCGGTCCTGGCGGCCCGTCAGGCCCGCCGGTGCCCGCCCAGTCCCCGGACGCCTCGCTGGCCTGGGCGCCGCCGGAAGTGCGCGATGCGGGAGAGGTCGAGGAGGAGCCATGAGCCACGTCCTCGCGGCCGCCCCATCCGGCACCAACGCCGACTCGATCGCGGTCGCGACCATCTTCTGGATCCTCGCCGTCATCTCGGTCGGTGCCGCGCTGGCCATGATCCTGGTCCGGCGGGCGGTGCACTGCGCGATCATGCTCGCCGTGGTGATGCTCTGCCTGGCCACCATGTACGCCATGCAGGGCGCGCCCTTCCTCGCCTTCGTGCAGATCATCGTGTACACCGGCGCGGTGCTGATGCTGTTCCTGTTCGTCATCATGCTGATCGGCATCAGCTCGTCGGACTCGGTCGTGGAGACGATCAAGGGCCAGCGGGCCGCCGCCGGGCTCGCCGCGATCGGCCTGTTCGTGATCTTGATCCTCGGCATCGGGCACGCGGCCATCGGCCCGGCCGCCAGGACCACCGCGGCGAACAACGTGGACAACCTGACCGGGCTGGCCAGGCTGATCTTCACCACGTACGTGTTCCCGTTCGAGGTCACCGGTGCGCTGCTCATTACCGCGGCGGTCGGCGCGATGGTGCTGGCGCACCGCGAGCGCACCACGCCGAAGCCCACCCAGCGTGACCTGGCCGCCCGGCGGCTGGCCAGCGGGCACCTGGCGCCTGACCCGTCGCCCGGCGTCTACGCGCTGCACGACAGCGCGGACCGGCCCGCGCTGCTGCCGGACGGCAGTACCTCGGAGCTTTCGGTCAGCCAGACGCTCGCGCCTCGTGACCCGAACGCGGAAACCCCGCCCGTTCGGCCCGAACTGCCGGCATCGGCCACTACGGAGGCTGAGTCGTGAGCCCGATCCACTACGTGGCCCTGTCCGTGATCCTGTTCGTGATCGGCGGCGTCGGCGTGCTCGTGCGGCGCAACGCCATCGTCGTGTTCATGTGCATCGAGCTGATGCTGAACGCGTGCAACCTCGCGTTCGTCGCGTTCGCCCGGATGCACGGGAACCTGGACGGGCAGGTCATCGCGTTCTTCGTGATGGTGGTGGCGGCCGCGGAGGTCGTCGTCGGCCTCGCGATCCTGATGGCGATCTTCCGGGCGCGCAGGTCCGCGTCGGTGGACGACGCCAACCTGCTGAAGTACTGAGGGGATGACGACGTTGCACACCGTCGCGGCTACCGGCGCGCTGAAGCTGTCGTGGCTGCTGCTCGCCTTCCCGCTGTTCGGCGCCGTGGTGCTGCTGCTGGGCGGCCGCCGCACCAACCGCTGGGGCCACCTGCTCGGCGTGGCCATGCCGGTGGCGGCGTTCGTCTACGGCCTGATCGCGTTCTTCACCCTGCTCGGCGACACCGACCGCAGCCAGGACCAGCACCTGTACTCCTGGATCCCGGTGGCGGGTTTGCAGGTGAACATGAACCTGCTCGTCGACCAGTTGTCGATCTGTTTCGTGCTGCTCATCACCGGGGTCGGCTCGCTGATCATCATCTACTCGGTCGGCTACATGAGCCACGACCGCGACCGGCGCCGCTTCTTCGGCTACATGAACCTGTTCCTCGCGGCCATGCTGCTGCTCGTGCTCGGCGATAACTACCTGGTGCTCTACGTCGGGTGGGAGGGCGTCGGCCTGGCGTCCTACCTGCTGATCGGGTTCTGGCAGTACAAGCCCTCGGCCGCGGTGGCGGCGAAGAAGGCGTTCATCGTCAACCGGGTCGGTGACGCCGGGCTCACCTTGGCCATCTTCCTGATGTTCGCCGAGTTCGGCACGGTGTCGTTCAGCGGGGTCTTCGGCTCGGTGAAGTCCGGCGGGAGCGGCGTGGCCACGGCGCTCGGGCTGCTGCTCCTGCTCGGCGCGTGCGGGAAGTCCGCGCAGGTGCCGCTGCAGTCCTGGCTGCTCGACGCGATGGAGGGACCCACCCCGGTATCGGCGCTGATCCACGCCGCGACCATGGTCACCGCGGGGGTGTACCTGCTGGTCCGGTCCAACCCGATCCTCGCGGTAACGCCCGACGCCCGGCTGGCGGTGGTCCTGGTCGGCACGGTCACGCTGCTGTTCGGCGGCATCATCGCGTGCGCCAAGGACGACATCAAGAAGTCGCTGGCCGGGTCCACCATGAGCCAGATCGGCTACATGACGCTCGGGGCCGGCCTCGGGCCGGCCGGCTACGTGTTCGCGATTGCGCTCCTGCTCGCGCACGGGTTCTTCAAGGCCGGCCTGTTCCTCGGCGCGGGCTCGGTCATGCACGGCATGAACGACGAGGTGAACATGCGGCGGTACGGCGGGCTGGGCCGGGTTATGCCGATCACCTCCGTGACCTTCGGCCTCGCGTACCTCGCCATCATCGGCATCCCGCCGTTCTCCGGGTTCTTCACCAAGGACCCCATCATCGGGGCGGATTTCAGCGAGCACGGCGCGGCAGGCAAGGTACTCGGCACCCTGGCGCTGATCGGCGCGGGCATCACCGCGTTCTACATGACCCGGATGATGTTCATGACCTGGTACGGGAAGAGGCGGTGGGAGCCCGAGGCGCACCCGCACGAGTCGCCGGCGGTAATGACCTGGCCGATGATCGTCCTCGCCATCGGCTCGGTGGGTGCCGGCGCGTTCCTTATCCTCAACGACCGGCTGCAGAAGTTCCTTGCCCCGGTGGTCGGGGTCCCGCCCACCTCGGAAGGCGTGTTCAGCACGGCGGGCCTGGTGGCCCTGGCGTTCGCCCTGGTCGGGGTCGCCCTGGCCTGGGTCATGTACGGCCGGGTGCCGGTCCCCGCGGTCGCCCCGCGCGGGCGGCCGCTTACCGTCGCCGCCCGCAAGGATCTCTACGGCGACGCGTTCAACGAGTCGGTCCTGATGCGCCCCGGCCAGTGGCTGACCAGGCTCTCGGTGTTCTTCGATAACCGGGGCGTGGACGGCCTGGTCAACACCCTGGCCGCCGCGGTCGGCGGGACGTCGGGCCGGGTGCGCAAGCTGCAGACCGGTTTCGTCCGCTCGTACGCCCTGTCCATGTTCTTCGGCGCCGCTGTACTGGTCGCCTTGCTCCTGGTGGTGAGGCTCTGATGAACGGCTTTCCCTGGCTGACCGTCGCGGGCGCGGTGCCGCTGCTCGGCGCCATCGTGATCGCCCTGATCCCGGGCCTGCCCGCCGACAGCGCGGAGGCGGACCGGCAGGCGCGCAACACCATGGCCAAGGTGCTGGCCCTCGGGTTCTCCCTGGTCACGCTCGTCGTGGTGATCATCATCGCGGTCAAGTTCCAGGTCGGCGGGCCGAACTACCAGTTCACCGAGGTCTACTCGTGGATCCCGACGTTCGGCGTGCACTACGCGCTGGGCGTGGACGGCATCGCGCTGGTGCTCATCGCCATGTCCGTGGTGCTGATGCCGGTGGTGATCCTGGCCTCCTGGAACGACGCGGAGAGCGGGCGGCACAGCGTCAAGACGTACTTCTCGCTGATGCTGGTGCTCGAGACGATGATGATCGGCGTCTTCGCGGCCACCGACGTGTTCCTGTTCTACGTGTTCTTCGAGGCCATGCTGATCCCGATGTACTTCATGATCGGCAGCTACGGGGGCGGCCGGCGGCAGTACGCGGCGGTCAAGTTCCTGCTCTACAGCCTGTTCGGCGGGCTGCTCATGCTGGTCGCGGTCATCGCGCTGTACGTGTACTCGGCCCGCAGCCCCGTGACCGGGCACCACGGCACCTTCCTGTTCAGCGAGCTGGTGCACGTGGCGCTGAGCCCGACGGTGCAGAAGTGGCTGTTCCTCGGGTTCTTCATCGCGTTCGCGATCAAGGCGCCGCTGTGGCCGTTCCACACCTGGCTGCCCGACGCCGCCGCGGCCGCGCCGCCCGGGGCCGCCGTGCTGCTGGTCGGCGTGCTGGACAAGGTGGGCACGTTCGGCATGCTGCGGTACTGCTTCGAGCTGTTCCCCAGCGGCGCGAAGTACTTCACCCCGCTGGTCATCACGCTGTCGGTGATCGGGATCTTGTACGGGGCCATCGTGGCCATCGGCCAGCAGTCCATGAAGCGGCTGATCGCCTACACCTCGGTCTCGCACTTCGGCTTCATCGCGCTCGGCATCTTCGCGATGACCAGCCAGGGCGTGTCCGGCGCGACGTTCTACATGGTCAACCACGGGTTCGCCACCGGCGCGCTGTTCATCCTGGCCGGGTTCCTGATCGCCCGGCGGGGCACGGACCGGATCGCCGACTTCGGCGGCGTGCAGAGCGTGGCGCCGGTGCTGGCCGGGCTGTTCCTGGTCTCCGGCCTGGCCATGCTCTCGCTGCCCGGCCTGTCCACCTTCGTCAGCGAGTTCCTGGTGCTGATCGGGACCTTCTCCCGGTACAAGGTGGCCGCCGTGATCGCCACCGCGGGCATCATCCTGGCCGCGATCTACGTCCTGTGGATGTACCAGCGGGCGATGAACGGGCCGGTGCGGGACGAGGTGAAGGGCATGCCGGACCTGCGGCCGCGGGAACTGCTCGCGGTCGCGCCGCTGGTCGTGCTGCTCATCGGGGCTGGGGTCTACCCCAAGCCGGTGCTCGACATCATCAACCCCGCGGTACGGGTGACGATGACGCAGGTGCACACCACCGATCCCAAGCCCGCCCACCCGGCGAGTAACACGCTTACCGCCGTGCAGAAGGGAACGTCACCGTGACCGGTGTCCTGGCCGATTCGGCCACGATCGGCGCGCCGAGCATCGAGTACAGCCAGCTCGCGCCGATGCTGGTCGTCTTCGGCGCGGCGGTGGCCGGCGTCCTGGTCGAGGCGTTCGCACCGCGCTCGGCCCGCCGCGCCGCGCACCTGGTCCTGACGCTGGGGTCCCTGCTCGTCGCGTTCATCCTCACCATCGTGGTGGCCGCGAGGCACAGCCTGTACGTGGCCGGCAGCCCGGGACACGTGGCCGCCCAGGGCGCGGTCGCGGTCGACCGGCCCACCCTGTTCATCCAGGGCACCATCGTGATCCTGGCGCTGGTGAGCGTGCTGCTCATCGGGGACACCAGCAACAGCCCGTTCGCCGCCGTGGCGGCCGCGCCGCCGGGCAGCCAGGAGGAGCGCGAGGGCCTGGCCGCCGGGATCATGCACACCGAGATCTTCCCGCTGACGCTGTTCGCGGTCGGCGGCATGATGCTCTTCCCGGCCGCGAACGACCTGCTGACCATGTTCGTCGCGCTCGAGGTGCTGTCACTGCCGCTGTACCTGCTGTGCGGGCTGGCCCGGCGCCGCCGCCTCCTCTCGCACGAGGCGGCCGTGAAGTACTTCCTGCTCGGCGCGTTCTCCTCGGCACTGTTCCTGTTCGGCGTCGCGATGCTGTACGGCTTCTCTGGCTCGGTGCGGCTCTCCGCGATCGCCTCCGCCGCGGCCGGCAACACCTCCAACGCGACGCTGCTGTTCACCGGCATCGCGCTGACCGGTGTCGGGCTGCTGTTCAAGATCGGCGCGGTGCCCTTCCACGGCTGGAAGCCCGACGTCTACCAGGGCGCGCCGACCCCGATCACCGCGCTGATGGCGTCCTGCACGGTGGTGTCCGCCTTCGGCGCGCTGCTGCGCGTCTTCTACGTGGCGTTCGGCAGGCTGACCTGGGACTGGCGCCCGGCGTTCTGGGTGGTCGCCGTCCTCACCATGCTGGTCGGCGCCGTCGTCGCCATCACCCAGACCGACGTGAAGCGGCTGCTCGCCTACTCCTCGATCGCGCACGCCGGGTTCATCCTGACCGCGGTCATCGCGACCAGCAGGGCCGGGCTGTCCAGCAGCCTGTTCTACCTGGCGTCCTACGGGTTCACCACGGTGGGCGCGTTCGCCGTGATCACGCTGGTCAGGGACGCGGGCGGCGAGGCCGGGCACCTGTCCCGGTGGGCGGGCCTCGGCCGCCGGTCGCCGGTGGTGGCCGGAATCTTCGCGCTGTTCCTGCTCGCGTTCGCCGGTATCCCGCTGACCAGCGGCTTCACCGGGAAGTTCGCCGTCTTCCAGGCGGCTATCGCCGCCGGCGAGACACCGCTGGTGATCGTCGGCGTGGTGAGCAGCGCGATCGCGGCGTTCTTCTACGTCCGCGTGATCGTGCTGATGTTCTTCAGCGACCCGATCCCCGACGGGCCCGAGGTCGTGGTGCCGAGCGTGTTCACGGGCACCGCGGTGGGGCTCGGCGTGGTGGCGACCCTGGTGCTCGGCATCGTGCCGCAGCCTGTCCTCAGCCTGGCCAGCCATGCCGCAAATCAGTTGTTCGTCGGTTAATCACGGGCGCGCGACAGCGCGGACGTCCCCCCTGGGCCAGCACCATCCCGCCTTGGTAAGTAGAGTGCGGAACGGGCATACTCGGAAATTCGAGGTGTTCGCGCGTGCCGATGACGTGGAGAGCAATTGATCAGCGCAGTTCCCGTTGACTTCCCGGACTCCGCCCTCGAGGCGGAAGTGCGCGACTACCTCGGCCGGGTCGAGGAGTCGCTGGCCGCGACGGCACACCCCGACGACGAACTGCTGACCGAGGCATCCCGGCATTCCATCGCGGCCGGCGGCAAGCGGTTCCGGGCCATGCTCGTGCTGCTGGCGGCGCAGTTCGGCGACCCGGAGGATCCGCGGGTCATCGAGGCGGCGGTCGCGATCGAGCTGACCCACCTGGCCACGCTGTTCCACGACGACGTCATGGACGAGGCCCTGGTGCGCCGCGGCCACCCGTCGGTCAACTCACGGTGGAGCAACTCGGTCGCCATCCTCACCGGGGATTTCCTGTTCGCGCAGGCCTCCCAGATCCTGGCCGGGCTGGGCCCGGACGCGGTCCGGATCCAGGCCGAGACGTTCAGCCGGCTGGTCACCGGGCAGATGGCCGAGACCATCGGGCCGCGGCCTGGCCAGGATCCCCTCGACTTCTACATGTACGTGATCACGGAGAAGACGGGATCGCTGATCGCCACGTCGGGCCGGTTCGGCGCGCTGTTCTCCGGCGCCCCGGCCGGGGTCGCCGACCAGATCGCCGCGGCCTGCGAGCAGATCGGCGTGGCCTGGCAGCTGTCCGACGACGTGATCGACATCGCGAGCGACTCCTCGCAGTCGGGCAAGACGCCAGGCACCGACCTGCGCCAGGGCGTGCGGACGCTGCCGGTACTCTACGCGCTGCGCTCTACCGGGCAGTCCCCGGCCGACGCGCGGCTGCGCTCGCTGCTGGACGAGGCCGACCTGACCGACGAGGCGCTGCTGGCCGAGGCGCTCACCCTGCTGCGCGGCCATCACGCCATGAAGGAGTCCCGGGCGGACGTGCTGAACTGGCTGAACGAGGCCCGGGTTTCGATCGGCACGCTGCCGGACGGCCCGGCCCGGGCCGCCTTCCTGGCCCTGTGCGACTTCGTGGAGAAGCGGACCGGCTGACCGTCTCAGCCGCGGTGCCCGC